>Ga0116148_1002822_pt1 | contig 16679 bp, 13 predicted proteins | sample AD_UKC055_MetaG_FD_89786 | JGI IMG/M metagenome (GOLD analysis project Ga0116148, IMG submission 89786) | Active sludge microbial communities of municipal wastewater-treating anaerobic digesters from USA - AD_UKC055_MetaG | ecosystem: Engineered > Bioreactor > Anaerobic > Digestate | place: USA... | reverse complement strand
GCATGTTCCCCAGCTGCTTTTTCGGCCGTCAGTTCTGCAATTTTTTCAGCCGCAGTGGCGTAAAACGGTATCAGCAAAACCGGAATCAGGGCGAACTGCAGTTTCATTTTGTCAGGCCCAGAAATTCAGAAAGATAGGTTGCAGCCGAGAACGGCATAAAATCGTCATATGTTTCACCGGTCCCAATAAAGGCCACGGGCAGTCCCAATTCTTTCCCGGCTGAAAGAGCAATCCCTCCTCGCGCTGACGAATCGTACTTTGTAAGAATTATTGCATCTACTCCAACAGCTTCATGGAAAACCTCAGCCTGTTTCAGTCCATTCTGCCCTGTTGTCGCATCCAGAACCAGTATCCGCTTGTAACAGTCCGGATCTGCTTTCATCTGGCCGACTTTATCTATCTTTTGCAGCTCGCGTACCAGGTTTTCCTTGTTGTGCAAGCGTCCTGCTGTATCGGCAAGCACCAGAGCGCCTCCGGAAGCACGTGCAGCGTCTGCCGCATCGAACAGCACAGAAGCCGGATCGCTGCCATGCTGGTGAGCAACAACACGCAATCCCGTCTTCTGTCCATGAAGCTTTAGTTGATCAATGGCCGCAGCGCGAAACGTGTCGGCCGCTGCCAAGATAACCGGTGATTGAAACCTGTTCCGATACCAAACACCCATTTTTGCTGCAGAAGTCGTTTTTCCGACACCGTTCACACCAAGTATGCAATAAATCGATACCTTACCTTCTGGCGGAACAAGCGAAATCTCTTTTGCCCAGGGTTTCATCAAGGCAACCAGCGCATCCAGTATTTCATCCTTTGAACTCAATCCCCCGGATTTGCATTTCTTTTCCAGTATCTGTACAATTTCATACGCTGTCTTGGGACCAAGATCGCCTTCGATCAGCGTATCGGTCAAATCTTCAAAAAATGAATCATCAAGCCTGGAATGGAAGCCAAAGAAACGTTTCAAACTGTCAGCGAACTTGACTGATGACATGTATTACTCTCCTGATTGCCGGGATACAGTTTGCGGGACTACCTGGTCGACCGCTATAAAATATCTGACAAGTTGAACGATATAATTCAATCCGAATCCGAACGAAACCCCCTGTGCAACAGAAGATGCGGTTATCCAGTTGTTGATTTCGTGGACAGTAGCATCATCCTGGGGCAGTTTCCCGTCAATATATGCTCGTTTCATCATATCGGTTTTACCATACAGCATCAGCGAAAAAGGAAGAGAAGCATACAGAGCGGCAAGCGACCAGTAAAGCGTATTTCGTTGTTTCTCGATCCGCTTTTTAGTGTTTATACTGTTTTTTCGCACATCGACGGACAAGGTGTGGTCAGATTCAGAAAGACTTGTATCGACAGGTCGAGATATCAGCTTCTGGTCAAGCACAAACCATGACACAGTATCTCCGGATGCAAGTGAACCGATTACCGGAAAACTCGGTACCGGGATTGGGTGTTCCGTATCCCCGAAATATCGGGAACCCAGCATAAGCGAAACTGCTGCCTCTGTACGAAAAGTGATATTCACAGGAGTTATCGGAGTAAGGTTTACCTCAACACGAAAGGTGTCATTGCCGCCAATAAAACCGGTCCATTCGGAAGAATGATACCCTGTAGCCTGTCCGCGGATAGTATATGTACCTTCAGGAATCACAACCGTTTCATCAGCTGACACAAGCATTTCTCCAATAAAAATACGGGCATTTGTCGGAGATGAGATGAGCTGAAGGTTGACCGGCTTCTTGTTGGTTATTGATGAAACAAGAAGCCAGGAAAGCTCTTTTGCCAGAAAGTCGATTTCCTCGTACGGAGCAGCTGCGTACACGGAAAAGGGTTCGATTCCCGGAATTCCGGTGACGGAAGAAAGGGATACATACGCATACCCACCGAGATCCTCTACCGTACCGGTGATCAGATACGAAACCGAATCTGATCGAAGCGACAACGAAAGGGGTGTGTCGCTTTTTCGAACATACAGCTCAGCCCCGTTTTTCCAGAGTGAAATACTGCGTTCAGCGGATTCCACGGTGAATACACCGGAATCAAGGGCATCAATTTCTGCCTTGGTTTTTTCCAGTTCAATTTCTTTTTTCTCGATCTTTTTTAAAATATCTGTTCTCTTCTTTTTTTTGTCTTTTTCGGAGCCGCTATAAAAGAACAGATTGTCCAGTTCCGAATAGATGCTTGAACGTTCGCGAACACGTTTTATATAGTCAGCATTCAGTGATGCTTTTTTCCGAAACACTGTTTCATCAGCACTGACACTTCTTGAAACCTGCGAAGGTATTGCAGAAAGAAGTAGCGACGGCAGGACTTCCTGAATGTACGAGTATTGCGGCGGAACATCAATGAGTTCAAATTTTTCCGCAGCTATCGTCCAGTTTTCGCACCAAAGAGAACCGACAGAGAAAGAAAGGAAAATACAAAAAAAGAAAAATCTATTGCGCAACAAGAGTCAGAACCCCGTCAAGTTCGTCCTGTCGGACCGGTTTGAAGATTACTCCGTTTGCACCGTATAAAAGAGCTGTGCGAACACTTGTTTCTTCTCCGGGTGCGGAAACAACAATAAACCTGGTAGACGGACTTAATGTACGGAACGGCGCTGGATCGATAAAACAGGAAGGCTCATAGATGACGGTGCGAATATTATGAGAAACAAGAATAGAAGACAGCTCTGAAAGAACTTCAGAGATACTGCCATCTTGTGTACTGAGTACGTTTCGCACCGATCCATAACCTCCCGCCAGTTCGAGCAAATCGGCACCGAACAGGCGGGTCCTGCATACAATCACGATCATAAATCGTCGTCATCCCCTTCCAGCGGCATGCCTTTCCATTTGGCATTCAGCCAAGCTTCCATAAACTGATCCAGATCTCCATCCATAACAGCCTGAATGTTACCGGTTTCATGTTTGGTTCGATGATCTTTTACCATTGTATACGGCTGAAATACATACGACCTGATCTGATTTCCCCAGGAAATTTCTTTCTTTTCCGCAGCAAACTTTTGATTCTCTTCTTCTTTTTTTTGCCGGTAATATTCATACAGTTTTGCTTTAAGAATACTCATAGCCGTCTGACGGTTCATGATCTGACTTCGTTCCGTCTGACAGGCTACCACAATACCGGTGGGTAAATGGGTAAATCGGACAGCTGAATCTGTCTTGTTGACATGTTGTCCGCCCGCTCCGCCGGCACGGTAGGTATCAACTCGAAGATCTTCCGGGCGAACCTCAACTTCGATAGTGTCGTCGAGAATCGGAAAAGAGTATACGGATGTAAAAGAAGTATGACGACGTGCGTTCGAGTCGAATGGACTGATGCGAACCAGTCGATGAACTCCAGCCTCGCCTTTCAGAAAGCCGAAAGCATAATCACCGGTAATCTGATGGGTAATCGATTTGATGCCTCCATCAGCTTCGATCATGTCTACTGTTTCAATTTTATATCCATGACGTTCTGCCCAGCGGACATACATTCTGGAAAGCATCTGTGCCCAATCGCAAGCCTCTGTTCCGCCTGCACCCGCGTGAATCGTCAAAAAGGCGCCATTGCGGTCAACTTCGTCGGAAAGCAGATTGACAATATTGAGTTTTTCGAATTTTGCCCGTGCAGCATCCAGCGCATTTTCAATTTCTGGAACCATCGATTCATCAGATGATTCATCAGCGAGTTCGTAGAGTGCTTCAAGATCGTCAATTTCGGTAATCAGATCTTCCCAAGGTTCAACTCTGGATTTTAGTGCTTTAAGCTCCGACATTGTTTTTTCGGCTTTTTTTGCATCATTCCAGAATCCTGGAGAAGCAGAAAAATCTTCTTTTTCTGCAATTTTGGCTTTTATCGCATCCGGGTCAAAGACGCCTCCATATTTCGGATACGGTTGCCTTTAATTCTGCTATCGGTGCTTTGCATTCCTGTAAGATCATAGTACTACTCCTGAATCATGTCAGAATACCTTTAAAAAACCAAAGTTTCTGTAAGGTGTCCTTTGAACCGATTTCAAAAGTCGGTTGCTTTTGAAATCGGTTTTTGGAGAAAAATCACAAGTCTTTATAATAGAATGACTTGTGATTTTTCTCCAGGTACATCTGCGATTTCTCTTTCAAAACTGTCCGGTTTTTGAAAGAGAAACCTTTATTTCGATTTGCCCTGTTGGGCATTCTTGACAATCAGTCTTTTCCATTTTTTTTTCGATAGGAGAGTTACCGCAAAAGCATTATCTACCGGGTATTGATACAGTCTGACAGAATCATAATAATCAGTTACTCGATCGATTTCCTGTTTAAGTCGTACAACAGAGTGTTCATCTATGGACGAACACTCCCAACAAGCTCTTTGTACTTTTTCAAATCCAGAAGTTGCCAGAATTTCTGCGAGTTGACGGGCACTTTCCTCCCCTCCCGGATCCAGAACAACAGAAACAAACATAGCATAGAATACGGTAAACAATGTATCTTGTCAAATCATGGAATTACTGCGAAAATGAATATAATGAATCATGAACGGCATGCGGACACCGCTAAGAAACTTGATTTTTTTCCTGGTCCCGATACACAGTTTTCCCCGGTTTTTTTGCAAATTTGTATGGTATTTGCATCATTTTTTCGTGATCCCCGCACCGGAGCCTTTAATGAATAAAAAACAGCTGCTGTTTGTATACCTTATTTCTGCTGCAGTTCTTTCTGGGCAGGAACCGTCCGCATTTATCGGACAAGCCCGGATCCCGCAGGCTCCTGTTGTTTCAGAGATCTCGGCACGAGTCGATAATTCGACTGTAATGTTATCTTGGAATCCTGCACCCGCCGAAACAAGTGCATACGAGATTTACAGGTCTGAAGTACCTGTTACAGCATCGACATTTCCGTCCTCCACCTACATAGCACGGGTTAATTCGTCAACTGTAACGTATGCTGATGCGATAGAATCCGGAAAAACTTTTTTTTACGCAGTTCTTGCCCGTTCGCCCGACGATACGCTCTACGAGTTTTTCATTCCGTCATCCAATTCGCTTCTTGTCGGTGTTTCTGCCGGCGACAAGCCTCTCCCCCGATTGCCGGTCGTGTTCAACGGATTCGATCTGTTGGTTCGCAACGATGCGGTAATTATTACCTGGTCGGGAAATTCCCGTGATAAAAATCTGGTACTGTATCGATCTACTTCTCCGTTTACAGACCTGAACTCTCTGGTCCCGGCTGTTGTAATTTCATCATTTACCGATACCGGTACCCCGTTTGTCGATTATCCGGTTCCCGGGATTCCATATTATTATGCAATTATCGATGAAGACTCCGTCCGCTCCGGTAAGGTTTCCTTTGTACCTGCAAAAAACACGAATCGCATCCCTGTGGAAATATCACCGCTCTTTTCACGGATTCAACGATCCAAATTACCGTCGCTCCGGCCCATGCCTCTTCCCTGGCTTAATCCTTCACAGACCGTGCCGGGAGATACAACAGTTTTTGGGAAACGAACAGAATCGATAATTTCAGTACTGGTTTCCGGGCAGCCGCCCATACGGCGAACTATGCCTGTACCGTATATTCTTGATGATGATAAAACAGAAAAAGCCGTTGGAGAAGATTATTCACTTCGACAAATTCTGGATAAAAACTTTCCCGAAAAAAAATGGGAAGGTGCCCAAAAAGAATTGATCGAATTTATTTCTTTACGGAGAACCCCGAAAACAACGGCTCGCACCAGATTTTATCTGGGCCAGGTATACTTTTTTCGGGGGGACTATAAAAACGCACTGCTCGAATTCTTGTTGGCGCAGGATTATTACTACAGTAAATCGCGGGAATGGATTCAATATGTACTGAACACCTTATAAGATAGACCGAATCAACTGCAGAAGCGGATTAAACGCTTTTATTTGCGGCTCATCGGCAGCCTTGCCCAATTCTCTTTCTGGAAGCACCGGAACCACAATATCGCCTTTTTTAATCCGGTCGAAAAAACCGGATCGTGTTAGAACTCCTTCGGCTATATCGTCCGATACACCGGTAACAACGAAAGACCCGAGAACGGCCTGTTCATTGTACAACAATCCTGTACCTTCGGGTTTGAATGAAATTTTGTCAGGCGATATAATTGAGAACGTTGATCCTGAAGCGATACCATCAGATTTTCCCAAATCTATTACTGCATTCTGCTGGTGTCTGGCAAGAATTGTTCCCCTTAAAGGAATGGATTCCCGGATCAACTGGCTCACGCGTCTTATAGCATGGGAATACCGGTCGTTGCCGGTACGGTAAGCAGAAAAAGAACCTGCTTTGGAACCGCCTGACGAAACATAGAGCTCGACGCCGACAACGACATCGCAGTCGGTTTCGGAAAAACTGACAAATCCAAAATAGGCATCACCGGATTCACGCGAACGACGAAACGCATCCGAATAACTTGCAGACGGAACGTCAGAAGCATACACAGATACTTTTTGATCGTCTCCAAGAGCTTCTGCGATCATGGACGCCGTCAAGCGTTCCGCATCAGGATGCATAATATTCCGCATGTCGCGGACAAAAAACAAACCAATTCCGGTTCGAGTCTTGTCTATCAAGAGCGGGTCAATACTCCACTTCTCCTGAACAGAGCCAGACAGAAGTTTTCGATACGATTCAACAGAGTCATTGACAGCAACAGACCCTTTTCCGATTGATTGAATGAACTCGAGCTGTTCAATATATCTTGCAGGCAAGCCTTTATTCAACAATAATTTGGCATACGCATGTCTTGCATTAATATCGTAGGGATCAATTCTCAGAGCCCTTCGATACTCGAAGAGTGCCTGATCGGACAGATTTTTCTGTTCATAGGAGAATGCCTTGTCGGAATGCCAGACAGCCAGCGGTTTTCTGGACGGGTCTTCGAGCGCTAATGATAAAACAGACAGGCGGTCGGCGAGTGTTCGCAATAATTCATCATCGCTGTGTATCTGCAAGCCGTTTCTGGCCGACTTGAGCGCTTCGGGATACTTCCCCATTTTTTCCAGTGCAAGAGCCCGAATATACCAGACACCAAAGCTGTTTCGATCAAGGAGAATTCTGCGGTCCGAAAGTTCGACAACTTCCTGATAACGCCCGGCATTCAGTAATATGGTCGATAAAAGTGCTAAAGCTTCATTATACTCAGGCTTAAGAGACAAAGCTGTTCGGGCACGAAGCTCCGCCTCTCCGGTATTTCCCTGCAGTTGCGAAAGGTATGAAGCAAAATAAAAAACTTGGGGATTATCTCCGTGAAATTTTAAAGCCCTGGCAATGTAATCGCGGGAAGCCTGCACATTGCCGGTCTCATTGCTTAATATTGCAAGGGATAGCAGTGCTTTACGGTTTTCAGGATATCTTGAAAGCGCTTCAGAATAATACGCGGCGGCGGAACTTATCCGTCCGGATAACAGTTCAATCTCGGCTAACCCGAATCGGGCAGATGCATTGTTCGGAAGTGCAGCAAGAACTGTTTCAAAATCTTTCTTTGCATCATCGATTTTCGAAAGACCAATTAAAATAAAACCGCGTAAAGTGATCAAATCAGGATTTTTCTTGCGTAAAGACTCGGCTTTGTTTACATATGACAATGCTTGAGAATATTCGCCAAGCCCGTAGAAGCACTCGGCAAGCCCTTTGTAAGCCTCTGCATACGTAGAATTGGAAACAAGAGCTTCCTGGTATTTTTCGATCGCGGAATACCACTCGCCTTTATCCTGCATTTTTTTCCCGGCATTGTACAACAACACTGCATCGGCAAAAAATAATTGAGGTATGAATATGCACAGGATAAATGCAAGCGGCTTTTTCACTCTACTGCTTCCTCTTTTTTTAGAACAATTTTCACCGTATTGATCCGATGCCCTTCCATATCTTGAATGATAAAGTCATACTGTTTCCAGCTAATTTTTTCATATTTTACAGGAATTTTGCCAAACAGGTTAAAGACAAACCCTCCCAGAGTTTCGTATTCATCGTCGGGCAGATTTTCACCAAAAACAGATTCAAGATCATCAAGACTAACCCTCGCATCGCACAACCAGACACCATCACTTACGGGCAGGATGTCTTCTCGTTCGTTATCGAATTCGTCCTGAATATCGCCGACAATCTCTTCTATAATATCTTCCATGCATACAATACCGGAAACCCCGCCGTACTCATCTACTGCAATTGCAATGTGTACGTGTTTTCTCTTGAATTCCTTCAGCAAGCTGTCAATCCGCTTGGATTCGGGAACAAAAAAAGCTTTGCGAACAATTTCGGACAGAACAATCGATTCTTTTTTTGCAATCAGCTTGATAAGGTCCTTGACGTACAACACTCCAATTACATTATCAATAGAATCCCGGTACACAGGAAATCGTGAATGACCGCTTTCGGCGACCTTTTGAAACAGCTCGTCGCCGCTGACGTCGTCAGACAGAAAATCCACATCGATGCGGGGAATCATTACTTCCTTAACTGATGTATCGGATAAATCGACTATGCCGCGAATCATATCCCGTTTTTCGTCGTTAAGATTCTGAACAATTTTTTCCTTGAGTTCAGGTTCCTTGATCTTTCTCGTTTTGCGTAGACGTTCAAGAAATCCCATATCAATTATCTCCATATACAAGTATGTTCTTAAAGCCTGAAAGGAGATGTTCCTGAAACTGCAACATTTCCTGCTCCGGCGAATTGTCTTCATGATCCATCCCGTCAAGATGAAGGACGCCGTGAACGAGAAGCCTCTTCAGCTCATCGTTTACATCGACCGAAAAATCTTTGGCGTTAGATTTTAGAGTATCCAGACTGATAACAATATCCCCGGCATTGAACCAATTAACATCTTCATCATCGATATATTCATCGCCCTGTTCAAAGGAAAGCACATCTGTCGGTGAATCGATATCGCGATATTTTTTGTTCAGATCTGTTATAAATGCATCATTGCAAAAAAGAACGGAGAGCTCCCAGTTTTCAATACCCAATTTATCCAAAATCAACGCAATGAAGGGTTCTACGTTTTCAATCCAGCCAGGGCGTTCAATTCCTTCCTGCGAGTCGACAATAATTCTGTTCATCATGATTCCTTCCTCTTCAATGCCGCTTCCCTGGATAAGATTACCAGATCATCAGGATCTTTTTGATTAGGATACTCTATTCTGGAATGATAATAACCTGCCAGAATATTTACAAAACTTTTTTTGATAATCCCGATTTCCCTGAAAGTCAAGTCAGAATTATCAAGCTGATTCGATTCAATTTTTTTGCCGACCAGATCGTTTATGAATTTTTCAAGACGCGGTACAGTAGGCTTCTCCAAAGTTCTGCACGCTGCCTCGACTACGTCTGCAAGCATTACAACAGCCGATTCCTTGCTTCGCGGCGGAATGCCCTGGTACATATAATCTTCAGGATCTGCCGCATCGTTCAGTTTTTTGGCTTCGTTATAAAAGTAGGTAATCAGACTGTTTCCATGATGTTCGGAGATTATATCGATAACTTCCTTCGGCAGTCTTAATTGTCGTGCTTTTTCCACACCCTGCTTCACATGGCTTCTGATTACAGTAGCTGAAAGCCTCGGATTCAAATCAAGATGTTTATTATAATCCGTCTGGTTTTCAACAAAATATTCGCTTTGATCCATTTTCCCGATATCGTGATAATATGCGCCAACCCGTGCAATCAGCGGGTCCGCGCCAATCTCCCTGCATGCGCTCTCTGCCAGAGTTGCAACCATTATTGAATGATTATACGTACCGGATATGGAAAGCAGCATTTTTTTCATTACCGGCGAATTAAGATCGGAAAACTCCATCAATCTGAAACTTGTCGATGAATTGAGCAAAGATTCCAAAATCGGTAAAAAACCAAGGAGGAGAATCCCGCTCATGAAGCCGTTAACTGCACTTCCAATTGCGAGCAGCGTTGCGTCGCGGGCAGCGCCGGAAAAGACAACAAGCAGAATATTTACCAATAAAGGCTGCACAAGGGCCAAAATGCATGATGAAGCAACAAGATCCAGACGCTTGCCGCTTATCCTGATCGCGCTCACTCCGGTGATTCCGGAGAACAGCGAGAAAAGAAACGGACCAGAGGTAAATCCGGTTGCGCACAGGACGGCAAGCGAAAGAATAAAGGACATGCAGACGCCGACCCGTCGCGAAACAAGTATTGCAACAAGCATAGAAAGCAAGGCAGTCGGCATTACAAGAATAATATCAAGGCTCTGAGTAAAAAACTGCATCTTGCTGAATATGAAAACAACCAGGTATTCAATAAAAAAGCAGACTATGAGTAGAATCCTGTCCTTAAATTCTATCTGCATGCCCAGAATTCCCGATGAAAGCATGTAGACAGCGACAAGAATTACAATAAACAAACAAATCACAGCTCCGGTAAATTGTCGTACATCAATGTACACGCCGGAGTTCGCCAAGGCTTCGAGCTGGTTATACGATTCCTCCGTTATCAGGAATCCCCTTTTGATAATCTTTTGTCCTTTTGGTATAACAACCATTACAGGCGTCACCTGCCGTACCGCAGCTTCAAGTTTTGTCTCGCTCTCTTCAGCCTGGTATATCAGATTTTCTTTGAGAAACGGACGAATCAAAGACATCAGGATATCAGTCATCGATGAGTTCTTTTTCATCAGTACAAGAGCATTTGATACATAGGTACGCAACTCGTTCCATGTCAGCAAGGAATCTTTTGGAACTTCAATCCTCTCCTGGCGATCGTTCTTCCAGTGAACAAGCTCAATGTCGGACTGGTTGTAATTCTCCATTCCTTTGTCCGGAAAGGCGGTAATACCCTCATTGATAATCTGCTTAAAAACAAGATGGCTTACAGAAAGTATTCCGGATCGATCGGGGGAATTGTACAACGTCTGGATTGTCTTTTTTTCCAGGATCCCCGGATACTCCTGTTGTACTTCCAGCAAAAACTGTGAAACCGAAGAAGCTGTTTGCATTGTGTTGTCCATATATTCCACGAAATCGGAATAATCGGACAGCAATGAATTCGAGAGAGACCGGTCGTATTTAAAGACAGCGGTAACCAGTCTTTGCCGAGCTTCTCTCCGTATCCTTGTTGCGTTCTCATCAATAAACGAAACTTCACGGCTTGCGACAACATCCCTCTCGGCTACTTTCCCAACCTCAAAATCGGAAACGTTTAGCTGTCTAAAACTGTTCACTTCGAGAAACCCGAGGTATGTAGCGAGCACCAGAAACCCGAACACTGAAGCGATAATAACCAGAAGAATACTATTGCTTCTGATATAGCCCAGGACGGAATCAAGAATGTGGGTCAGTGAATTATCAGTCTTTCTTTTGTTCATATGCCTGTATTATTTTCTTGACCAGCGGATTACGTACTATATCCTTGCTGTCAAGATTGATCAGTGCTATTTCATCTATATCCGCCAATACTCTTGAAGAATGCAGAAGCCCGGAGTCTGTTTTTGGCGGCAGATCGATTTGCGAAGGATCGCCTGTCACGATAATGCGGGAATTTTCCCCCATTCTGGTAAGAAACATTTTCATCTGTCCTATGGTTGTATTCTGCGCCTCGTCGAGCAGGATTACCGAATCGTTCAGGGAGCGTCCCCTCATATATGCCAAGGGAGCTATCTCTATCATGCGGGAATCCTCCATCCGTTTGATAACATCAGGAGGCACAAGCATCTCGATAGCATCGTACAAGGGACGAAGATACGGACTGATTTTCTGCTCAAGATCCCCGGGAAGAAACCCGAGACTTTCTCCGGCTTCAACAACCGGGCGGGTAAGCACCATTTTTCGTACAGTTCGTGACAGAACCAGCGCAAGTGCATGAGCAACCGCAATAAAAGTTTTACCTGTTCCTGCCGGACCGATACCGAACACAACTGATTTTTCCTTTAAGGCAGACATAAACAATGCCTGCTTTTCTGTCTTGGGATATACCCGTTTTATTCCGTGCGGGATTCGTATCCCGTCAGTTACACTGTTGCCGATTGCATCATTATCCATTCCAACGATAAGAGAAGAAATAAATTCGCCGGAATTTCCCGATGCGGATTCGAGTGAAACAAGCTTATCGATCAATAATTGGAACTTTCTGCAGGTATCGGCGTTCGATGAAGCAACAGTAAGTTCATTTCCCCGGCTTAACACCGGGACTCCCAAATATTCTTCCATTACACGGAGATTATCATCGTTCGATCCACAGACGACAGATAAGAGCTCGGGATCGGAAACTACTACCGTATAGCCTGTATCCAAGTAAACCCCTTTTGGGAAAGTGTACATATAAGTTGCTTGCGTCGTCAAGAACTCATTCTTCATCAGAAGCGGTATTCAAAGTGAAAACGCCCTTTTCGGATTTTATCGATGTTTTAATATCCGAAATTGGCTTCCACTGTACTACCAGGCTTATAGTAGGTTCGAATTTATACTTTTTTGCATCTTTATCGAGTTCCGGCTTGACTGATGTCTTGAAATTCAGGGTCCAGTCATGCAGATGATGCACTACATCAAGATTTAGAGAGGACAATTTAAAACCGGAAGAAGTTCGATCCTGCTCATTGAAAAAATTAAAGGATTTCAGCAAATCGATCAGAATATTCTGTTCCCCGGGAAAGGGAACTTCCAGATCCATCATATTCTGATAATAACGCGCAATCGAATCATTTTTGCTGGAGGAACTGAATTTTATATCGATAAACTCAAAAATCGTACAGGTCACAGCCGGAGTAAACGAAAAACTGCTTTCGGTCAATTTTAACAAATTGAAGGTAAAGGAAGAAGAAAGCGTAGAACTTGTCTGAATTCTGTTTTTCCAGGCATTGAACTTGATCGGCTTTGATCCATTGGACAAGGTAAAACCGGCACTTGTGGGAATAAAGGTTCGGGATTCGCTTTTCGCAACCCATCCCGTACCCTCTTCAAGAACATACTCAAGAGAATCCGATAGGGTATAGGATCCGCTTAAAAAGCCCCAGGACCCGGTAAATTTCAGCTGAAGCGGCTTATCATCTTCAATATTATACGAAAAACTTGCGCTTCCTTGAATTCCAACCGGAAGTTTCACAGAAAATGACGAAGTAAAAGGATCCCAAAACCATTTTTTTGCATCATTTTCTTTTTCAAACAACCTTGTCGACATGTTAAGCGAAGAATACGGCCAGGTAAACGAAGAGTTCCATGAAAAAGCCTCAAGAAGCGGATCAAGATTGCTCACCAGGCTCACTTTCTGCTCAAAAGCACCAAGAACGATACCAGCAGTCACAGAAGCTGTGTGCGAACTGATAAAGTTTTTTTTCCATTTCATCCATTCAGTTTTCCATTCAGGCGATTCAAGGGTGCTTTCGGGATCGAAAGAAGACTTGACTACTGTATTATTAAGATTCCATGATACTGAAACAGGTTTCAGCAGTTCGTTCCGAATAAACGGAGCGACAGCAACCGAATTGGTGGAAGTCACACTCAGTGTCCGGTTTTTCATATCTGCAAGCAGTACCGAGTCCTTTTTCGATTGAGTCTGGTACACAGAATCGGAAAGCCAGGGATGGTTCTGATAGAGTGTCGTTAAATTGAGGGTTGAACCGAACGTAAGCATACCGGAGTTTACTCTGGCAGTGGCAGTCAGCTTTCCCGAATTTTTTGAATTTGTAAACACAGAAGCAAAAGAGTTCCAGTTGATGTCGGCCGGAGTATTCCATTGCGACGAATCATATCGGTATTCCTGCAATAAAGAAGGATTCAGCGACCATTTCAAGGAGTAATCGAAGGCATCCTCTTTTCTCTGAGCCGGTGTGTCGGTGACATTGCCTAGCTTCGGGAAAAGCGAATCAAAAGTTTTCGGGTCGGGCACGGATCCTGAACCCGAATGATCATCGCCGGGGGGGGTAGCAGATTCCGTCTTGAAGGGATCAGTCAGTCGTGCAGTATCAATACTGATGCGCCCGTCATCCGGAGACTGAGCTTTCTCTACAGAAACCTCCATTCGACTGTCTTTTGTTCCTCCGGCCGAATCGATAATCGTACCGGCAATCGACAGTGAAATTTCATGTTTAATCAGCTCCGGATAAAAGAATTTTCTTTCGCTGGAATAGAGAGCTTCCTGACCAGTCAAGTCCGTATTTGTCTTTGAGTTGACAGACAGCAAGCCGGTAATAGAACTTACAGACAGTTGCGTTATCCATGGTGTAAGAAAACCAGTATCAGGTTGAATAGATCCGGAAAAATTCCAGGAAGCAGAGGTTTCTTCGCTCAGCGACGCGCCTACAGCCAATGCATTCTGTTCAGTCAACAAGGTAAACCAGTTCAGATCTTCGCTTCGGTCAAGAAAATCCTGTCGGAAAAAAGGATCCGAAAGCAGCGGTATGGACAAACTTGCAGAAAACGGCTTTTTATCAACCTTTACAGACGCATTCGATTTATATCTGACAGGAATTCGAACACCGAACAACCAGCTGCTCTCCATCTTTTTTGAACCATCGTCTGAAAAAGGACTATAGAAAACACCGCTGGCAGGTTTGTACAAGGTTTCGGAAAACGCAGCAAAAACAGAAAACGACAAGGACTTCAGATAGCCCGGAAAAGTCAGTGAACCGTCAAGTCCTGCCATCGCCCCCATTGAAGAATACCCGTCAACCATCAGTTTTACATAATCTGCTTTCTGATTAGTCGCATCGCTGTCCAGATTCCGAAAAAACAAGCCTTCCCGTCTCTGCTCTTTCAGCGTGTCCCCCTGAAGGAAATCGGTAAAACTCGTTCCCGAACCGGCTTTTTTTTGCGGCAACGGTTTTCTGCCATGCAGATAGGTTGTGGTTTGGACAAAATACCCCTGCCTGTTCCTGAAACCGAATACAGGATGAACAATCATTTCATCGGAAGGATAATAAAATACCGGAATGTAGAAAACCGGCAGCGGACCTATCCGCAATATACCGTTCAGGATGCCAATCTCGTTACCTGGCAATAGCCATATTCGCGAAGCATTAATCGTCCAGTGCGGATTCTCCTCCTCACAGGTGGTCAGAATCGCATTTTTAAATGCGATTGTAGATCCCGAATCCCTACCGGATGCATCCGCCTTGATAATATACGGATCGCTGTTTTTTCTCCCAGTATTTTGAACCAGATTGCCATCAAGAAACACGCCTTCCCTTTTTTTGATATTAATAAGAAGCGATTTCCCGGTAAAGACTTCAGACCCGCGTGAACCGGAAGAGTGTTCGTATCTTACAGACCCGGACGCTTCAAGAGTATCTCTGGTCTTGTTATAGACAACCTCATCAGCAAAGATTACCGATTTCGACTTCCCTTCCGTAATGGAAATCGATACCGCACCGGAGAAGCGGACAATTTCATCTTCGCCCCCATCATCATTTTTTCCGGAGAAATACTCCGTCGATCGTGCAGATTCAATGTTGACAGTCCGTTCCTGCGCAGGCAGCTGCGCCAGACATGCAAAAAAAGCGATCATCAACGGAACTGCACGACACCGACACTTCATTTTTGGCGATCCATCAGTTCTTTCAAATAGTACCCCGTAAAGGACGAATCACATTTCATTATATCTTCCGGGGTTCCTTGGGCGACAATAGTTCCGCCCCGAAACCCTCCTTCAGGTCCCAGATCGATTATTCTGTCGGCCTGCAGTATCACATCAAGATTATGCTCGATCATAATCACCGTATTTCCCTGATCCACCAGCCGCTGAATAACTTCCATCAATTGCTTGACATCCGCAAAATGCAGTCCCGTAGTCGGTTCATCAAGAATGTACAGCGTTTTACCGGTCGATCTGCGGGCCAGCTCGTTCGCCAGCTTAACGCGCTGCGCCTCTCCGCCCGACAAAGTCAGCGCCGACTGCCCCAGTTTGATATAGCCCAAACCGACGGACAAAAGCGTTTCAAGTTTTCGTGCAATATGCGGAATAGGCGCAAAAAACTCCGCAGCCTCCTCTATCGTCATGGCGAGAACATCGGATATGTTCTTCCCTTTGAATCTCACTTCAAGGGTTTCGCGGTTAAACCGGTGTCCATGGCACACATCACAATTGATGTACACATCCGGCAGAAAATTCATTTCGATAGTCAGTGTTCCATCGCCCTGGCAGTGTTCGCATCTGCCGCCTTTCACATTAAAAGAAAATCGCCCGGATTTATATCCCCGCGCCTTTGATTCAGGAAGGCTTGCGAACAAATCCCTGATGCCGGTAAAGACTCCTACATACGTTGCCGGATTCGACCTCGGCGTACGTCCTATCGGACTTTGGTCAATATTGATAACCTTGTCGATATGTTCAAGCCCGGAAATTTTCTTGTAGGCACCTTCAGTGTAGGCAGTCCTCATTACTTTGTTTGAAACAGCCGGATACAGAACATCCGACAGCAGCGTCGACTTTCCGGAGCCGGATACACCGGTAATGCAGGTAAATGCGCCCAGGAGAAAATCGACATCTATATTCTTCAAATTGTGTTCGCGCACCCCTTTTAGACTAATGCGCTCTCCGTTTCCCGCACGGCGTTGTTCCGGAATTTCCATCTTCAGCGTTCCGGCAAGATACTGCCCCGTCAGGCTGTCCTTGACGCGCATAACCTCTTCCGGAGTGCCCTGTGCAACAATATATCCGCCGTGAACTCCAGCTCCCGGACCCAGATCGACAATATGATCGGCAGTGCGGAGCGTCTGCTCATCGTGCTCCACCACGATC
>Ga0116148_1002818_pt1 | contig 16690 bp, 11 predicted proteins | sample AD_UKC055_MetaG_FD_89786 | JGI IMG/M metagenome (GOLD analysis project Ga0116148, IMG submission 89786) | Active sludge microbial communities of municipal wastewater-treating anaerobic digesters from USA - AD_UKC055_MetaG | ecosystem: Engineered > Bioreactor > Anaerobic > Digestate | place: USA... | reverse complement strand
CTATAAAAGCATGCCAAACCCGAGCGCGCCAGTATAATCTGGAGAAAACTTCAAGAAATGTTTAGCGGCCGCGAAAGCTAGCAATCTGAGTGCCGAACAGGATTGGGACGCTACCCTATTTCCTGGATGACCCCCGCCTAATGGAAGAACCCTCGGAGGGAAATAGGGTAGCGTCCCCTATTTTCCGCGGCAGGCGTGCGTTTGGCACGACGAAGGAGAATACCATGTGCAACTGCTGCATCAGTCGACGGGAGTTGTTGGGAGCGGCCGCCATGGTAGGGGCAGCCGCGACGGCCGGGCTGGGCCTGGCGGAGTCGGCGGCCGCGGCGCCGCCGGCGCCGTTCGACCCCCAGCGGCCTCTCGATGCGGGCGGCAAGAGCCTTCGCGTCCTGCCCGTGTTCATGCACGTCACCTTCACCAAGCGAGACAAGACCTCCTGGAAGTCGTGGAGCGACGTGAACAACCCCAAGGCCGCCTCGGAGGAGGCCGGGCGGATCAACCAGGAACTGGCCGCCCTGCGCGGGCGGTGCGACTTCCCCCTCGACCTGCTCCCGCTGGTCACCGTCAATACGGTGGAACAGGCCCAGAAGCTGCACGAGACGGACTATGACGCGATCCTGCTCTTCCCGGCCACCGGCGGGGCGAACCTGCTGCGGGCGTGCTTCCCGCCCCAGGCCGACCGCGACCTGGTGGTGTTCGTCCGTCACGAGTCCGGGCCGACGTACTACTGGTACGAAGCCGTCGGCACGCGCGTCCTGAAGAAGGGCCTTCCGGAGGAGACGGCGGGCAACTCGGCGGCCAACCACGGCGGGCCGACCGTGTACGACGTGGTGGTGGACGATTACGACGAGGTGCTGTGGCGGCTGCGGGCGCTGGCGGGTTTGAAGAACTTCGCCGGGCGGCGGATCGTGGCGTTGGGCGGGCCGGGCGGCAAGTACGACGGCTCGGCCCCGAAATTCGTCCGCGAGAAGTTCGCCCTGGACATCGTCAGCGTGTCGTACGACGAGTTGGGCAAGCGGCTGGAGGCGTTGAAGAAGGACGCCGCCTTCGGCGCCCAGTGCGAGGCGTGGGCCAGGCAGTATCTCGACCTGCCGGGCACGAAGCTGGAGACGCATCGCGAGTTCGTGGTGCGATCCTTCCCGCTCTGGCGGGTCTTTCGCGACTGGATGCGCGAGCACGACGCGACGGCCTTCACCATCGGCGCGTGCATGGGCACGGTCATGCCGATCTCCGAGACGACCGCCTGCCTGGTGCTGAGCTGGCTGAACGACGAGGGAGCGGCCGCCTTCTGCGAGAGCGACTTCGTGATCGTCCCGGCCGGGCTGCTGCTGCACGCGGTGGCCCGCCGTCCGGTCTTCATGTGCAACTCGACCTTCCCGCACAAGGGCGTGGTGACGGTGGCCCACTGCACGTGCCCGCGGCGGATGGACGGGCGGACATACGAGCCGGCCCGCGTCCTGACGCACTACGAATCGGAGTATGGGGCGGCCCCGAAGGTGGACATGCCCGTCGGGCAGGAAGTGACCGTTCTGGACCCCGAATACGCGACGGGTCGATGGGTGGCGTTCAAGGCGAAGGTGAAGGCCAACCCGTTCCACGCGATCTGCCGCAGCCAGCAGGACCTGACCATCGAGGGCGACTGGAAAAAGCTGCTGGCCGAGGCCCGCGATTCGCACTGGATGCTGGCCTACGGCGACTGGATGCGGGAAGCGGAATACGCCGCCCGCAAGCTCGGGCTGACGTGGGCGACGATCTGACGGCGGCTGGGCCGGCCTCGGACTACTGCACGTAGCGGGTGATGAAGTCGACGGCCCCGCCGACGGTCTGAATGGACAGGGCGGCCTCGTTGTCCATCTCGACGTTGAATTCCTCTTCGAAGGCGGCCACGAGCTGGACCGACTGGGTGCTCTCGGCCCCGAGGTCGAAGACGAAGTTGCTGTCCGGTTCGACCATCGACGGGTCCACCTTCAGGACGTTGCTGACCACCTTGATGACTCGCTCTTGAATCTCGCCTTTTTCCATTACGTTCTCCGGACTGAGTGATGCGTTCTCGCAGGTTGCCGCGTTGGGATCATTCCACTGCCGCCCTGTCAGCCGGTCCCAGTCGGATGCGGACGTCGGCGACGGCGGCGCCCTGCCCGGCGGGGGCGACGATCAGGGGGTTGATGTCGACTTCCTCGATGCGGGGACAATCGTGGACGAGCCGCCCGAGCCGGCAGAGGCAGTCACAGACGGCGTCCAGGTCGGCCGGGGGCTGCCCGCGGGCGCCCTCGAGGATGCCGGCGGCCTTGATCTGGCGGATCATCTGGCGGGCGGCGGCCGGGCCGACCGGGGCCAGGGCGAAGGTCACGTCGCGGAGGATCTCGACGAACACGCCGCCCAGCCCGAACATGAGCACAGGTCCGAAGACGTGGTCTCGCTTGGCCCCGAGAATGACCTCGTGCCCGGCCGGGATCATGCGGCGGACGATGACGCCGGTGACGGTGGGGCGGTCGGGGTGGGCGGACGCGCGGGCGAGCATGTCGCGGTAGGCGGCGCGGACGGCGGACTCGTCGCGCAGATTGAGCGCCACCCCGCCGAATTCGCTCTTGTGGATGACCTGGGGGCTGACCAGGCGGAGAGTGACGGGGAAGCCGATGGAGGCGGCGAAGGCGGCGGCCTCATCTTCGCAGGTGCACAGGCGGTGGTCGCTGACGGGCAGGCCGTACGCCTGGAGCACGTGGAGGCAGCGGTCTTCGCTGAGGTAGCCCTCATCGCCATTGAGGAGGTACTTGGGCAGGGTCGCGGCGGCCTGGGGGAGCTGGACGGTCTCCAGTTCGCTTTGCCGCCAGCGGCAGACGCGTTGGACGTCGGCCATCGCCCGGCAGGCCCACTCGGGCAGGATGTAGTGGGGGATGTGGCGGGCATGGAGGAGGGCGATGCCGTCGGCGACGTCGCAGGCGCCCATGAAGGAGCAGGTGAGCGGCTTGTCGGTGGAGTCGGCGACGCGGCAGACGGTGCGGGCGATGTCCTCGATGTCGGTCATGGACTGGGGGGTGAGGATGACCAGTGCCTGGTCGACGTTGTCGTCGGCCAGCACGGCGTCGAGGGCGGCCTGGTAGCGGTCGGCGCGGGCGTCGCCGATGACGTCGACGGGGTTCTGGATGTTGGCTGTCGCGGGCAGGGCGGCCTTGAGGCGCTGGGTGGTGTCGCCGTTGAAGCGGGCGATCTGGAGGCCGGCGTGGACGGCCGCGTCGGTGGCCATCACCCCGGGCCCGCCGGCGTTCGTGACGATGGCGAGGCGGTCGCCGCGGGGCATGGGCTGGTCGGCGAGCAGGATCGCGGAATTGAACAGTTCCTCGATGCTGGTGACGCGGATGATGCCGGCCTCTCGGAAGACGGCGTCGCAGACGGCGTCCTCGCCGGCGAGGCTGCCGGTGTGGCTGGAGGCGGCGTGGGCCCCCTGGGGGGTCCGCCCGGACTTGATGGCCAGGATGGGCTTGGCATTGGCCCCGCGGGTGACGCGTCGGGCGGCCTCGATGAGGGCCCGCCCGCTGCTGAGCTCCTCGAGATAGAGCAGGATGACGGCGGTCTGCTCATCGGCGTGGAGGTACTCGAGCAGGTCGACCTCGCTGACGCCGGCCTTGTTGCCGAAGCTGACGAACTTGGAGAACCCGATCTGCTGTCCGCGGGCGTAGTCGAGGACGGCCGTGCAGAGGGCGCCGCTCTGGCTGAGGAAGGCGATGCGCCCGTGATCGGGCATCTTGCGGGCGAAAGAGGCGTTGAGGGCGACGGCGGGGTCGGTATTGATGAGCCCCAGGCAGTTGGGCCCGATGAGCTGGATGTCGTGCTCGCGGCAGACGTCTCGCAGGCGCCGTTCGCGGGCCAGGCCATCGGCCCCGGTCTCGCGGAAGCCGGCGGAGATCACGATGACGCCCTTGACGCCCTTGGCGGCGCATTGCTCGATGGCCTTGTCGACCACGTTGGCGGGAAAGACGATGACGGCCAGGTCGATCGTCCCCGGGATGTCGAGCACGTAGCGATAGGCGGGGACGGCGCTGATGCTGCGCTTGCCCGGGGCGACGGGGTAGAGCACGCCGGTGAACCCGCCGGTGAGGATGTTGCGGAAGATGTCGTTGGGGACGGTGCCGGGCGTGGGCGTGACGCCGAGCACGGCAATGCTGCGGGGGCAGAACAGGGACTCCAACGGGTGCGGCGGGCGCGGCTGCGCCGGCGGCTTGGCGGTCATGAAACGCTCCTCGGGCTACGTACCTGCAGCGGTTGTGAGCGACCCGCTCGTGTCGGCCTGACAGCCACCGGCGGCCGGCCCGCGGAAGTCCGCCTCACGGCGGCCCTTCCGCGGGGGCCCCGGCTCATGGAGCGCGTCGCCCGATTATGTATTCGTGATGGACGGCTTCTTGTACTTATCCCAGTAGTCGGGCAGCAGTTCTTTGACTTTCGCTTCCATTTCCTCGTCGCTGATGGTGGTGAGTCGTCCGTGGATCTCGTACTGATCCAGGACCCACCTCGCGACGGGATGGACCTTGATCTTGTTGATGCGGTCGGCGCCGGAGAGGCAGAAATACTCATTGACCCAGACGGCGACGCCGTCGGCTCCGCTCTTGTCGGTGATGGCGACCCGCGGGGGCCTGCCCAGGACCTTGGCGGTGTCGAAGATGTTGTAGATGCGCTCGTCCTGCCGCAGCCCGCCGGCGTGGATGCCGGCGCGGGTGGTGTTGAACGCCCGCCCGACGAACGGATAGTGGTCGGGGATGGGCATGCCGATGGAGCGCATGTAGTCGGCCAGTACGGTGATGGCGGTGGTGTCCAGCCCGCACATGTCGCCCTTGAGGGCGATGTACTCCATGACGGCGCCTTCCAGGGGCGGGTTGCCCGTTCGCTCGCCAAAGCCGAACAGCGTGCTGTTGAGGGCGTTGCAGCCGTAGAGCCAGGCGGTGGCGCCGTTGACGTGCACCTTGTGGAAATCGTTGTGGCCGTGCCACTCCAGCCGGTCGCTGGGCACGCCGCACTCGCGGTTGATCTTGTAGATCAGCTTGGGAATCGACCGGGGCAGCTCCACGCCGGGGTAGCTCAGGCCGAAGCCCATCGTGTCGCACAGGCGGATCTTGACGGTCAGGTGCTCGGGGACCTGGCGGCTCATCTCCATGAGGCGGTCGATGAACGGCAGGACGAAGCCGTCGATGTCGGCGCGGGTGATGTCTTCCAGGTGGCAACGCGGGCGCACGCCGGCTTCGAGGGCGGCGTCGACCACGCTGCAATAGCTGTCGAGGGCCTGTTTGCGGTCGAACTTGAGCTTGAGGAAGATATGGTAGTCGCTGCAACTCGTGAGCATGCCCGTCTCGCTCAGGCCGGCTTCCTTGACCAGGCGGAAGTCGCCCTTGACGGCGCGGATCCAGCCGGTGCACTCGGGGAAGCGATGCCCCAGTTCGCGGCAGCGGTCGAGCGTGGCGCGGTCGTTCTTGGTATACAGGAAGAACTCGGTCTGGCGGATGACGCCGTTGGGCCCGCTGAGGCGGCTGAGCAGGTCGTAAATGTGCACCATCTGGTCGATGGTGTACGGCGGGCGGGCCTGCTGTCCGTCGCGGAAGGTCGTGTCGGTGATGACGATGTCCCGCTGCGGAATGGTGCGCGGGTCGAACTCGACGGGTTGGCCGTCGATGATCTCCACGACAGGCGACTCGAAGCGGATCCGCGGGGGCAGGCTGTACTCGAACGTCTGGTCGAGCAGGTTGGGCTCGGCCACCGCCGCCAGCGGGTGGGGTTTGATTTCCTGCGTCATGTGCGTCCTCTTATCTGGAGAAACGATCAGGCCTCGACGCCCTGCTGCTTGCAGACGTCGGCTATGAATTCGATGGCGGAACCGACGGTCTCGACCGACAGGGCCGCTTCCTCTTCCATCTCGATGCCGAACTCTTCCTCGAACATGGCTACCAGTTCGATGGACTGGACGCTCTCGGCGCCCAGGTCGGCGGCGAAGCTGTCCTCGAGCTTGATCTTGTCGGCATCGACCTTGAGGACCCGGGCGGTCACGGCCTTGACTCGTTCTTCGATTGTCGCCACAGCATAGTCTCCTACGGAATGTGCCTCATGTCGAGGCGAGGTTATGTCAACAACTGTTCAGCGCCCGCCGCCGGGCAGGCCCCCGAAGGGCAGGGCCCCGGGCGGTCTTGCGGGTCTATTGGCGGGCCATCATCTTGCGTCCTTTGCGGACGGCCTCGTCGCGCTGCGGGGCGGTCAGGGCGAACACGGCGTCCCACATGTCCTGGTCCGCCTGCGTCCACTGGCACTTGCGCCGGCTCATGGCGGTCTTGGCGGTCTCGTAGAGCTTGCCCTTGCCGAAGCCCTTGCTCACGACGCCCTCGATGAACCAGGCGAAGGAGGGGATGTGCTTGGGCAGGGGTTTCCCGGTGGCCAGCAGCAGGGCCATGGCCCCGACGAACGAGCCGGTGTTCAGGAGCGTGCCGATGGACGTCTTGGTGTGGTCGCCGATGATCGACCCGACCTTGGTCGAGCCGGTGTCGATCGGGGCCTTGCCGTCCAGCACGACCGAGACGCTGGAATAGTCGTTCTTGAGGTCGCTGTTGGTGGTCAGGGCGCCGAGGTTGACCCACTCGCCCACGTAGGCGTGACCGAGGAAGCCGTCATGGTACTTGTTGGAGTAGCCCTGGATGATGGACTCCTCGACCTCGCCGCCGACGCGGCACATCGGGCCGATCGACATGCCCTCGCGGCACTTGGCGCCCAGCAGGATGCACTTGGGCCCGATGTAGCAGGGGCCCTCGATCCGCGTGAACGGGTGGACCTCCACGCCCTGGTCCAGATAGACCGGGCCGTTGGAGGCGTCGATGACGACCATGGGGTGGATCGTGCAGCCGGGGGCGACGTAGACGTCCTTGCGGCTGCCGCGGATCGCGCCGGGCTCCTCGATGCTGCCCTCGATGCCGCTCTTGCCGGTCGCGGCGAAGTCCTTCGTGAGCTGGGCGGGGTTGGCCAGCACCAGGTCCCACGCGTAGTTCCAGACGGGCAGGTCGCGGACCTGGGGACGGAAAGCGGCGCAGGCCGAGGCGAGCAGTTCGGCGATCGAGGCCTTCTTCAGGCGGGCCAGGTCTTCCTTGCGGATCCAGGCGCAGAGAACCTCGCCGTCCTGGGCCGTCAGGACGGTGCTGGGCCCGCCGGTGTCCAGGGCGTCGAGCGCGTCGGCCTTCAGCCGGGCCGAGACCAGCAGCAGGTCGTCGCCGTCGAGCGAGGCGACGTCATTGACGGGCCACTTGCTGCGGGCGCGGGTGGTGGGGACGAGATAGTCGACCACGAAGGCGGCCGTCTGGGCGGGCTTGCAGCGGGCGACGAGCTTTTCGCCCAGACTGCTGATGCCGCAGCGCAGCTCCCAGATGGGTCGGCTGAGCGAAAGCGGGTCGAAGTTGCGGCGCTTGGTCGCGTCGATATCGAGCAGCACCAGTCGCATGGGGTCTCCTCAGGCGGCAAAGGGTAAAAACGGTCGGCCTCGGCCAGGCTCAGTGCTTGGGGGCGCCGGGCTTCATCTGCTGGATCCAGTTGTAGTAGTCGATCATCTTCAGCTCGCCGGAGGCGTCCTTGTCGATAAAGACCGTCGCGCTGGGGTGGAGCTGGAGGGCCGAGGCGGTGATCATGCCGGTGACGGGCCCTTCAATCATGGCGGCGACGGCGGCGGCCTTGTTCTTGCCGTTGGCCACCAGCAGGAGCTTGCGGGCCTCGAGGATGGTGCCCACGCCCATGGTGATGGCGTAGATGGGCACGTCCTCCCGCTTGTCGAAGAAGCGGGCGTTGTCGTCGATGGTCTGCTTGGCCAGCGTCTTGAGGCGGGTGCGGGAGCTGAGCGAGCTGGTGGGCTCGTTGAAGGCGATGTGCCCGTCGGAGCCGATGCCGAGGATCTGGAGGTCGATGCCGCCGCAGTCCAGGATGCGCTGCTCGAACCAGGCGCAGAAGGCCTCGTAGTTGCTGGTCGTCCCGGAGGGAATGTAGATGTGCTGGGCCGGGATGTTCACATGCTTGAAGAAATTCTCGTGCATGAAGTAGTGGTAGCTCTGCGGGTGGGTGACGGGCAGGCCCACGTACTCGTCCAGGTTGAACGTGGTGACCTGGGAGAAGTCCAGCCCTTCCTCGCGGTGCATGCGGACCAACTCGCGATAGAGGGCCAGGGGGGTGGAACCGGTGACCATGCCCAGCACGGCATTGGGCTTGGTGTTGATGACCTGGGCGACCATTTGGGCGGCGGACTTGCCCATCTGTTCGTACGTCTCGGCAATGATGACTTCCATCGGGCGATCCTTTCAGGAGTTAACACGTAAGCAGCCGCCCGCGGGGCGGGCGCCGCATGTACCAGTTCGCTGCGCCGACAACGGAACTGACCTTGGGGCATTGTGCGGATTTTTTTGCCCGAGTCAAGAGGCAATGCGGGCGGCGCCGAGGAACAGAGGCTTGACAAACGGGCGGCGTTTCTCGTACTCATACGGATTCCAGGCCGACCCGGCGGTGCGGCGGGGGACTGCCGGTGCGGCCACTGCTCGCGAACCAGCCGCATCGCAACGGCGTAGAGAAAAGGTCGAACGCGTAAACCAGAAACCTGTGAGAGTCCGGCATGATTGATGTGCAGAAACTGACCAAGTGGTACGGGCGCGTGCTGGCCGTCGATTCCATTTCGTTCCACGTGGACAAAGGGATGATCGTCGGCCTCCTGGGCCCCAACGGGGCGGGCAAGAGCACGACGATGAAGGTCCTGACCTGCTTCCAGCCGGCCAGTTCGGGCCGGGCGTCGGTGGCGGGTTTCGACGTGCTGAGCCAGTCTCTGGAGGTCCGCAAGAACGTGGGCTACATGCCCGAGGCGGTCCCCCTGTACCCGGAGATGCGGGTGCGGGAGTTCCTGGCCTTTCGCGCGGCGTTGCGGGGCATCGCGGCGCGCGAGCGCGCCCGGGAGATCGACCGGGTGGCCGAGCGGTGCTGGCTGAGCCAGCCGGAGAACATGCTCAACCGGCGCCTGGGCGAACTCAGCCGCGGCTACAAGCAGCGCGTGGGCCTGGCGGAGGTGCTGCTGCACAACCCGCCGGTCCTGATCCTGGACGAGCCGACGATCGGCCTGGACCCGGCGCAGATCCGGGCGATGCGCGACCTGATCAAGAGCCTCACCCCCGACCACACGGTGATCCTCTCCAGCCACATCCTGGCGGAGGTCGAGCAGACCTGCAACCACATCATCATTATTGCGGGCGGGCGGATCGCCGCCAACGGCACGCCGGCGGAGCTTCGCCAGAAGGTGGTGGGCCCGTCGCGGGTGGTGGCCGAGGTCCGCGGCTGCGAGCAGGCGCAGCTCCTGGAGGCGGCCAAGAAACTGCCCGGCGTGATCGATGCCGAGATCAGCCCCCACGGCAACTGGCATCGCCTGCTGATCCGCGGGGGCGAAAACAGCGACCTTCGCAACGACGTGTTCCAGATGGCGGCCGGGCGGAACTGGCAGCTCCGCGAGCTGCGCCGCGAGGTGGCCAGCCTGGAAGACTTCTTCGTGCAGATCACCTATCAGCAGAACTTGCGCACGGGCCAGAGGCTGGGCGCGACGGCCTGAACGTAAGGAGAGCGTGACATGACAAAGACACTGGTATTAGCCCGGCGGGAACTGGCGAGCTACTTCGTCTCGCCGATGGCCTACATCGTTGCCGCGCTGTTCCTGATGGGCAGCGGCGGGTGGTTCTTCTCGGAGATTTTCCGGCAGGGCAACGAGGCGTCGCTGCGGGTGCTGTTTGACGGGATGGCGATGATGATGGTGGCGGCCGTCCCGCTGCTGACGATGAAGCTGATCAGCGACGAGCTTCGCTCCGGGACGATCGAGACGCTGATGACGGCGCCCGTGACGGAGGTGGAGATCGTCCTGGGCAAGTTCCTGGGCGTGCTGGCCCTGTACGTGATCCTGCTGGCGGGCACGGCGGTGTACCTGGTGCTGATGGCCCTGTACGGTCAGCCGGACGCCGGGGTGGCGGTGATGGGCTACGTGGGGATGCTGCTGCTGGGGACGGCATTCATCGCGGTGGGCGTGTTCGCCTCGACGCTGACGCGCTACCAGTTGGTGGCGGCGATTATCGGCATCGCGGTGCTGGCGCTGTTCACGCTGGTGATGCCGTGGATGGTGCGAACGGCCTCGGCGCCGCTGAATCACCTGGCGGCCAGGCTGAACGTGATGGCGTACTTCCAGGACTTCTCGCGGGGGACGTTCGACTCGCGCGGGGTGGTGTTCTTCCTGGGCAGCGCCGTGCTCTTCCTGTTCCTGAGCGTCAAGACCTTGGAGTCCCGCAGATGGCGATAAACACGAAAACCCCCGAAGGCGTGGAAGTCCTGGACCCGATGTTCTCGCGCCTGGCCTCGGCGGCCAGCGCCGTGCTGGCGCTGGGCGGGGCGGCGCTGGTGGTGATCCTGGCGCTGGTGAGCAAGCTCAACCTGGGCGGGGGGGCGTACGTGCTGGGCTGGCTGGTGCTGCTGGGGATCGTGGTCGGCGCCTCCGTGCAGTTGTTGCGCGGGCAGGTGTGGGCCCAGCGGTTCCTGCTGATCTTCTGGATGCTGGTGGCCCTGGCGGCGCTGCTGCTGGTGCTGGGCTCGCTGCTGTGGTCGCTGCCGGCCTGGTGGCCGGCGGAGCTGGCGGTGGGATGGGTGATCCTGCCGGCTCTGCTGGTCTCGGCGGGCGTAGTGGCCCTGCTGACGCGCGCCTCGCCGCCCAACACCCGTCTGCGGTACGGCACGTTCTCGCTGGTGTCGGCGGGCATCGTGCTGGCCCTGATGATTGTCGTGAACTTCATCGCCCAGGACATGCCCGTCCGAAAGGACTTCGAGTCGCTGGGCAGCTACCGCATCAGCGAGCGAACGGTGGCGATCCTCAAGGGCGTGGAACAGCCCGTCACCGTCACGGTCGTCTATACCTCGCAGGACGAGAAGCGCAAGGGCGAGGAGTTTGCCCCGCGGGTGCTGGAGCAGCTCCAGGAGATGAAATTCCGTCTCCGCCAGCTCCGCCGCGACGCGACGATGGAGATCGTCAACGTCACCACCGACAGCCAGAAGGCCGCCCTGCTGAGGCGCATCCGGGAGAAGATGGCCGGGCAGGCCACCGGGCACGTGCAGCTCCTGCGGTCCATCGACAACCGGGCCGAGACGCTCACCCGCGACCTGCAAGCCGAGTTGAAGGCCTGGCAGGAACTGCCCGCGGATTCGTACGTCCGCATGTGGAGCCTGTCGGCCGACATCCAGCTCGTGCTGAAGGAACTGGCCCGCCAGGTGGGGGCCCTGCGCGAGAAGGTGCAGAGCGAGACGCAGGGCAGCGCCCTGACCGACTACGCCGGCCTGGTCAAGGACGTGCAGACGACCGTCGAAGAGACGCAGGCGCCGCTGGAGCGGATCGGGGAGTTGATGGCGACGCTGTCGAAGATTCCCCCGGAGGTGGCCAAGAACGCCAAGGGCGTGCAGGAGTCGCTGGCCAAGTCCGACAAGGCGGTCCAGGCCATGCAACAGGCCCTGGGCGGGGACAAGGCCGTTCCGGCCGCCGAGGCCGCCAAGGCCCTCAAGCAGTTCGCCCAGTCGGCGCAGGCCGCTCAGGACCAGTTGCTGAACACCGCTGAGAAACTGGCCAACGTGGGCGGCAAGGACGGGCGTGAGGCACTGGGGGCCAGCGAGGTGTGGGTCTACCAGCGGATGGATCTGACCACGTTGTACGCGGCGCTGTCGCAGGCGGCGGGGCAGTTGGCCGAGCAGGCCGACGCGCTCGTCTCTCGCCTGACGCCGGAGGCCCTGGTCGAACAGATCCAGGCCCTTCGCCCCCACGCGGCCGGGCTGGTGCAGACGGTCACCGGGGCGGGCAAGGCGGCCAATGCCGCCCTGGAACAGCTCTCCAAGGCGGACCCGGGCAGCCAGAAACTGCTGGCGCGGGCCGAGGGCAAGAAGCTCTTCGAGAAGATCACCGCCCCCCTCCAGGCCATCCTGGACGAGATCAAGAAGCTGCCCGAGCTGAAGGAAGACAACGTGGTCCGCGAGTTGGGGCAGGAGAACGTGGTCATCATCGAGGTGGGCAACAAGGTCAAGGTCGCCACCTTCGACGAGGTCTACCCCGTCCGCCTCCGCGAGCAGGGCATGCCGGCCGGCGGCGAGAACGAGAAGCGCGTGTTCAACGGCGGCTCGGCCATCGCGTCGAAGATCCTGTCCATGACCCGCAAGCCGTTCGCGACGGTGCTGATGACGTACCTCGGGCCCGACCCGATGATGATGCGGATGCGCGGCGGCGGGGGGATCACGCCGGCCGCCTTCAGCACGCTGAGGCGGCGGCTGGAGGAAGCGAACTTCGAGGTCGGCGAGTGGGAGCTGTCTCAGGACAAGCCCAAGGGCGTCTGGGTGTGCGGCGCGTGCGGGCACGTAGAAAGCAACGCCGCCGACGCTCCCGAGAAGTGCAAGCAGTGCGGCGCGGAGAAGCGTTTCGAGAAGCGTCCGCAGGTCCTGCTGGTCCTGCCTCCGAACCCGCCCTCGCCGCCGATGGGGATGGGCGCCCCGCCGCCTCCCTCGTTCGGGCCCCAGCAGGTCGAGAAGATCAAGGCGGCCATCGACGCCGGCACGCCCGCGGTGTTCCTGGCCCACTACAACTGGCCCAGCATGATGGGGCCGCCCGCCGCCTACCCGCTCAACGCCTACCTCAAGAGCGAGTGGGGCCTGGAGTGCCGGACGGACTTCCGCCTGATCCCCGGCGAGCCGGATGAGAGGGTGCCCGACGCGTACAAGATCAACCTCATCGCCTTCACCTACATGCCCATCAGCAGCTTCACCGATCAGGCGATCGGCGAGCCGCTTCAGGGGCAGAAGACGGTCTGGAACAACGCCTGCCCGGTCACGCCGACCGCCCCGCCGCCGGGCGTGGACGTCCAGCCGGTGCTGGTCGTGCCCGAGGGACGCCGCAACATCTGGGCCACGCAGAACCTGATCGGCCTGATCCAGCGGATCCGCAGCCAGCCGGGCACGCTGATCCGTCCGGAAGAGAAGGATCAGCGCACGCCTCTGACGCTGGTGGCGGCGGCCAGCCGCGACGCGACGAAGCAACCCGGCCCGGACAGCCAGCCCGCCAGCCAGGCGACCAGCCAGCCCGCGGTGAGCCCCGCCCGCATCGTGGTGGCCGGCGTGGGCCAGTCCTTCCTGGACGGCTACCTCGACGAGCCCATGCCCGTGGTGGGCGCGAAGACCCAGTTCGACGTCACCGACCCGCCGCTGGCCAACGCGGACCTCATCATCAACAGCGCCTATTGGCTCAGCGGCAACGTCGACTACATCGCCTCCGGGCCGGTCCAGGTCAAGCCGGTGAACGTGCCGGCCGACACCCGCCAGTGGCTGTGGCTGCTGTGCGTGATCGGCCTGCCCGCGGCGGTGGTGGCGATCGGCGTGCTGGTGCTGGTGGCGAGGCGGGCCTAGGGATTGCGGATCTGCCTGCGGGCAGCCTGCCTGCCGGAGGCAGGGCAGGTTGCGGATTGACGATTTGACATTCGAGAGTTGAGACGAGCACGAGACATGAAACCCAAGACCATCATCATCCTTGGCGTCCTCCTGCTGCTGTGCGTGGGACTCATTGTAGTGCGGAAGAGCGGGCTGCTGGACAAGAAACAGCCCGCGACCCAGCCCTCGGCCATCCGCGACGTGCTGGCCCAGAAAGTGGGCGAGGCCCGGCATCTGACGATAGCGGCGGCCGACGGCACGACGCTGGCGTTCGAGAAGTCGGGCGAGGACTGGCGGATCGTGCAGCCGGTCCGGGGCAAAGCGGAGTCGTGGCGGGTCTCCAGCCTGGCCGACTCGCTCAAGGACCTCCAGGGCGAGGCGGTGTCGGACGTCGCCGGTGAGGTGACGGGCCTGGACAAGCCCCGCTGGACGCTGACGCTGGTGGACGACAAGGGCGTCAGCCACGGTCTGGAGATCGGCCTGCCCCGCCCGCTCGAGAGCGGGCAGACCTACGTTCGCCCCAAGGGCGGCCAGCAGGTCTTCGTCGTGAAGCGCGACTTCGGGTCCGACCTGCGCAAGCCGGTCAGCGAGTACCGCAGCAAGAGCATCATCGACGCCAAGAGCGACCAGTTGGCCGGGGCCAAGGTGATCGGCAAGGAGACCTACGAACTGTCGAAGGCGACCAGCGGCGACTGGTCGATCGCCTATGAAGGCCAGCAGGGCAAGGCCGACGCCGAAAAGGTCCGCTCACTGTTGGACAAGTTCGCCGGCCTGACCGTCGAGAAGTTCGTCAGCGACGGCGAGAACGACCTGTCGGCCTACGGTCTGAGCAAGGGGAAGGAGCGGCTGGTGTTCACGGCCGAGCTGAAGTCCGACGAGCCGGCCAGCCAGCCGGCGACCCAGCCGACGACGCAGGCGGCGACCCAGCCGGCCAAGCCGGCGCGGACGATCACCCTGCGCGTGGGCAACCTGGTGGACAAGAACGCCTTCGCGACGATCGACGGGGAGGGCTTGGTCTTCCAGGTCAAGGCGTCGATGCTGGAGGACCTCCAGCCCAAGGCGGTGGAACTCCGCGACAAGGCCGTCGCCACCTTCGCCTCCGACGACGTCGAGCGGGTTGAGGTGACGCTGGGCGGGCAGGCCGTCGAACTCAAGAAGGCCAACTTCCAGTGGCGGATGGTCAAGCCGATCGACGCGTTCGCCAACTCCCAGGCCGTCCGCTCGCTGGTCAGCGACCTGGCGGGCCTGGAGGCCAAGGAGTTCCCCGACCAGGTGAAGTTGGCCGCCTACGGTCTGACCAAGCCCGCCGGCGGGGTCGTGCTGCACGTCAAGGGCAAGAGCGAGCCGGTCCGGCTCGAGGTGGGCTCGCGCAGCGGAAGCGGCGAGCTGGTCTACATCAAGTCCGCGGGCGGGCCCGGCGTGGCGGCGATCGAGGCGGGCAAGCTCCAGCCGGCTTCGTTCTACGACACGCTGCTGGCGCAGAAGCCGGCGGGAACCGTCGTCGAGAAGTTGACCCTCAAGCGCCCCGACGCGACGCTCGAACTGGTCCGCGCCGAGGGCAAGTGGAAGATGGTCCAGCCTGTGCAGGCCGAGGTGGACCAGGCGGTCGCCGAACGCCTGGCGATGGGCCTGGAACGGATGAAGGCGGACACGGTGGCGGCGGTGGGCGACCTGCCGAAACAGTACGCCGAGGCTGCCGACCACGTGACGGTGACGGTGGACGTTCGCGACCTGCCCAAGCGGCCGCCGGCGACCCAGCCGGCCAGCGCGCCCGCGACCCAGCCGGCGGCCACCCCGGCCCCGGACCCGGCCAGCAAGCCGGCCGCCAAGCCCGCGACCCAGCCGGCGCCCAGGAGCGAGCCCAAGCCCGCCCCCGCGACCCAGCCGGCGCCCAAGGTCGAAGCCCCCAAGAGCAAGAGCTACGTCGTGCACGTGGTCAAAGTCGGCGAGAAGGCGTATGCCTGGGTCGAGGGCGACAAGCCCCTCCGCGTGGGCGAGGTGCCCGTGGCGGTGTACAACGACCTGGCCGGCGAGATGCGCCCGCGCAAGGCCCTCTCGATCGCCGCCGACGACGTGGACCAGCTCAAGATCGTCACGAGCGAGGGCAAGACCCACGAGTTCCGCAAGGACAAGGACGTCTGGGTCTACGTCACGGACTCCTTCATCAAGATCGACCCCGAGAAGGTCAAGACCTACGTCAAGGACGCCGTCGACGTGTCGGTGGAGAAGTACGTGTATAACCCGCCGGCCCTCCAGGCGGCAGCGAAGGTGACCGTCGAACTCAAGGCCAAGGGTCAGACTCATCGCCTGGTCGTGCTGGAGCAGGCTGGACCGGGCAAGGACTCGCGGTACGGGTCGGCCAGCGGCGTAAAAGAGCTGGTGTTGTGGAGCGGCGCGACGGTCGAGACGCTGGCCAAGTCGCTGGACGACTTCCGCAAGAAGGACGACGCCCCAGCCGGCCCGCCGCCCGGAATGCCCCCGCACGGCCTGCCCGGCGGGATGGGCGGGATGAGGTTCGAGTAACCCGGACGCCCGCCGGCACACAGGCGCCTCCCCGCGATTCAGGGCACGCGCCGCCTCGAAGAATCGAATATGGAAGATCGAAGAGCGAATTGCGCCCCCTGATGGGAAGGTCCGCAACTCGCTCTTCATTATTCTGGATTCGACGTCGACAGGAGCCTGCCCATGAGCCCTCGCGTCTCGATCGCGGTCGGTGCATTGCTCTCATTGCTGTCCCTGCCTTCTCTGGGTTTGGCCGAGTCGGCGTCGTCGGGCCCGGCTGAGCCGGTCTGGACGCGGGCCTGGCGCCAGGGCCCGCTCAGCGCGGACGAGACCAAGAAGCTCATGCGGGAGTTGGCCCAGTTCGTCCACGAGCAGCACCTCAAGAAGGACAAGGACTCGCCCCAGCGGGGGATGATCTACGAATACTACGACACCCCGCGCCGGGGCCTGAGCGACCAGTTCGTTCAGGGCGAGGCCCTGGACACCATGCACGACGGGGCGTGGTTCGCGGCCGCCCTGGTCAACGCCCATCGCGTCACGGGCGAGGCGTTCTACAGGGACTTCCTCACGCGGTGGACCTTGCCGTTCTATCTGAAGATGCTCAACGGCAGCGACAAGCTGTTCTCGGCCAGGGGGGCGGTGCTGCCGGCGGACGGGAAGACCTGGGGCAAGCCCTGGATGTTCCAGGAGGGCGAGAAGGGGTTCGTGCCCT
>Ga0116148_1002813_pt1 | contig 16702 bp, 13 predicted proteins | sample AD_UKC055_MetaG_FD_89786 | JGI IMG/M metagenome (GOLD analysis project Ga0116148, IMG submission 89786) | Active sludge microbial communities of municipal wastewater-treating anaerobic digesters from USA - AD_UKC055_MetaG | ecosystem: Engineered > Bioreactor > Anaerobic > Digestate | place: USA... | reverse complement strand
CCCAGGGGGCGCGGCTTCAGCGGCGCCGCAGCGATGGCCGTTCCGGGGAGCGGCAGCAGCACCAGAATCCGGCGGCGCCGGCCCGGGTGCGGCAGCGCCCGCACCAGCACCGGGCAGGGCGCGCTCATGCACCCCAGCCGCGCCGGCACGCAGAGCCAGCCTGCGCCCGCCAGGGCGCGCGCCGTCGGCGGTTCGGCAAAGGCGATGAACGCCGGGTCGGGCGGCGCGGCGGCGCCGCCGGGCGCCGGCACGGCGAGCAGCGGCAGCGCCAGCTCCCGCCGCGGCAGCAGCTCGGCCACCACGAGGCCCCCGGTTGCGCCGGGTGGGCAGAGCGCGGCCAGCAGCCGCCGGCTGCGCGAGGCGTGGTCGCCCGTCGGGCCACTGTCCAAATTGTCCGCACGTTTTCGGGTCACCGTCAATCACCCGGGACAGAAATCTGAAACCAGCCTGCGGATTGTCGGGGAAATTATAGCACCGCCCGGCTGAACCCATACAGGAAAAGTACGGGACCGGAAAGAGCCGGGTTCCGAACACGACCAAGGACGACAGTCGGTCAGGCGGCGTTCACGCCGGCCCGGTCAGCACCCGGATCACCGCCTCGAGGCCCGCATCGAAGCCGCGCCGGACGGCCGGCTTGGCCAGGCCCCGGTAGCGCCGGTCGCCCGACCCGGGCAGGGTGACGTTGTCGGTGCAGAACAGCAGCGCCGCCACCGCGAGGCCCAGCCGGGCGCCGGCGACGGCGGCCGAGGCGCACTCGCAGTCGGCGCCCAGCACCAGGCCGCGGTACCGCTCATACACGTCGGGACCCACGCGGTAGGAGGTGTCGGTGGTGTACACCACCCCCGTGTGCACCGGCACCCTTCCGGCCTGCGCCGCGACGAGCAACCGGTGCGCCAGCTCCGGATCGAAAACCGCCGGGAATTCGATGGGCGCGTAGGCCCGCGACGCCCCCTCGTCGCGCACCGCCGCCGGCGGCACGAGCAGGTGCCCCACCCCCAGCCGGGGGTCCATGCCGCCGCACGCGCCGAAGATCGCCACGCGCGCCGCGCCGTTGGCCCGGGCCATCTCCAGCGCGTTGACCATGGCGGGCCCGCCCATGCCCGAGTACATGAGGGTGACCGGAAGTCCGCCCCGCGGCGGGTTGAAGATCTCCCGGTCGGTGTTCTCGTCGAGCGGGACCGGCTCGGCGCCCAGCCTGGCCGCGATGGCCGGCAGGAAGCTGCGCCGGCCGAAGGGGAGGATGAGCACGTCGGGATGGCAGGCGAAGCCGGGATTGTTGCTGTGGGCGAATCGGCGCTCGTGGCTCAACGGACAACCTCCCGTAACAGAGTCGGCCGGGAGCCCGCCGCGCAGAAAGCGGCGGACAAGCCGGCCCGGTGAAACGGTCTTAGCACGATGCGCCCGCCGGCGTCAATGGCGGGCGGTGATGCGAACTGAGCCGCGCGGAACATTCCCGGCGTTATCTGCGTTCTTATGGATAAACAGGCTGCCTGCCACCCGGCTGGAGTCGGGTGGCCCGAATCCTGGACGAGGCGAGGAGGAGCGATGGTGAAATTTCTGCTGTGGCTGATCCTGCTGGTGCTGTGCTGGCCGCTGGCGCTCCTGGCGCTGGTGTTCTACCCGCTGGTCTGGCTGCTGCTGCTCCCCTTCCGGCTGGTGGGCATCGCCGTGGGCGGCGTGTTCGAGCTGGTCGGGGCGCTCATCTGCCTGCCCGGCCGGATGCTGGCCCGGATCTGACCGCCGGGCCGGGGGAATCGTTGATGGTTGATGGTTGATAGTTGATGGTACGTGCTCGTAATCGTAACTCGTAATCGTAATTCGTAATCGTGATCGTCATCGAGGCTCGAGACTCGAGGCTAGAGGCTCGTTCCCGATTTCCTGATTTCGGATATCGAACACCGAATATCGGATATTGGACCTGGGACCTGGGTTCTGGGACCTGGATCAGAGAACTCAGATCATGGTACCCACACCTTCAAACCTTCAACCAGCTCGATTACGATTACGATTACGAATTACGATTACGAATTACGATTACGAGTACGATTACGAGTTACGATTACGAGCACGGACCCGACCGGTCCCCCGATTCACCGATTCACCCATTCACCGATGCACCGTTCTCTCAGGCTGACAGGAACGCCTGGCGCTGGTAGAGCTGGCTGTAGAGCCCGCCGCGGGCGAGCAGCTCGTCGTGGGTGCCTTCCTCGGCCAGGCGGCCCTTGTGCAGGACCAGGATCCGGTCCACCTCGCGGATCGTGGAGAGCCGGTGGGCGATGATGATGGCGGTCCGCCCCCGGAGCAGATTATGGATGGCGTCCTCCACCAGGTGCTCGGTGGCCGAGTCGACGCTGGCGGTGGCCTCGTCCATGACGACGATGTCCGGCTCGCGCACCAGCGCCCGGGCAAAGCTCAGGAGCTGCCGCTGGCCGGCGGAGAGCAGCCGCCCCTCCTCGAGCACGTTCTCGTCATAGCCGTTAGGCATCACTTCGATGAACGGGTGCAGCAGCGCCTCGCGGGCGGCCGCCTCGATGCGGTCGCGGCCGATGCCGGGCACGTGCAAGCCGATGTTCTCGGCCACGGTGCCGGTGAAGAGGAAGACGTCCTGGGGGATGGTGGCGATGCGCCGCCGCAGCTCCCGCACCGGCAGCTCGCGGAGGTCGGTCCCGTCGATGGTGACGGCGCCGCCGGTGACATCGTAGAGCCGGTTCAGCAGGCTGATCAAGGTGGTCTTGCCGCTGCCGGTGTAGCCCACCAGGGCGACCCGCTCGCCGGGGCGGATCCGGCAGGAGAAGTCCTGCAGCACCGGCGCTTCCGGGTCATAGGCGAAGCGGACGCCGCGGAACTCCAGTGCGCCGGCGAACCGCGCCGGCAGCGTTGCCGGGGCAACGGGATCCTGCACGCTGACCGGCTGGTCCAGCAGATGCAGCACCCGCTCGGTGGCGGCCATGGCCGCCTGGAACGTGTTGAACTGCTCGGCCATCTCGCGCAGCGGCCGGAAGAACATATTAATATAAGCGAAGAAGGCGAAGATCACGCCCACTCGCAGCTCCACCCCCACCAAGGTGTGGGCGGCGAACAGGGTGAGCATCATCCCGAGGTTGCTCACGCCCTCGAGCACGGGGAAGTAGAGGGCGTAGGCACGGATGGTCTTCAGGTAGGCGTCGCGGTAGTTGCGGTTGTGCACCGCGAAGTCGGCGGCGAACCGGTCGCGGATGCGGAACAGGCGGATCTCCCGGATGCCGGAGATGGTCTCGTTGAGGCTGGTGTTGATCTCGGCGTTGGCCTTGCGCACGCTGCGGAAGCCGGAGCGGATGCTCCGCCGGAACAGCGCGGTGGCCAGGACGAACACCGGCAGGGTGACGAAGGCCATCAGCGCCAGCTTCAGGTCGATGGCCAGCATGGCGACGAAGATCATGCCCACCTTCAGCAGGTCACCCACCACCGAGACGATCCCCTCGGAGATGAACTCGCGGATCGCCTCCACGTCGTTTGTCACGTTGGTCAGCGTCTTGCCGGCGGCGGTCTTGTCATAGTAGTCCTTCGACAGCTCCAGCACCTTGCGGAACAGGTCCAGCCGCAGGTCCAGCAGCAGCCGCTGCCCCAGCGACTGCACCGCGACGTTGAACAGAAACTGGCAGACCAGCCCGCCCGCCATGATCAGGCCCAGCCACAGGGCGGTGCGCTGCAGCCCGGCGATGTCGCCGCCGGTCACGTCGCGGTCGATGCCGAGCTTCACCAGATACGGTTCCGCCACCCCCGCCGCGTTGAAGGCGAGCATCAGCAGCACCGACGCCACGGCCAGGGGCCAACGGCGGCGCACGTAGGCGAGGAGCCGGCGGAGCTGCCGCCAGTCGCGGATGGGGGCCTGGGCGGGGTCGGTCTCAGTCGCCATTGCCGCCTCCGGCCAGGGCCATCTCCATCTGCTGCAACCGGGCCATGCGGAAGTAGAGTCCCTGTTGCGCCAGCAGCTCCTCGTGAGTGCCCGACTCCGCGATCCGGCCGGCGTCCATGACGTGGATGACGTCCGCCGTTTTGAGCGCCGAAATCCGGTGGGAGACCACGATCAGGGTCTTGCGCCGGCTCAAGCTCCGCAGGCTGTCCAGGATCGCCGACTCGGTGGCGGCGTCCACGCTGGAGAGCGCGTCGTCGAAGACGAGCACCGGCCGGTCGCGCCACAGCGCCCGGGCGATGGCCAGCCGCTGCTTCTGCCCGCCCGACAGGGTGATGCCGCGCTCGCCCACCATCTCATCGTAGGCGTGGGGAAAGGTCTGGATGTCCTTGTCGAGGCCGGCCTGGACGGCCGCGGCCTGCACGCCCGCCGGGTCGGCGGCTTCGGCGCCCAGGGCGATATTCTCGGCGACGGTGCGGGAGAAGAGGAACGTCTCCTGCGGGACCACCGCGACCCGCTCGTAGACGCTGTCGGGATCCAGCTCGGCGAGGTCGGCGCCGTCGAAGCGGACCATGCCCGGTTCCGGCCGGAGCAGGCCGCAGAGGATCCGCAGCAGCGTGGACTTGCCGCAGCCCACCATGCCGGTGATGCCCACCGTCCGGCCGGGGGCGATGTCCAGGTCGACGCCGCGGAGCGTGTCCTCACGCGCGCCGGGGTAGCGGTAGCGCAGTCCGCGCACGCGGAAGGCCGGCTCCGCGGCGGCTGCCGGCGGCCGGCCCGCCGGCGCCTCCACCGGGTGTTCCAAGATGTAGTTCAGGCGCTCCAGGGCCGCCAGCCCCTGCTGGACCAGCGACATGATCCAGCCCAGCGACAGCACCGGGAATGTCAGGAAGCCCACCATGACGTTGAATTGGAGCAGTTCGCCCAGGGTCAGCTCGCCACGGATCACCTGCGCGCCGCCCACCGCCAGGATCACCAGTTCCACCAGCCCCAGCATGAAGATGAAGAACGGCCAGATGAAGCCGCGCAGCGTGGCCACCCGCATCTGGTGCCGGACATACTCGCGGTTGAGCGTCTCGAACCGCCCGTACTCGGTGTCCTCCATCGTGTACAGCTTGACCGTCTGGATGCCGGCGATCACCTGCCAGACCCGGTTGTTGATGGCCGCCAGCGTCTCCTGGATCCGCCGGTACATGGGGCGCAGGCGCGGCAGCACCACGACGATCATCAGGATGAGCACGCCGAGCATCCCCGTGACCACGAGCATGAGGGAGCCCGACAGGGCAAACAGCACCGGCATGAAGAACAGGAAGCGGGTCAGGGCGTTCGGCACGTACATGACCCCCGGCCCCAGCAGGGTGCGAACCTCACTCAGGTCGTTGGTGCAGCGGCTCATCAGGTCGCCGGTCTGGTTGGCCTGGTAGAAGGTGAAGTCCAGGGCCAGCAGCCGGCCGTAGAGCCGCTCGCGCAGCTCGTACTCGATCTTGCGCGAGACGCCGATGATCAGGTTCCGCATGAGGAACATGGCCCCGCCGGTGAGCACCATGACCACGCCGGCCCCCAGCAGGTTTTCCAGGACCACGCCGGCGCGGTTGGCGGCGGTGATCTCGTCGAGGACCCGCTTGAAGAACTCGGGTACCCGCACGTAGCCGTAGTTCTGCAGCAGCATGCAGGCGAAGCCCGCGAGCAGCTCCAGGCGGTACTTCCAGAGGTAGGGGCCGAGGACCTTGAGGTGTCGGATGGCCGGTCTCCTGTGACGCGCCCCGCCCCGGGGCCGGCGGCGGCGCTCAAAACCCGATGATACCAGTTCGGCGCCCGCTTGCCAACGGCCGCGGCGGCGTCACCGTTTCGAACGGGGCCAGAATTCTCGCGGCAGCGCGACGAACTGGTTCTGGATCCAGGCCGCCCGCGACTGGATGTAGGGGGTGGGGCGGGCGGCGTTCCAGCGCTTCGGGTTGGGCAGCACGGCCGCCAGCAGCGCCGCCTCGCGCGGCGTGAGCCGGGCGGCGGACTTGCGGAAGTGGTGCCGCGCCGCCGCCTCGGCCCCGTACACGCCGGGGGCGAACTCGGCGACGTTGGCGTACACCTCCAGGATCCGCCGCTTCGGCCAGAGCAGTTCCAGCCAGACGGTGTAGTAGGCCTCGGCGCCCTTGCGCAGGAACGACCGCCACGGGGGCAGGAACAGGTTCTTGGCCACCTGCTGGGTGACGGTGCTGGCGCCGCGCAGCGCCCGCTGCGGATTGCGCCGGTGCTTGTCGCGGGCGTTCTCGATCTCCACGAGGTCGAAGCCGTGATGGTCGAAGAAGCGCTGGTCCTCGGCGGCGAGCACCGCCGCGAAGAGCCACGGCGAAACCCGTTCGGCGGGGACGTTGGCGTGCCGCCAGCCGGCGGGACGGCCCTTCAGGAGGTTTTCGGCGGACTGGACCAGCATGACCGTGGTCACGGGCGGGTCCACGAACCGGAGCACAGCCACCTCGACAGGCGGCACCAGGAGCAGGGCCAGCGCCACCTTCCAGGCCACCGCCCAGACCCGCCGGGCCAGGCTCCGCTTCACCGGCGGCGCCGCGGCGGCCGGCTCCCCAGGCGGTGGCGCCGCCCGGTCGTCGACGGGAACGGGTGAAACGATGTCGTCGGATGGATGGGTCATGGCGCCTCTCGAGCGCCCATTCTCGCGCAGACACCCGCCGGCGCCAAGCAGATTTCTCCATCCTCTCCCCTGGCCCGTGCTCGTCGGCATCGTCGCCCTGGGCTGGGACGATGCAGCCCACATCTTTCACCGGATGGGTTTTCAGCCTATTTTTCGGATGGTGGACAGAGCGTAATCCGATAACAGCTTGGACACGTTCGACAACACCTGAATCAGTTGCTGCTGTTTTTGCAACGCCTCCTGCAGGTCGATATTGGCCAGGTGCGCGTCATCACCCACGCTGGCCAATTGTTCCTCCAGATATGTTTCAACCTCTCCACCGGCCTCGATGGCTGCAGCCAACTGATTGGACAGACCGGTCAGCAGCGTTGAGATCCGGGCTAGTTGCTCGGCAGCATCCGTCTCCGACAACGCCGCGGTTGGTCCGGAGACGGCGGCACCGGAAAGCTCCGTCCCACCCGGTTCGGCCGCCGGCAGATGAGCCACCAGTCTGTTCTGGAGCAGGCCGGCTTGAATCCGGTCCTCTCTCACTCTGGCTGGAGTGCTGCCCGGAAGAGGCGGCCCAACCGACGGCTCAATCAGGCTGCGCCCGGACTCCAAGGTGGCAGGGCCTGCCGAACCCGCCAGTCCAGCCACGGTGTTGGCCGGGCTTTCCGGTTCGCCACCAATCCCGGTCGAGTCCGAAGTTGGAGAAGAAGGGAGTCTTTCGATATCCATCGTTTTCTCCTGTTGTTCAAGTTTTCCTATGTTATCGGCCAATTGATCTGAAGAGTTGCCGACTATCTTCCATGTCAGCCGCGGCGCCGGCGGCGGTGACGGGCGCCGGGGGCTGGGGTATAATGGCGGACGATTCGGGCGCCGGGCGCCGGCGCCATCCGGAGGCGACATGGACGGCATCCGCTACGAATTCGTCACCGAGCTGCCCGCCGAGGCGGTGGTGAACCTTTACCGCGAGGGTGGCTGGTGGGACGAGCGCTGGTCGCGGAAAGCCATTCCCGCGATGATCCGCGGCAGCTTCGCCTTCCTCGTGGCCCGCGACGCCGCCGGCGCCGCCGTGGGCATGGGCCGGGCGATCTCCGACGGCGCCAGCGACGCCTACATCCAGGACGTCGTGGTCCACCGCGCTCTGCGGGGCCGCGGCATCGGCGCGGAGATCGTTCGTCGCCTCACGGCGCATTGCCGGAGCCGGGGCCTCGACTGGATCGGCCTCGTGGCCGAGCCGGGCACCGAGGCGTTCTACGAACGGCTGGGATTCCACGCCCGGCCGGGCTACCAGCTCATGCTCCACGAGGGCGATTGTGACTGATCCGCTCCCCTTTCTGGGCCGGGAGTTCCGGCCCGTCGACCTCACCGATCAGGACATGCTGGCAGGTTTCTTCCGCCGCCATCCCCAGCCGCTGTCCGGCTTCACCTTCGCCACCCTGTTTGCCTGGCGGGCGTCGCTCACCCATGCCTGGACGTTGCTCGACGCGGACACGCTGCTCGTCACCACCAACCATCCGGGCGATCTGCAGCCGGGACTCAACCTGCTCCAGCCCGTGGGCGCCTTTCCGCCTGCGGCACAGGCGTGGCTGCTGGCCGAGGCGCGCCGGCTGAGCGCGCCGCTGCAAATGTTCTGCGTCAGCCAGGCGTTCATCGACGGCTGGCCCGACTTCATCCGGCACTTCACCATCGCCGAGGACCGCGCATTCGCCAACTACATCTACCGGTCCGAGGACCTGGCCGATCTGGCCGGACGGCGGTACGCCAAGAAGCGCAACCTCATCGCCCGGACCCGCGAGCAATACGGCTGGGAGGCGGAGCGGCTCACGGCGGCGACGGTGCCCGACTGCGTCGAAGCGTGCCGGGCGCTCGGCGAGAACGGCCACGACGCGCCGAACGGCCTGCTGCGGCATGAGCTCGACGCGTTGAAGGAAACCCTGGCCCACTTCGGCACCCTGAGGCAGGACGGTATCCTGCTCCGGGTGAACGGCGCCGTGGCCGGAGTGGCGGTGTTCGAACCCATCGCGCCCGACACGGCGGCGGTGCATTTCGAGAAAGCCGACCGCCGGCACAAGGGGATCTACCAAGTGCTCAACATGGAGTGCGCCCGGCTCATCCGCGACCTGGGCTTTCCCCGGATCAACCGGGAGGAGGACCTGGGCGAGCCGGGGCTGCGGCAAGCCAAGCTGTCCTATCACCCGTCCGAGATCGTGCCGGCGTACACCCTGACCTTCACCGGGGGAACGTCCGCCCCCTGAGCCCGACCCGCACCGGAGGTGCCATGCCCGTCCAGGAGAATCCCCTCCCCACGTTTCCCGTCGAGGAGTGCCGGCTGTCCAACGGGCTGACCGTGTTCCTGCTGGAGGATCACACGCTGCCCCTGGCGGCGGTGAACGTCAGCTACCGCGTCGGCTCCCAGAACGAGCGGCCGGGGCGCACCGGTTTCGCCCACCTGTTCGAGCACATGATGTTCCAGGGGTCCAAGCACCACGACGCGGATTTCTTCCATCCCCTGCAGGACATCGGCGGCAGCGTCAACGGCGGCACCGACACCGACCGCACCCGCTACTGGGAGCTCGTCCCGGCCGCCTACCTCGAGCGGGCGCTCTGGCTGGAGGCCGACCGGATGGGTTTCCTGCTGGACGCCCTGACGCCCGAGCGGCTGGCCAACCAGATCGCGGTGGTGCAAAACGAGCGGCGCCAGAGCTACGAGAACCGGCCATACGGCCTGGTGGCCGAACGGATGGCCGCCGCCCTCTACCCGCCCCACCACCCGTACAGTTGGCCCACCATCGGCTGCATGGCGGACATCGCCGCGGCGACGCTCGAGGACGTGCGCGATTTCTTCCGGACCTGGTACACACCCAACAACGCCAGCTTGTGCCTGGCGGGCGACTTCGAGACGGCCCGGGCGAAGGAGCTCGTGGAGACCTATTTCGGCGCGATCCCCCCCGGACCGCCCGTCTCCCGGCCCGGACGCTGGGTGCCGGCGCTCGACAGCGAGATGCGGCTGCTCATCGGCGACCGCGTCCAACTGCCCCGCGTCTATGCAGCCTGGCCCACCGTGCCGCTGTACGCCGGTGACGACGCCGCGCTGGACGTCTTCGCCCGGGTGCTGGGCGGCGGGCGGACGTCGCGCCTCTACCAGCGCCTCGTCTACGAGCGGCAGATCGCCCAGGACGCCGTGGCCTGGCACGACGCCCGGCAGATCGCGGGGACGCTCAACCTCATGCTCACGCCGCGTCCCGGCCAGACGCCCGAGGCCGTCGAGGCCGCCGCCTTCGCCGTCGTTCGGGAGACACTGGACGAAGGCGTTCCCCCGGCGGAGCTGGAGCGCGTCCTGACCGACATCGCCGCCGCCTACATCCGGAGTCTTCAGTCACTGGGCGGTTTCGGCGGCGTGTCCGACCGGATCAACGAGTTTTACCACTACCTCGGCCGGCCCGACATGTTCCGCTGGGAGCTGCAGCGCTACCTCGAGCTGACGCCTGAGACGGTCGTGGCCGCGGCCCGTCGTTACCTGGGCGCAGGGCGGCTGGTGGCCCGGGTGGAGCCGCTGCCGCCGCTGGCGCCGTCGACCCGCCCGGCGGCCGTCGGCGTGGACCGGACCGTCATGCCCGGGCCCGGTCCCGAGTCGGCGTTCCGGCTCCCGCCGCGGCAGACGTTCACGCTGCCCAACGGCCTCCAGGTGGTGCTGGCGGAGCACCACAAACTGCCGCTGGTGAGCGCCTGCCTCATCGTGCGCGGCGGCCTGGCCGCCGAGCCGGCCACTCGTCCCGGTTTGGCTGACCTGACCGCGGCCATGCTGCGGGAGGGCGCCGGCGGCCGCTCCTCCACCGAGCTGGCCGAGGCCGTCGAGGCGCTGGGCGCCGAGCTGTCGTGGGTGACGTGGCCCGACGCCGTCATCGCCAGCCTCTCGGCGCTGCGGCACCGCCTGGAGCCGACGCTGGCGCTGCTCGTGGACATGGTCACCCGGCCCGACTTTCCCCCCGCCGAGATGGAGCGCCTGCGGCAGCAGCGGCTGGTGCGCCTCACCCAGCTCCAGGACCAGCCCCACTACCTGGCCGCGGTGGCCGCCCAGCGGGCGGTCTACGGCGCGCACCCGTACGCGCATCCGGTGGCGGGCACCGCCGCCTGTCTGGCCGCGGTCACCCTCGACGAGGTGCGGGCGCATTGGCGCGCCGCCTGCGTGCCGGGCAACGCGGTGCTCGTCGTCGCCGGCGATATCGCCCGCCCGGAGCTGGAGTCCGCCCTCGGCGGACTGGCCGCCTGGCCGGCCGCACCGGCGCCGGCCGCCGGCTCGCTCCCCGTGCCCCCGCCCGGCGATCGGGCTGTCTACCTGCTGGACCGGCCGGGCGCGCCCCAGTCGGTGGTCACGGCCGCGCTGGCGGGTATCCCCCGGACCGCTCCCGACTTCGCCGCCCTGACGGTGCTCAACGCCGCCCTGGGCGGTCAGTTCGTCTCGCGGCTCAACCTGAACCTGCGCGAGGACAAGGGCTACACCTACGGCGCCCGTTCCCGCGTCAGCTTCGAGGCCGCCGGCGGCGCCCTGACCGCCTCGGCGCCCGTCGAGACGCGGGTCACCGCCGCGGCCCTCCGGGAGATCCTGGCCGAACTCGACGGCATCGCCGGCGCCCGGCCGCTCAGCGCCGGGGAGCTCGCCTACGCGCAAGATTCGCTGGTCAACGGCTATGCCCGCCGGTTCGAGACGCCTGACCAGATCGTCCGGGAGCTTCTCGACGTCTACCTCTACGGCTTGCCCGACGACGAGCCCGAAACGCTGCCCGGGCGCCTCCGCGCCGTCACGGCCGCGGATGTGGCCGAGGCCGGCGCCCGGCACATCCGGACGGACCGTCTGGCCGTCGTCATCGTGGGCGATGCGGTCGCCGTGCGCCCCGACCTGGAGGCCCTCGGCTGCGGCGCCATCGTCCCGCTGGACAGCGACGGCCGCCCGCTCCCCGCCTCCGCCCACCCGGATGGTGATTGATTCAAGGAGGATGCCATGCCCACGATGCTGCGGATCGTCCGGCTTATCGCCTGCGCCGGGATCGCCGTCCTCGCCGCCGCTGCGCCGGCCGCCGCCCAGACGGCGGAGAACGCCTACCGGCTGGAGTCACCCGACGGCCGGATCGCCGTGACGGTCCGGGCGGCGGACCGGCTCCGCTACGACGTCGCCCTGCGCGGCCGCGTCGTGATGCCGGACTGCGCCTGCGTGCTGCGCGTCGACGACGCCGCCGTGGGACTGGCGCCGCGGATCGCCGCCACCACCGAGCGCCGCGTCGACGGCCACGTGACGCCCCCCGTCCCGCAGAAGGCCGCCCGGATCCCGGAGCGCTACCACGAGCTGCGGCTGGTCCTGGCCGGCGGCGGCGCGGCGGTCTTCCGCGCCTACAACGAGGGCATCGCCTACCGGTTCGAGACGGCGATCCCGCGGGACCGGGTGACGGTGTGGAACGAGGAGGCGGAATTCCGGTTCGCCGGCGACTGCGCCGTGTTCTACCCCCGCGAGGACGGCTTCTTCTCGCACAACGAGCGGGAGTTCGTCCGCCTGCCGCTGCCGGACGTCACCGCCGCCATGCTGGCCAGCCTGCCGGCGGTGGTGGCGGCACCCGGCGGCGTCCGGCTCGCCGTCGCCGAGTCGGACCTCGCCGACTACCCCGGACTGTGGCTCCGGGGCAACGGACGGGACGGCCTCGCCGCGACGTTCCCGCCGCTCCCCCTGGAGACGCGGCTTGCCGGCGACCGCCATTTGCGCGTCACCCGCACCGCCGACCACATCGCGGTGACCGCCGGCACGCGGACGTATCCGTGGCGCCTCGTGGCCGTCGCCGAGCGGGATGCCGATCTGATCACCAACCCGCTGGTGTACCTCCTGGCCGCCCCCAGCCAGGTGGCCGACACCACCTGGATCCGGCCGGGCAAGGTGGCGTGGGACTGGTGGAACGCGCTGAACCTCGCCGGCGTGGACTTCCCCGCCGGCGTCAACACCGCCACTTACAAACATTACATCGACTTCGCCGCCGTCCACGGCATCGAGTACGTGATCCTCGACGAGGGGTGGTATCCGCTGGGCGACCTGCTCCGGGTGGTCCCCGAACTGGACATGGACGCCCTGGCCGCCTACGCCCGGTCCCGGGGCGTGGGACTGATCCTGTGGGTGATCTGGCAGACGCTGGACGACCAGTTCGATGCGGCGTTCGACCGGTTCGAGCGGTGGGGGATCCGGGGGATCAAGGTGGACTTCATGCAGCGGGACGACCAGCCGGTCATCAACTTCTACCACCGGGTGTGCCGCGAGGCGGCCCGGCGCCGCATGGTCGTGGATTTCCACGGCGCCGTGCGCCCGGCGATCATGACGCGGACCTGGCCGAACCTGCTCGCCACCGAGGGCGTGCGCGGCCTCGAGCAGAGCAAGTGGTGCGCCGACGCCAACCCCGAGCACGACGTCACCCTTCCCTTCACCCGGATGCTCCTCGGCCCCATGGACTACACCCCCGGCGCCATGCGGAACGCCGCCCGCGCCAGCTTCGCCCCCGTGTTCGAGCAGCCCATGAGCCAGGGCACCCGCTGCCACCAGCTGGCCATGTACGTGGTCTACGAGAGTCCGCTGCAGATGCTGTGCGACAGCCCCGCGCTCTACGCGCGGGAGCCCGAGGCGATGGCCTGGCTGCGGGCGGTGCCCACGGTGTGGGACGAGACCGTCGTGCTGGATGCCCGCATCGGGGACTACGTCGCGGTGGCCCGCCGGCGGGGCGACGAGTGGTTCGTTGGCGGCATGACCGACTGGACGCCGCGGGAGCTGACCATCGACCTGTCTTTCCTGCCTCCTGGATCGTTCACGTTGACCGCGTGGGCGGACGGCGCCAACGCCGGCCGCTGGGGCAGCGACTTTCTCATGACGGAACAGGTCGTGGATCGGAACTCACAGCTCGCGGTCCGGCTGGCCGCCGGCGGCGGCTGGGCGGCCCGGATCCGGCCCGCCCGCCCCTGACGGCCGCCGGTCACGGACCCAGTTGCTCCAGCAGGGACGCCAGCCGGTCCCGCTGCGGCGGCTGCATCCCCAGCGCCTCGATCTCCTCGTGAAGCCGGGCCAGCCCGCCGTTGCCGCCCACGTAGCCGTTGACGCGGGCGGCCAGCGTGGAGTCGGTGAATACCTTCGGATCAGGGAACAGGTGCCGGAACTCCCGCATCAACTCCTCCGACTGCCGCAGGTAGTACTTCTGATGGTAATCCTCGGCCCGGTAGAACCGCCCCGCCGGGCGGATCTCGGTGACGATCGTCCGCCCCAGTTGCGCCGCCAGGCGGTCGCGGCCGGCGCGCGCCAGCTCCGCCTGCGTCTCGTCGTGATAGAACACGACGGCCATGTACTGGCGAGACCAGGCGCGGCTCGTGGGCCGGTGGCTGGACCAGAAGACCTCCAGCAGCTCCGCGTAAGAGATCCGGTCGGGATCGAAGTCCACCTGGAGTGTTTCCGTGTGGTCGCCTAGCCGGTGGTAGGCGGGATCGGCCTGCGTGCCGCCGGTGTACCCCACGCGGGTTCGAATGACACCGGAGAGACTCCCGAACCGGGAGTCGGGCCCCCAGAATCAGCCCATGGCGAACGTGGCGGTCTCCACTCGGGCCGGCGCCGCGCCGGAGCCGGCGGCGTGGCGCCGCGGATCAGAATCGGGTATGGCACTCATGGTTTGCTTCTCCTTGGAAAGACCGGTTGGAACCGGGCTGCAGCCGACGGCGGCGTCCGTCGCCGGAACATTCTGCGGGTTCGCCGGCGGTCCGCCGGCGGGCCGCACCGGACGATCATCCGCCTGCAACAGCAACGCGACGACGACCGCCACCGCGACGATCCAGAACACGGTGCTCGCCGCCGGGCGTTTCGAAGACGGGGTGGCTGCCTGCAACAGGTCGCGCATTCGATCACTCCTCGCCGCCGGGCGCAGCCCCGCGGCCGCACCGGCTGCCGGTTTTTAAGATGCGGATTCCGCGGAATTGTCTTCACGGACGACGTGCGTGGCCGCCTCCGGGAGCGGCCACCGTAGTCATCATCTGCCAAGTGAACCGTGGCCAGCCGTTCCGGACGGAACGGGTATGGTGTTGAATTTCCTATTGATCACCTTTAAAATTAAAGGAGTGACACCATCATCCACACCGCAATCCGGCAGCTCACCGGCGCACTCCGCGACTCGGCGCCGCCGCCGGTGTGCGGATGCGGTATCGTTCCGGCCCAGGAGGCGATCATGTCCCAGACCCCCGGCCAGCCCCCGTCGGTGAATCCGCCCGGCGGACGTCCGCCGGGTGACCGGCCCGCGGCAGCGAGGCTGCCCGCCGCCCGCTGGCTGCTCACCGTCCGGAGCGGCCCTCACGCCGGCCGCCCGTATCCCCTCGACGATCAGGTCAGGATCGGGCGCAGCTCGGACAATGACATCGTGGTGCCGGACATGCGCGCGTCGCGCAACCACGTCCGGGTCGAGTGCGTGGGCGACGACTGCTTCATGACCGACCTGGGGAGCAGCAACGGCACACTGGTGAACGGCCGCCGGATCGAAGGCACCGTCCAACTCGCCGACGGCGACGTCTTCACCGTCGGGTGCACCGAGTTCATGCTGGCGGCCGGCGCCGCGCCGGCCGAGCGGGTGGACCAAACCGCCAGCGGCAAGCCCCTGCCGCTCTATCCGGGCCCGGGCGAGGCGCTCACCATCCCCATGCCGGTGGACCAGCCGCCCGCGACGCCGACCGCCGCGGCCAATTGTTCCGGTTGCGGTACCGCCCTGCCTCCGGGCGCCAAATTCTGCACGATCTGCGGAGTGGTCGCCGCGCCCGCTCCGCCGCCCGCCGCGGCCGGCCCTCCGCCGAGACCGCCACAGGCGGCAGCTCCGGCGCCTGTGCCTCCGCCGGCCTACGCGCCGCCGCCCATGGCGGCGCCCTCCGCATACGCGGCCCCGGCTCCCCCGCCCCAGCCGGCCGCCTACGTCCCGCCGCCGGCGGCCCCGGCCGCGGCGCCGCTGGCCGCGTGTCCCCAGTGCCGGGAACCGCTCACCCCCGGCAGCCGGTTCTGCACCACCTGCGGCCATCCCACCGCTCCGGCGCCACCGGTGGCCGTCCCGCCGCCGGCATACGCACCGTCACCGGCCTATGCGCCGCCGCCCGTGGCGGCGCCCCCCGCCTACACAGCCCCGGTTCCCCCGCCCCAGCCGGTCGTCTACGTCCCGCCGCCGGCGCCCCCCGCTCCGGCCGGTCCGCCGCCGCTGCCGGTCACCCAGCCGGTCCAGCCGCCGGCGTCGCTGCTGGATGACGCCATCTTCGAGAAATCCGTGGCCTCGCTCTGCCCCGAGTGCGGCCACCCGCTGGACCCGGGCGCGCGCTTCTGCATCACCTGCGGCCGGCCCGTCGTCTGATCGGGGAGCGGAGCTCGGACATCGGACATCGAATATCGGACTTCGAGTATCGGACTTCGGATATCGAGCCTCAGATCTCGTGCTCGTAGTTCGTCATCGCACTCGTAATTCGTGATCGTAATCGTCATCGTACTCGTAACCCGGCGGAGCCGGGACCAAAGGGGCATGATGGTAAACTTCAGCTCAGTGCCGCGCTACTGGGTTTCCGGCAAGCCCGTCCAGTTTCAAAGACAATAGCCAGGCGCAGCCCGGCGCAGCCGGGCAGCGCCTGGGAAGCCGGTTATTTTTACCCGGCGCGCCCCTGCACAGGGGCGCGGGGAAGCGTAGGGTCCGCCGACACTCTTTCCTCGCGCCCCGTACCCGGGGCGCGGCGCGTCAACTAGTTGGCCTTCCAGGCGCGGCCCCGCGTTCGCGGGGCTGCGCCTGGCTATTTTCGTCGTGAATGCGGAGACGGTGCCGATCGATGAACGGCTGGTTGGACGAGTGAATTTCAGATGCCCTTAATCAATGGGTTCCGGCTTTGCCGGCTTGGGATTACGATCACGAATTACGATTACGAATTACGAGTACGACCCGCTCTCACGACGCTTCATGAAACTCCCCCTATCTCCCATCTCTTATCTCCTATCTCCTAACTGTTTACTGTTTACTGTTTACTGTTTACTGTTCACTACTGTCCGGTTAAAAGTCGAATAGTTTCAGTTGCTTGCAATGAGGGCTCTTTTCGTCAGGCATGGTAGATTTTGTAAGTACTTCTATAAGAGGCACTTTCTCAAACAGGGTGACACT
>Ga0116148_1002806_pt1 | contig 16723 bp, 7 predicted proteins | sample AD_UKC055_MetaG_FD_89786 | JGI IMG/M metagenome (GOLD analysis project Ga0116148, IMG submission 89786) | Active sludge microbial communities of municipal wastewater-treating anaerobic digesters from USA - AD_UKC055_MetaG | ecosystem: Engineered > Bioreactor > Anaerobic > Digestate | place: USA... | reverse complement strand
GATGACCTACAAGCTGGACGCGGCCTGGGGGCGGTTCGTCGCCACCTGCGGCATCGATGACGAGAAGGCCGACGACGAGCGGGCCAGCGTCGTCTGCCGCGTCGTGGTGGACGGCAAGACGCTGGGCGAGACGCCCGTTCTGCGGGCGGGCCAGATCGGCCACCTGGACGTCAAGCTGCCCGACGGCGCCAAGGAGATCCGCCTGGAGACCACCGACGCCGGCGACGACAACAAAGCCGACCACGCGGACTGGGTCAATGCCGGGTTCCTGCGCAGGTAGTCATCTGCCAAACGGCAAGCCATGGTCCAAGCACTGGCGCTTATGAGAATGTAGTGATGCTGAAAAGGGGCTGAGCTGCATGGTCCTGGCTTATCATCTGATCTTGACCGGATACGGCCATTGGCTTCCGAATGACCCTCGGGGGAGCATGTCGACCGCGGTAGCTTCCCCCGAACTGGCGAAACTCGCGGAGTTGCATTGGGGGCGCAAGTTTCCCCAGCCTTCGCTCCGGGAACTACGTGCCTTCTACCGGCAGGCGGTCCCGCTCCTGAAGCATCCGGTGCTGTGGTTTGACCAGCGGGAGCGAGACGTGCTTGTGCAGACGACGGGAGAGCTGTTCAGCAATCTGCGTTTGACCTGCTACGCGGGCGCGATCCTGCACAACCACGCCCACTTCCTCATTCGGAAACACAAGTTGAAGGGCGAGGACATGGCCCAAGCCCTGAAGAAGGGATTGGGCGACGCCCTGAAGCAGGCGAACCTCGCGCCTCCGGATCACCCCGTCTTCAGCGAAGACCTGTGCGTCCTTTACAAGAGCGACAAGCCTGCTATGCATAACTGCATCGCGTACATCAACGCGAACTTCCGCAAGCACAATCTTCCATCCGTCATCTACGACTTCGTCCGCCCCTATGACAATTGGCCCCCTGGCGCACCATGAAGACGTCGAAGAGGCAAGGCTTCCGGTCGCGCCGGGTCTGCGAGTCAGGCTTCGCCGTTTGGCGGCGACGTTCTCGAAAGACGCTTGTGTGAGCACGCCCGCTGAGGTTCAATCTGTGAAATCATCCTGGGAGCAAAGACGATGAGATTGGTGCAGTCATTCGCGTTTGCAGTCATCGCAGTTGCTGGGCTCCAGTTCCTCCACGCCGCCGAGCCGCCCGCCGCCCCTAAGGGGCTGCACGTGGTGCTGATCTCCGCCAGCAACGAGTACGACGCGGAGAACTCGCTGAAGATCCTCCAGGCCCATCTGGAGAAGGAGCTGTCGGCCCGCTGCACGCTGCTGGCCGCCAAGGACAAGGGCGACGAGATCCCCGGCCTCGAAGCCGCCCTCAAGACCTGCGACGTGCTGGTCCCCTTCATGCGCCGCATCAGCCTCAAGGGCGAGTCGCTGGAGCGGTTCAAGGCCTACTGCCAGTCCGGGCGGGCCATCGTCGGCGTCCGCACCGCCAGCCACGCCGTCCAGACCTGGCTGGAGTTCGACAAGGAAGTGCTCGGGGGCAACTACAAGGGGCACTTCAAGGCCGGGCCCACCTGCCAGGTCCGCCTGTCAGCCGAGCACAAGGACCACCCGGTGCTGGCCGGCGTCAAGGATTTTACGTCGCCCGGCAGCCTCTACAAGAACACCGGCCTGGCCAAGGACAGCCAGGTGCTCATGACCGGCGAGACACCCGGCAACAATGAACCGCTCACCTGGGTCCGCACCCACAAGGGCGGGCGGGTCTTCTACACCTCGCTGGGGCACCCCGCCGATTTCCGCAACGAGCAGTTCCTCCGCCTGCTGACCAACGCGGTGAAGTGGACGACCTGCAAGTAGCCCCGCGCGGCTGGAATTCCGCTGGACGCTTTCGGGGGAAGGGCATAGAATCGTCAGGTGTGGGTGGAGTTGTTTGTTGCGCTTCAGCCCAAAGGAGGTCCGCATGAACAAGGCGAGAGTCGTTCTACTGTCGGTGCTGGTTGTCATGTCCGCGACCTGGGAATGCCCCGCCGCCACCGTCGTCGGCCTGGAGAATCACTACACGTTCGACAACCAGGCCAGCCCCTATCTTGATGCCTCGCCCAACGCCCGCCACGCGACAAACACGGGCACGGTATGGGTCAACGACCCGGTCATGGGCGGCGTGGTCGAGTTCGACTCCGCCGACGTGATTGCGGCGGCCGTACCGCAGATGCCGGCGAGCGGGTTCACCGTTTCCTTCTGGGCCTATCGCGGGTCCAATGCCAGCTCGGGCAATGACGGGCTGTTCGTGCTGCACGACGGCAACACCGGAAACAAGAACGTCGCCGGCTGGGTCGGCGGCAGCGACGTCGCCTGGGGCCGGGTCCGCGACACGGGCGACCGCAACCTGTCCAACACCAGCGTCTCGGCGGCCATCCCGGACACTCGGTGGGTCTACCTGACCTACCGCGGCACGGGCAGCGAGTACCAGTTGCTGATCAACGGGGGTCTGGCCTCGACCGTCGCCTACAGCGGCGCGGCCCTGCGGACCACCAACACGCTGAACATCGGCCGCCAGGGCACCGAGTCGTGGCGCGGGATGATCGACGACTTCCGCATCTACAACCGCGCTCTGAGCGACCTGGAGATCCACACGATCATGTCTGAGGCGTCGATGTTCAATCCCGCCCAGGCCCGCGTGGACATCGGCAGCAGCGTCAACAACGGCGGCGGGCCCGGCGGGGTGCAGTACGGATTCCTCCCCATGGAGGCGGCCGAGGGCGGGAGCAATCCGCCCGTCACTCAGTCGTTGCCCGTCTCGTTCGGCCAGGGCGCCGGCGGGACCATGACCGCCACCCTTTCCGGCTACACCCACTTCCGCGATTACACCGCCATCACCGGCGACTTCGCCGCCTCCAGCGCCCTGCTGTCGGACATGGCCCTGCGAAACAGCTCCGGCACGATGACCCTGGCCCTGAGCGACCTCCCGCCGGGCTTCTATCAGCTCAAGACCTACCACCATTCCGACACATTCGCCGGGGCCAGCTTCGACGTCTCGCTGAGCGACGCCGGCCGCCCGGGCTGGCAAAGCATCGCCACCGGCCTGGTCTGCTCCACGGGAACCAGCCCCACCGCCGTCACCACCGTCGACGTCCCCTTTGCCGTCCTGGGCGCGGGAACCGCCAGCCTCAACTTCGCGGCCACCACCAGCTCCAGCCATTTCTCGTTCAATGGGTTCGAACTCGATTCGGTCGTCCTGCTGGAGCGCCACGAGCGGACCCTGGCGGTCGACTTCAACGACCGTTCCGCCGCCGGTGCGGGCATGACGCAGGCGGGGTTCAGCGAGTTCCTCCTGGCCGGCAGCGGGGCCGTCACCCGAACCATCGGCGCGCATACGCTCACCCTCACGCCGGCCGGCGCCAGCACGTTTGATGATCGCGCCCGCACCACGCCCGTGAACAGCGGCGCGTTCACGCAGGACAAGCTCCTGCGGGACTTCGTCTTCGCCTCCGGAACCGCCGCCGCCGACGGGCTGGACCTGCTCATTCAGGGCCTGGGGGCCAACGAACTGTACGAGGTCACGCTGTGGGCGTTCGACACCGGCAGCGGCGGGGGGCGATCCTCCGACTGGTTCGCCAACGGCGTCCTGGTTGCCGACAACTACAGCTTCAACGGCGCCGTCCTGCCGACCAGCAACGATCAGTACGCGTTCAGCTTCCTGGCCTACGCCGACGAGGACGGCGAGCTGCTGCTGGCCGGACGGGCCGCCGGCGGAAGCAACCCCAACGTCTTCCTCAACGCCCTGGAGCTGACGCGCTGGGCCCCCGTGCCCGAACCGGCCACCCTCCTGCTGGCGGGGCTGGGCCTGGCCTCCCTCGGCCGCTACGCCCGCCGACGACGCGCCGAAGGACGATAACAGGCTTCGACAGGACCCCGGGCGGTGCGTCGTCCACCCGGTTCGAGGTTCGCCCTCAGGGCGCAGAAGGCGTCGCCACGAGGCGAAAGCCGCGGTCCGGCCTAGTTTCATCGTCGCGCCTTTGGCGAGCCCCGCTGGGTACCACAATCCGGAACCCGTAGAAAGCGCACCGATAAGGCGGATCGCCGAACGACAAGCTTGCGGATTGCTGTCCCAACTGCCGCCCCGCAAGACACGGTCCTTACCGGCGGCGGGGCCGAAAGACCAACTTCCTGTCAACCGGCAAGCGTGCGAAGGACTATCATGACCGCAAACGCGACCTGGCGAACTCGACCGGTATTTGTGTGCAGCACGTTCCGGGACATGCAGGCGGAGAGGGACCATCTCCAGAACATCGTCTTCCCCGAGCTGGCCGAACGCCTGCGAGCCCGTCGCCATCACCTGGAGCCCATCGATCTCCGCTGGGGTGTGCAGACGGTCTCGGTGGATGATGAGCACAGGAAGGAACTCCTGGTTCTCACCGTCTGCCTGGACGAGGTTGAGCGAAGTCGGCCATTCTTCATCGGCCTGCTGGGGGACCGATACGGATGGGTCCCGCCGGAAGGGCGCCTCCGATCGGCGGCACGCGAGCGCGGATTCGATCAAGACCTGGCCGGAAAGAGCGTGACGGCCCTCGAAATCGAGTTCGGGGTCCTCGCCAGCCCGCAGCAGAAGAGGCAATGCTTCTTCTACCTGCGCGACCCGCTGCCGTACGACCGCATGGATGCGGAGACCGCAGCCCTTTTCAGCGATTCGCACTGCAAGGAAGCCGGCGCCGCCCAGAGGGTGAAGGACCTGGCCAGACTGAAAGAGCGTTTGGAACAGGAGCTTCCCGGCCGGATCAGACATTACGCCGCCGACTGGAGCGATGCCCAACAGAAGGTCACCGGCCTGGAAGACTTTGGCAAACGGGTCCTCGAAGACCTGTGGACGGAACTGGAGGAACAGACCCGGGACTTCGCGACCCCCGAACAAGCCAGCGAGCCCCGACAGGAACGACGCGCCCTGGAAGACTTCATCGAGGACAGGAAGCAGGGGTTCGTCGGGCGGGGAGAACTCCTGGGCGAACTGGAGGCCTTTGTCCTTTCCTCTTCACCCGTCAGCGGGGGCTGGGGCCTGTGCCTCACCGGCCCGGACGGTTGCGGCAAGAGCAGCGTCTTTGCCCAGCTCTGTCTGAGGCTTCAGGGAAGCGATGCCGTCGTGCTGGCGCATTCGGCCGGGACCAGCCCCCGATCGTCCTCGGTGGACGCCCTCCTGGGACGCTGGAACGATGAACTGGCTTCCCAACTCGGCCTGAAAGGCCCCGTCTTCAACGCCACGTCGCGGGAGAAGATCGAGGCGTTGTTCGCGTTCCTGCTCGCCGAGGCGGCCAAGAAGAAGCGGGTGATCCTGCTGATCGACGCGGTCGACCGGTTTGAAGGCACGGCCCGGGCGCGATATCTCTCCTGGCTTCCGGAGCCGGTCCCCTCGAACGTCCGGCTGATCGCCACCATGATCGCGGGAGACGAGTCGAAAGCACTGACTGGCCGCGATGGGGTCGTCCCGCGGGAGATGCCGCCCCTGGAGCAATGGGAGGCCGAAGCGATCGTCCACCACGTCTGCCAGCGGTATCACCGTCAGCCCGCCCGCGATCTGCTGACAACGCTGCTCCGGAGGGAGGCCGGCGGCAAGCCCTGTTGGAAGGATGTCTCGTGGCTTCGCCTGGCAGCCCAGCGTCTCAATCTGCTGGACGCCGACGACTATGCCCGCGCGGAAAAGGAATTCAAAGGCGGAGGCGAAGCCGGTCTTCACGCCCTGCTGCTGGACCTGGCCGCCCGCCTGCCCGCGGACACGGCCGGCATGTACGACTGGATGCTGGAACGCAGCGGGAAGCTGTTCGGAGAATCGTGGGCGAAGACCGTGGCCCTGCTCATCGCCCTCAGCCGCAACGGCTGGCGGGAATCGGACCTGCGGGCCCTGCTGCCGGCCCTTGCCGGCGAGACGTGGGACGCCCTGCGGTTCGCCGGACTGCGACGGTCCTTCCTGGGGCATCTCCCGCAACACGGAGACCTCGGCCAGTGGGTGTTCCTGGACCAGGCCCTGCGCCGAGCCGTCCTCCGCCGTTATGCCCCGCGGCACGAGGAGGAAGTCCGGATCCATCAAGCCGTCGTCGCCTGCCTGCGCACCCTGCCCGGCGAAGACGCCGTCAGGCGGAACGAGACGATGTATCACCTGCTGGCTGCCGGCGACGCGCTCGGCGCGGCGTCGTATTACGCGTCGTCTCTGGGCGACGCCGAGCGGGTGGCGGCGACCTGGACGCTGGTGGAGTTCCTGGCCCGGGCCGAGGCCGACGGCGACGAGAAGGCCACCCAATGGATCGTGACGCTCCCGGAGAGCGAGGGACTCGGCGACGATCAGCGTCGGGCGCTGGCCGTTCAGTGTTTCTCGCATTTGCGGGGGGCTCTCCAGCGGAGCGGGGTGCATGAAATGACCCGCATGACGCTGATGCGGGTGGCGACCGGCGTGCTCAAGAGGCTCGATAAGGACGGTTCGGCATGGGAGGAAGTCGGCGGGAAGCTCGCGGAGACCGGGCGCCTGCTCAAGCCGGGAGCGCAGTCTTCCAAGGCCGACCTGGCCGCACAGAAATCCCTGGGCGTCCCGGGGGCCAAGTCGTTCAACATTGCGGACCGGGCCCGGGAGGCGGCGGAGCGGCTTCGCAAGATCCTGGCGGCCCAGCCGGACCGGTATCAGGCCGAGAAGGAAGCCTGCCGGGAGAAGCTGAAGAAGGCCGAGCGCCTGGCACAGGAGAACCGCAATGAAGATGCGCTTCGCGAGTACGGCGAATGTCGCTCGGAGGCCCTCGCGCTGGTGGAGCATGACGGCGACGACCCGGCCCCGTACGACTGGTTCTATCTCTGCTGCGTGGGCCTGGCCCGTCTGCACGTGCTGGCCAAGGACGTCGACTCCGCTATCGAGGACCTCAGGGTGGAGGCCGAGCTGGCCCGGCGAGCCGGAGGAAAGTTCCCCAAGGAACCCGGCTGGCTGCTCCGCGCGTCGGACGGGCATCGCAGGGCGGCGTCCCTGCTGCTGATGCACAAGCGCGACTGCGCAGCCTGCGCGGAAGAGAACAGGAAGTCGATCGCGGCCATTGAGGAGCTGGGGCGTCTTCATCCCGACCACCCGGACTGGCGGACGGAACTGGCGGAGGGTCACAGCATGCTGGCGGAAGTCCTGGCCGACACCGCCGACAAGGCCGGGGCTGTCAACGAGTACATCCAGGCCATCAAGATGTTGCGGGCCCTCGCCGGCGGCGACGCGTGCAGCCCCAAGCTGAGATACAAGCTCTTCCTGGGCTACCTGGCGTTGGGGAACCTGCTTGCCGGACAGGGCGACGTCGGCGGGGCCGCGGATTCGTTCATGTCGGCCCTGCCCCAGGCGAAATGGCTGGTCGATCGCGAGCCCGATAATCCCAAGTGGCACTTCGAGCACGCGCTGGGTCACTACTCGATCGGGGGCCTCTACGTCATGCGGCGCATCCCAGCCGGGCTGCCGCACCTCCAGTATGCCCGCGTCATCCTGCGCCGATTCGAGCAGAGGGGTCTGACCCTCGACCCTCAACACAAGCGCCTGGCCCAGACCATCGAGCAGATTCTCAGCCGGACGGGAGTGAAAGACGAAGTCCTGGAGACCATGCTCCAAAAGAGCGGTCTGGAGAACATCGAGTACAAGTACTGACCGTCGTCGCGCCGGCGGCGCGGTACAGGAACGCGCCGCCCGCCGTGGCAGGCGCCCTGCTTTGCTGCTACTCGAAGGCCTCGGCCGGGAAGAACCGGCGGATGCCGCGGACCCATGCGGTCCGCTCGGGGTCCGGCATTCTCATCTCCGGGGCCCCCTCCTCCCAGTGTGTCTGGAAACGGCGGAACACCTCCTCGGCCAGGTCGGGGTTCATTTGTTCGTCCCGAAACCCTCTGATCAGGTCTTCGTAGAGCTTTCTGGGCGGGAGAAGGCTTTTCACCGCTCCGGCGGGCCTGCCCGCCTTGCCGTAGGCCTTCTCGACTTGTTTCAGGTATTCGTTGGCCTCGGCGTACATCCCCGAGGTCACCAGGACCCAGAGCCTCATCAAAGGTGCGCTCAAGGAATCGAGTGTCATGCGCGGCTTGCCCGCCCACGCGTGCCACGGACGGGCACTGGCGACCTCGAGGCGCCTGTCCAGCCCCCGGAGAATGACGTCCCGTTTCGCCACGAAGTAGGGGAATCCGTACAGATCCCGGTAGTTGCTTACGATGCTGACGGATGCCCGAACCCACTGCTGGTAGGCGTAGTAGTTGCCCTGTTCCTCGATCGGTTTGCGCCACTTGGCGGCCAGGTCCTTTTCCGTGTCTTCCAGTTTTGCGATGATCTGTTTGTAGCGCGCGACCTTCTCGGGGGTCAGGTCCTTGCGCACGGCCGGCTCCGCGACCGTCAGTGTGAAGTCCTTTCTGAGGACCGGCATGCCCGAACTGCCGGTGTAGACCGTGAGGACAACCGGGATATCGCCGGTCCGCCTTACCCTCAGACACGTGCCGAACGCGCACCTGCTTGACGACAGCGTCCCCTCGCTTAGCCGCTCGAGGTTGTACGTCCGCATGCCGTCATAGTCGAACCGCAGCAGCCAGTAGATCGAACTGCCCCTGTCGTGTTTCGGCAGGCCGGCGTACATCTCCGGTTTGAGCCCCAGGCCGGACATGTTGTCGATGGCGACGTTGACCACAAGCGAGTCAAAGGAGCCGAGCTGTCGCGTGGTCCGGACGGTCACCGATGGCAGCGTCCTGCGGGTTCCGATGAACTCGGCTTCCAGCGTGAGGTCGTTCTTTCCCGTCCGCGAGACGTCCACGACCCACACGATCAGCTTGTGGTTCGCCTCCCACTGTTTGACCGTCACCGGTTTGCCCGGCCCCCCGAAGAGGGGCCGCATGGATGCCGCGCGCATCGTGGGAAAGACCATCATCGCCACCCGGTCCGCGTTGGCGGGGTCCGACGGCGCGTTCGACAACCGCAGGACCAGCTCGCCCTGCTCGCTGCCGTCGGAGGCCACGGCCTGGGTGATCTCGAAGGACCGGACGATCGAGTACGGTTCGCCCTTGGCGCTTGCCGAGCATTTCGTCCGCCTCGCGCCGCCGGTCCCGGGGATCGACCAGCGGGTCAGCTTGTCGTCGAGGGTGCGGATCTCTCCGGGCACACCCATCGTGTCTGCGTTGACCGCGCTGGTGACCGGCTCGAAGTCCTTCATCCAGGGGAATCTCAGCAGGAACTCGGTGTACAGCTCCCCCAGGGCCCTGGTGCGCCCGCGGCGGTCGGCCTGCGTTTGCAGGACCTCCTCGAGCACGTAGAGCTCGTCCCACATGCTCTCTTGCGTCAGTTGTTTCTCGTAGAACCGCCGGATAATGGCCGGAGCGTCGTAGTGTTCCGCGAGGAACCGGAAGAACGCCGCGCCCTCGTACTGCTGGGGAAATCCGGCAACGTCAATCCCCTCGTGGGTGGCCAGGCTCCGGTGAAAGAACTCCGGCGTGATGTCGCCGATCGCCTGCTTCAGAAAGTCCTCACCCCCTACGGTAGACTCCATGTACGTCGCGGAGGCTTCGCTGATCCAGCGTCCGTAACCGTACAGCGTCTCGTCGGTGACCAGGTAGCCCGCCCGCTCCAGGTTTGCCCGGCTGTAGGTCTGTTGGATCAGGTGGAAGTACTCGTGAGAGATGGTGGAGAGCCCCGTGCTTCTTTCAGATTCGATGTTGCACAGGATGGAGTCGCCTTCCATGGCGGCAGCGGACACGTTGGATTTGAGACGGGCGAACGTGCAGTAGACCTTCCCGGGATGGCTGAAAGTGGAATACGATCTCCGGGTCCGTTCCAGCGAGGCCTTCAGCTCGGCAATGCGCGGCAGCGCCCTGTCACGGATCGACTCGGGGGCCCATATCTCGAAGTCCGCCCCCTCGTCGAGCTTGACCTGGCGGAGCCGATCGGCTACTGCCGACACGTACAGGGACTCGTTCGCCGTGGTGGGTCTGAAGTCGATCATCGGCACGGTGCGCTTCAGATCGAACGATATCAGCTTGCGTTCGGCATCGACCTTCGCGCCGCGGATGCGCACGAAGAATCCGTCCCGGGCCAGCACCGGGTATATCTGCTCCGGCGGCACGCCGGGCGGCAGGAGGGTCGAGTCGTAGGGCAATTCGACGCGGATCGGCTGGCTGAAGACCGCCTGGCCGCGGATCGCGTAGGCCTTTGACACCCTGACCTGGTTCGAGTCGGCCGGTTCCGCCCGGACCTGCACCGTCTGAAGCTCCGGGGCCTGCGACTTCAGGGTCCCGGCGGGGAAGGTCACGGTCGCCCCCTCGTGCCGTGCGACCGCCTGTCCCTCGGGTGCGGGGGGCACGGGGACTTCCTTGCCCGGGTCGAAGGACTTCAGGACGAGCGTGACCTCTTTCTTCTGGTCCTTTCCCGACTTGTGGCGTATCCTGCGCTGCACCTCGCCCACGCCCTCGGCAAACCACATCACCATGTCGATCTCGTCGCCATCCCGCGTCACACCGTGTATCGACAGCCTGACCGCTTCGTAGGCGCCGGCGGGGACCTCGACCTTCTCACGGGCGTCTATCTCGAACGTCAGTTTCACCGGAGCGCTGCCGAAGCGAACCGTGTCGGTCCAGCGCGTGCCGACCTCGGGCGGCAGGCGCAGCCAGTCAACGGGTTTCTCCAGGCCCTCGTCGAGGGCGACGATCCGCAGGCAGTTCTCGGAGACGTGAAACACCACCGTCTGCTCCGTGCCCGGAAGCTCGTCGCGCACGGCCACGCACGGGAGGCCCCCCACCGTCCGATTCTCGATGACCTTCTTCTTGTAGGTCCGCGGCTTGTCTCCCGTGGAGACGAATGTCCACGAGGCCCCGGGGACCATCGGGACGTAGTTGCCTCGCTTGGCGGACCGCGAGGGCGACGATGCGGGATCGCGCGGGGCCTCCCGGTCGCGTTCCGACTCGCAGGAGATCGACAACGCCAGCAGCGGGAGGAGAACCAACGCCGGAATCGCAAAAGAACGCTTGGAGAATGATCGATTCATCTCTCTTGCCTCGAAATACCGATGTGCCTTCAATCCACGCAGATCACCCGGACGGCTGCTGTGCTGCCCCGGCGTCTCTTCGACAGCCTTCTTCCCCGTCCCGGCGCGCCGGGATCGCAAGGCTCCTGCCACGGACGTGCTCGTCTTCCAGGCTCGACGCCTTTTTATTGTAGCGGGCGCCGGAATCCGTTCCAGGGAATCCGCAAGAAACACCGTGAGTCGGCAGGCCGAAGCCGCGGTCGCGGTGAAAGTCCCTTGCATCCCCGCGGGGGGGCGTTACAGTGGCTGGCAGGGAGTGAGAGGATGAAAGAACCAACAATGCGACCGCTGGCCTGTTTCGCCCTGGTTGTGTCGGCCTTCCTTGCAGGCTTGGCCTGCGCCGCCGACGCCACGCGCCCCAACATCATCCTGATCATGGCCGACGACATGGGCTTCTCCGACATCGGCTGTTACGGCGGCGAGGTGAAGACGCCGAATCTCGACCGGCTGGCCACCGAGGGGATGCGCTTCACGCAGTTCTACAACAACGCCAAGTGCACCACCAGCCGCGCGTCGATCCTCACCGGCTTGTACCCGCGATTCAAGGGCGGGCACATGCGGACCAACATGGTCACGCTCGGCGAGGCGATGAAGACCGCCGGCTACCGCACCGCCCTGTCGGGCAAGTGGCACCTGGGCTCGGGCAAGACGACCCACCCCTTCCACCGCGGGTTCGACACGTACTACGGCCTGCTCGACGGCTGCTGCAACTTCTTCAACCCGCTGCACCGCGACCCGCCGTACAAGGGCGGAAAGGTCCGCACCTTCGGCCAGGACGACAAGCTCATCAAGGACCCCGCCGCCTTCGGCCCGGACTACTACACCACCGACGCGTTCACCGACCACGCCGTCGAGTTCATCCGCGCGCGGCAGGCGGATAAACCGTTTTTCCTGCACGTCTGCTACACCGCCCCGCATTACCCGCTGCAGGCCAGGCCCGAGGACATCGCCAAGTACAAAGGCAAGTTCAAGATGGGCTGGGAGCAGATGCGCCGCGACCGCTTCGAACGCCAGAAGAAGATGGGCATCGCCGCCGACAACTGGAAACTCACCGACACCGACAGCCGCTCCTACGACTGGGGCTCCGCCGACCAGGACTTCGAGGACCTGCGCATGGCCGTCTATGCGGCCATGATCGACAGGCTGGACCAGAACGTCGGCCGGCTGCTCCAGGCCCTGCGCGAGACGGGCCAACTGGACAACACCGCCGTCTTCTTCCTCTCCGACAACGGCGGGTGCAGCGAGGAGCCCGGCGGGCGAGACCCCAAGAAGCGCAACCCCGGCCCCATCGACGACTACGTCGCCGTCGGGCCCGCCTGGGGCTGGGCGCAGAACGCCCCCTTCAGACGCTACAAGTCGTGGGTCCACGAGGGCGGCATCTGCACGCCCATGATCGCCTGGTGGCCCAAGACCATCAAGGCCAACACGATCAGCCGCGACCCAGCCCACATCATCGACTTCCTGCCGACCTTCCTGGAACTGGCCGGCGCGGAGTACCCCAAGGAATACAACGGCAACCAGATCCTCCCCGTCGAGGGCAAGTCGATGGTCCCGCTGCTCCAAGGCCGCAAGCGCGAAGGCCACGACCAGCTCGCGTGGTTCTGGTCCGGCAACCGCGCCCTCCGCGCCGGGGACTGGAAGGCCGTGTGGGACAACGGCCCCAAGAAGTGGGAACTCTACAACCTCGCCGCCGACCGCTGCGAAACCACCGACCTCGCCCAGTCTCAGCCCGAGCGGACCAAAGAGCTGGCCGACGCCTGGGCCCAGTGGGCCAAGATGGTCGAGCTGAACGTGAAGAACTGAAGTCGGCGCTCGGAGCTTGCCTGCCGAAGGCAGGTGCCGCGTTCGTAGTCCCGCCCCTTAGGGGCAGGCCGTAAGGCGGTCTTCGTTGGGGTTGTAGTGCCGAACGGCAAGCCTTGTCCCGGCCACGTGCGCTGTCGAAGGGCTTGCCGTTCGGCAGCGAATGAAGCAACAGGACAAGGCCCCTCGTAGTCCCGCCCCTTAGGAGCAGGCCATCAGGTGGTCTTCGTCGTTAGCCCAAGCACAGGGCGCCAGCCTCCGATGCCCTGACGGGCGCACCCGCAGAGCAAGTTACAAACTCAGCGCTGTGCCAGGCACCTTTGGATGCGGGCGAGGGTTTTGTCGCGGCCCAGGAGGGCGAGGGTCTCGCCGATGGCGGGGCTGACGGTCGTGCCGGTGACGGCCACGCGGAGGGGCTGGGCCACCTTGCCCATTCCGAGGGCGTTCTTCTCGCAGAAGCCCTTGAGCAGGTCCTCCAGGGCGGCGGCGGTCCAGTCGGCGGCTTCGAGGGCGGGCAGCAGGTCACCCAGCACGGAGTAGCCGTTTCGCTCGCCCTTAGTCACCTGTTGGCCCTTGACGCTGCCGCAGACCCACTCGCCGATCTCCTTGCCGGTGCGGTCCAGCCCTGGCGAGCAATAGGCGAAGACGTCGTACTGGGCGATCCAATCGCCTTCCGCGCTGCAGATCTCGGTGAACTGATACGAAACTTGATTAGGTTCCTCTGAACGGCAGGACCCGGGGGGTGGGGGTTCACAATGGACACCGCAACCATGAACACGGGGATGGTGGCCGGGATGGCACTTTCATTCATGAACTTCCTTTTCATGTTCACGGGTCGTCAAACGGGTTACGTTCGTTCCGTGCCGGAGCGCTAGACGAGTTGCGCTGGCTCTTGACCGGAGCGTCGAATGGGTTCTGCTCGTTCCGGGGCGGGGTTTCAAACGGGTTCGGCTGATTGGGGATCGGGACGTCGAAGGGGTTGAATTCGTCGGGGGTTTCCCGCCCCTCGCGGCGGCGCGTTTTCCAGTCGTCCAGAGTCGTCTCCGTCAGGTCCAGCGGAACCGTCATCCAGATCCGCGCGGTCCCGTCGCCGCTGGCGGACATCAGCCGATCGCCCCGGGCCGAGAACGCCACACTCGTGACTTCCCGCGCATGTCCTCGCAGCAGGATCAGCTCGCGCCCGGCGGCAACGTTCCAGATTCGCACCGTCTGGTCCCCGCTGCCGGTGGCCAGGCGGGTCGCGTCGGGGGAGAACGCGGCGCAGTAGATCTGCTGGCTGTGTCCTGAAAACGTCTGCAGCCGCTTGCCCGTGGCCACGTCCCAGACGCAAGCGACCATTCCGATCCCCGAACTGGCGAGCAGGCGGCTGTCGTTCGAGAAGGCGAGTCCGCCGGTTCCCCGTCTGACCCTGTAGGAGTACCCCCCTCGATGCGAAGTCAGGATAGACCCCGACCAGGCCCTTTCCCCTGTCCGGGCGTCCCAAACGACCAGGTTGTCGCTGGTAGCGGCGGTGGCGATTCGCCGCCCGTCCGGCGACCAGGCGACGGCGTACACGGAGCCGTTGCCGGGTCGCACCCGGCGAATGGTCTGGCCAGACTGGACCTCGACGACGATCGCCGATTCCGTGTCGCCTCCGACGATGATGTACCGCCCGTCCGGAGAGAAGGACACGCAGTGAACCGCGCCAGTCTCCTGGGTCAACCGCCGCACCGCCTTGCCCGTGTTCGCGTCGCGCAGAACCGCCTGTCCCGAACTGTAGGGATAACGACTTTCCGTCAGCTCCCCCGTCACCAGGTTCTCGCCGGATGGAGACCACGCCACGCAGTTGAGCGTCGTCTCGGCCGATTGCGCGCACCGGCGCTCCGCGGTGCGGGCGTCCCAGACGGCCACTTCATGTTCGCCCACCGAAGCCACCCGGTCGCCACCGGGTGACATCGCGGCGAAATCGCCCGGCGATTGCTTGTCGCCCAGGACCAGCGTGCTCCGGTCGCGCGTGGCGTCCCACAGGCGAACGGTTCCGTCGGCGCTGCCGGAGGCCAGCAGATCCCCCCGCGGCGAGAACGCCACGGTGCGGACCTCGCCGCTATGGCCTGCCAGCGAGAACAGCTCGCGCCCCGTCTCGGCGTCCCAGACGCTGACGGTGTTGTCCTCCCAGCCCGTCGCCACGCGTGCCCCATCGGAGGAAAAGGCAACCGCCCTAGGCATTCCGCGGCGAACATTGAGAGCGGCGCCGGCGGCGCCGGTTCGCGCATCCCAGAGATAGACTTCCCCGTCCGTGATTCCGGTAGCCACCCGTGTACCCTTGGGCGACCAGGCCACGCAGGTTGCGGACAGGCCTCGGGGGGTATCCAGGGTCAAGATCGATTTGCCCGTCGCCACGTCCCACAGGGAGTTCTCGGCCACCAGGCGGGTTCCGTCCGGAGAGATCGCCGCCTCGCGGATGCCGCGAGTGGGCGTGGTGAACTGTTGGAGCTTCTTTCCCGTGCGGGCGTCCCAGACCATGCCCGACCCGCCGCTGGCCAGGCGGGTCCCGTCGCGCGAGTAGCTCACCCCTTGCACATAGAAGTCCTCCAGGTTGTGCGGCGGCTGGCGATGGGCCCCCAGCGACCACTCGACCCGTCCCGTGCCGGAATCATAAACGGTGATCGTATTCGCCGTGCTGCTCACCGCGGCCACGTGGACCCCGTCCGGAGAGAACGCCACGCTGTCGCAGACGGGAGCATCCTTCATGTCCAGCAGCACCTTGGCGGTCGCGACGTCGTAGAGGATCAAGCCCCTGTCCCGCCCGACGACGGCCAATCGCCGCCCGTCGGGCGAGAACGCCACCCCCCTCACATCGGAGAAGACTCCCTTCAGCGTCCTCATATCCGATTCACACCGGTACATCAGGCGCCCCCACTCCCACCCGCGAAACGATGGATCGATCCGCCACAGCGGGCCGCGCACCTGCCCAAAGAGGGCGTCGGAGATCTTCTGATCGCACAGAGCAATCACGTTGTAGTAGTTCTCCGCCCGCTCGCGTTGGAGGGCGTCCTCGGCCTGTTGGCGGCGGTCGTCGGCTAAGGCCCTTTGCGTATCGGCGTTCTTGCGTTGCTTCTGGGCCTCGTTGCGCTGCTGCTGCGCTTCCGCGGACTGGCGAACGGCCTCCGCTCGCTGGGTTTCGGCGAAGCCTCGTTGACGGTCCGCTTCTTTCTTCTGCCACAGCGCCACCCCGGCCAAGGCCGTCATTACCGCCACCAGCAGCACCAGCAGCCCCCCCGCAACCGCCAGCCGGTGCGTCCGGCGCTCCTGCTCGCGCTGACGCAACTCGTCAAAGCGGCAGCCGAGAAGCGAACTCACCACGCGGAGCAATGCCATTCGCTTCAGATATCGCGGACTCTCCGTCCGCACGGGGCGTACATCGGCTGCCAGGGGTTCCACTTCCTGGACTTCCTCGCGCGTCTGCCCGTCGCCGGCGACAGTCTCCCGGCGGATTTCGCGAAGCGATCGGGGGAAGGCCTCCGCGGGTTCGCCATCGGTCAGCAGGGCCAGAATCCGCTCGCCCCTGCCCAACTCGCGGAAGCGGCGCACCTCGGTGTCTACCCATTTCGATTCCGGCGTGCGGCGGGAGCACACCACGATCAGGAACTTCGATGCGCCCAACGCCTGTTCGATCTGTTCGTTGAGGTCGGGAGAGGCGGGCAACTCGTCTTCGTCGCGGAAGACCCGTCGCACCCGCGGCGCGATCCCGGCCGATCGCACGAGTTTCCGGGGAACCCGATAGGTCTCGATCGCCTGTTCCAGCCAGCGGGCCCACTTGCGATCCTGCTCGACGTGGCGGTAGCTGATGAATGCGTCGTAGAAATCTTCCTCGATTGACTGATAGGAGATTTGATTAGGCTCGACTGAGCGGCAGGACCCGGAGGGTGGGGGGTTCGGGGG
>Ga0116148_1002800_pt1 | contig 16734 bp, 14 predicted proteins | sample AD_UKC055_MetaG_FD_89786 | JGI IMG/M metagenome (GOLD analysis project Ga0116148, IMG submission 89786) | Active sludge microbial communities of municipal wastewater-treating anaerobic digesters from USA - AD_UKC055_MetaG | ecosystem: Engineered > Bioreactor > Anaerobic > Digestate | place: USA... | reverse complement strand
CTTGTCGTCGCGACGCGCTTCGGAAGGTTCCGGGTAGCGGCCGACGATCAGCGCCTCGGCCTTTTCGCCGGTTCCCGCGGTTGTGCTGTCGCGCGGCGCGCACTGAGCCGGGAGGAAGCCGTAGATTTCTTCGGTTACGAACGGGAGGTACGGATGGAGGAGGCGCAGCGATTCTTCGAGTACGGAAAGAAGCACCGAAACGGCGCGGTTCATCTCGGTTTCGTCGCCGGAACGGAACGAGAGCTTGGACGCTTCCACGTACCAGTCGCAGAAATCGTTCCAGAAGAACTCGTAGAGCGCCTGCGCACCCTCGTTGTAGCGGTAGCCTTCCAGCGCTGAGCGGACGGTCGAGGCGGCAGCATCGAGGCGGTGGTAGATCCAGCGGTCGAGTTCGGTGAGCGCCTCGCGCGGAACGGCCACAATGTCGCGGCCTTCGAGGTTGCCGAGGATGTAGCGGGATGCGTTCCAGATCTTGTTCGCAAAGCGCGAACCCATCTTGAAGCTTTCCTTGTCGACCAGAATGTCCTGGCCCTGCGCGCACATGAAGGCAAGGGTAAACTTGAGGGCGTCGGCGCCGTATTCACCGACGATTTCCAGGGGATCGATGCCGTTTCCGAGCGATTTGGACATCTTGCGGCCCTGCTTGTCGCGTACGAGACCGTGGATGTAGATGTCCCGGAAGGGCACTTCGCCGGTGAACTCAAGCCCGGCCATGATCATCCTCGATACCCAGAAGAAAATGATATCGTAGGCTGTAACAAGCGCCGTCGTCGGATAAAAGCGCGCAAGGTCGTCGGTATTCTCGGGCCAGCCGAGGGTCGAGAACGGCCAGAGCCAGCTGGAAAACCAGGTGTCGAGGACGTCAGGATCCTGCTTCAGGCTGGTCTTGCCGCATTTCGGGCAGGCTGAAGGATCGGTGCGGGAAACGATCGTTTCGCCGCAGTCGGCGCAGTACCACACCGGTATACGATGACCCCACCAGAGCTGGCGGGAAATGCACCAGTCGCGTATGCCTTCCATCCAGCGGGAAAAGGTGTTTTCCCACTTGCGCGGGTAAAAGACGATTTCACCTTTTTTCCAGGCTGCAAGCGATTTTTCGGCCATGGGCCGCATCTTGACGAACCACTGTTCCGACAGGTACGGCTCGACGACCGTATTGCAGCGGTAGCACTTGCCGACGGCGTGGGTAATCTTTTTTTCTTCCTTAAAAAGCCCGAGAGCTTCGAGGTCGGCGACTACTTCCTTGCGGGCGGCCGGGCACTTGAGCCCGCGGTATTTTTCCGGAACTTCGCTGTTCAGCGTTCCGTCGGGATTGAGGATATTCAAAACCGGAAGATTCTGGCGCTTGGCGACATCCCAGTCGTTCGGGTCGTGGGCGGGGGTAATCTTGACCACGCCGGTGCCGAATTCGCGGTCTACGTAGGAGTCTGCGACAACCGGAATGAGCCTGCCGGTCAGGGGCAGTTTGACGCGTTTGCCGACGATTGATGCGTAGCGGGGATCTTCGGGATGCACCGCGACGGCGGTATCGCCGAGGAGGGTTTCCGGGCGGGTGGTCGCTATTTCGATGCGCGTCGAGCCGTCGGCCATGGAAGCGCCGTCTTCAAGTTCGTACCAGATGTGGTACATGGCGCCCGCGGTATCCTCATGCTCGACTTCGTCGTCGGCGAGCGCGGTTCCGCAGGAGGTGCACCAGTTTACCAGGTAGTTGCCGCGGTAAATAAGGCCGCGCTCATACAGCGTAACGAATACGTCGCGGACCGCCTTCGAGCAGCCCTCGTCGAGCGTAAACCGCTCGCGGGACCAGTCCACGCTTGCGCCTATTTTCTTGAGCTGATTGGTTATAATTGCGTGATGCTCGTCCTTGACTTCCCAGGTTCGCTTGACGAAGGCCTCGCGTCCAAGGCCGTGCCTGCTCTTTCCTTCTTTTTTCAGGCGGCGCTCAACCACGTTTTGGGTGGCAATACCGGCATGATCGGTGCCGGGCACCCAGAGCGTCGGTTCGCCCTTCATGCGGTGGTAGCGGACAACAATGTCCTGCAGCGAGTTGTTCAGGCCGTGCCCCATGTGCAGGACGCCGGTAACGTTCGGTGGAGGTATGACGACGACAAAAGGCTTGAGCGGGGAACCGCTGACGGGTTTGAAAAAACCGCCCTTTTCCCAGGATTCGTAGACGCGATCCTCAAAATCTTTCGGATTGTACGCTTTTTCGAGTTCAATTGCCTTCATGTCTGATTGTTCCTTCGGTTACAGAATTAGTGTATCCTACTCTTTTTGCAGGGCTTTTTCAACCGCGTCTACGACGTCTTCGGGAGTCGAAGCTCCAGCCGTCAATCCGATGCGTTCAAGCGACCGGGCTTCCTGCGGTATGTCGTTCTCCGTTTCGATATGCCAGGCATTCGGACAAAGCGCTTTTGCGGAAAGATAGAGGCGAACAGTATTTGCGGAGCTCTTGCCGCCAATGACGATAATACCGTCAACCTGCGCTGAAAGTTCGGCCAAGGCTTGCTGGCGTTCCTCGGTCGCAGGACAAATCGTCTTGAGGACCAAAAGCTGGGGAACGTGGTGCGCCAGAGCGGTGGCGATGGAGTCGTATTCGCTCTGCTTCATGGTGGTCTGGCACAATAGAACTGCTTTTTCGGGCCAGTCCTGGTGCTGCTCAACCTCTTCAGCGTTTTGAAAAATCACAGAACCCGGCGCGTACCCGGAAATACTGGTCATTTCGCCGTGAGCCCGATCGCCCGCCAGAAAAACAGAAAATCCGTCATCGAAGTATTTTTTGGCGCGCTTTTGGCTCGAAATAACGCGAGGGCAGGTTGCATCCACTATCACGGCCTTTCTGCGTTTAAGTTCCTGACGCTCGGCCGGAGGGATCCCGTGGGCTCGAAGAATGACAGTTTTTCCGCCAAAATCATCCGGAACCGGTTCGTACCCCTCGCCGATTACGACAACGCCGGCCTTTTCGAGCCGCTCAAGGGCAACAGGATTATGTATAAGCGGGCCGTAGGTATAGACTGGCCGCAACGGTGTATCAAGCAGGGCTTCTTCGGCTGCCTGCACGGCGCGCCTGACGCCCATGCAGTAGCCCATGACGTCAGCACGAATAATCTGGATTACACGGTTCATGGCTGAGAGTGTACCCGAGTCGGGATCAAAAAAAAACCCCCTAAAGCAGACGCTTCAGGGGGCTCGTACGGATTGCCGGGCCGAGTGATCAGTCTGTCCGGAGAACTCCGCGGAGGCCTCCGGACAACAGACTAAAAAAACAGCGTACAGCCCGTTACAAAAAGGAGCGTTACACCAATTCGCCGGAATTGGAAAGAACCGGCTTGGCCTTCTTCTCCGGGATACGGCCGCCGTCCTTGCGGAACTTGCCGACAAAGTTGATAAATGCGCTTGCGATAAAGATGGTCGAGTACACACCGCTTACCATACCGACCAGCAGGGCAAGGGCAAAATCCTTCATGTCGCCGCTGGTAAAGATATACAGCGACAACACTGCAAGCATGGTGGTTACCGTAGTAATGATCGACCGGCCGAGCATCTCGGTCTGAGAAAGGTTCAGAAGTTCGGTAATCTTCATTTCCGGATGAAACTTCATGTTCTCGCGGATGCGGTCGAAAATAACGACTGTATCGTTGATCGAGTATCCCAGTATCGTAAGGATGGCGGCAAGTGTTGTTGCATTGAACTGCATCTGCGTCCAGACGATGAACGAAACCATGATAATCGCATCGTGAAGTATCGCAAGGATTGCCCCCAAGGCGAAGTCCCAGCGGAAACGTATTGCTGCATATCCCCAAATCAGTACAAGGGTTGTAAGCACCAGCCAAACGGACTGACGGGCCAGAGAGGAAGAAAGCCGGGAGCCTACAAAGTCGGAGCTGATTACCGCAATATTCTCTTCTCCAAAGGCATCTGAAAGAGTTTTATTCAGTCCTTTAAACAGAGTGACGCTCGCGTCCGGGTCGGTTCCGTCGTCAGAAAGCCGGATCTGGAAAAACCGGTCCGCTTCAGCGCCAAGAACCTGTACTGCAGCGTCAGGAAAGGTACCCGACACGGCATCGCGGACATCGTCCGAACTGATTGGAGCAATATCCGACGGGATATAGTGGAACCGGTACGGAACAGCGGACAGGCGGCTGAATGCCTGAGAATCGGGAAATACCGAGGCGAGCGCTACAGAATCCGGAGCCTCTGCAACAATCGAAAGGCCCTCGATCGAAGCTACAGCCGAACGGAATGCGCCGACAGTCGAAACCTCTGCATACCTGAACGAACGGGTAAGGTTATCGTCTCCGACGCTGGTAATGACAAAGTCGATACCATTTGCACTTTGCTCAACAGTAACAGATTTGCTTCCGGTATAGGTCAGCGAAAAAGCAGTCGGCGCAATGCGAACCTTCTCGATAAATCCCGCCTGAAAGTCAAGCCCATAGTTAATGCCCCTGGTAAAAAGACCAACCAGGCCGAAGACTATGAGGACGCCACTGATAATTACAGAAGGAACAAATGCCTTGCTGAATGAAATAACTTTTCTCATTATTTGATCCTCCAGCTTATGCTGAGTGTTTTCCGCTTGAGCACGTCGGTGTCAAAATCGAACATCAGCCGGGAAACGAACAAAGCGGTGAATACGGACGAAACAACACCAATCGCAAGGCTGTACGCAAATCCCTTGATAGATCCGGTTCCAAGCTGCGAAAGGAAGGCTGCGGCAATGAATGTGGTAATGTTCGAGTCCATGATAGCCCAGAAGGCATGGTCGAATCCGGCAGCAATGGAAGCCTGGCGACCTTTTTTCAGTTTGAGTTCGTCCTTGATACGCTCGAAAATGACGACGTTCGCGTCAACGGCCATACCGATCGTCAGAATCATACCGGCAATGCTCGAAAGCGACAGCGTCAGGTTGAGAGCGGACAATACACTGAACATGATGTAGAAGTTCAATATCTGGGCAACGCACGCATTAACTCCGGCGCCCTTATAATACAGCAGCATGAACAGGAAAACCGCTGAAAGACCAACGACAACCGCGAGCATACCCTGACGTATTGCATCTTCGCCCATGTTTGCTCCGATCACGGACTGGTTTTCCAGGTGGAGCGGCACATTTAACCATGCGGTGCGCAGTACTGCCTTGATGTTTTCAGCTTCAGCCGAAGAAAAACCGGAAATCTGAACCTGTCCGGTCGGAATCGCCTCGTTAATGGTCGCATACGACTTAATTTTGTTGTCGGAAACGATCGCAAGGGTTTTCTTGACATTCTTTTCGGTCAGATCAGCGAATATTTTGGTTCCTTCGCTGTCCAGAACGAAGTTTACCAATGGCTGTCCGGAAACGCCGTCGCGGTTTGTTTCGGCGCTCTGGATATGACGTCCTTCAAGTCCGACTTCGCTTTTGATAACCAAGAAACCGGTGCGCTCGTCCAGGTCGTACGCATCTTTTGTATACACTCCCAAAACTTTTGTTCCGGCAGGTATGATCGAAGGATCGAGCAGATTATATTCGGCGTCGAAGGTGGTTGTCGGATTCATTTCATAATAGCGGAGGAAGGCATCGGTCGCCTCGTTGTCTACCATGTGAAACGCAAGCATACCCTTGCCCATGATGATCGAGTTGATGCGCTCCGAGTCGGCTGTACCGGGCATTTCAATATAAATGCGGTCTTCTCCCTGCTGGCGGATAACCGGTTCAGAAAGTCCGAATTTGTCAATGCGGCTGTTAAGGGTGTCCATCGCCTGAGCCATTGCGTCCTTACGGAATGCGGCCATGTCGGTAATAGAATCCTTCTGGCTTTCAGCAGCGGCGTCAAGGTCTGCCTTGATGATTACGCTCATACCACCCGAAAGATCAAGCCCGAGCTGAACAGCCTGCGACTGGGTTTTTTTCAGGGAGAGAATATTCTCCCGGTACTTGTCTTCAACGAGCTTGAACAGATCTGCTTCCGAAGGGAAGGCTGAAAGAAGATTGCGTGCTGTCCAGACGGAGGGCAGAGGCTTCTTCATTGTCTTGTAATTCTTGCGCGCTTTTGCAACCACATGATCGAATTTGGAAGCCACCGGTTCCTGGCTGTCGGCTTTCGCATCTGCCTTCAACTTGTTGACATCGGCGACAGCGAGGTTTCTCGCATAATCCTTGATTTTCTCGCGCGATCCGAGTGCGAGAGCCTGATCTTCTTTCGGGGTTACATAATACCACTTGATAGACGGCCACAGAAATACGAAACATATTCCGATAACCGCAAGAATTGTTATGAACCTGCTTCTTTTGCTCATAGTTTTTCTCTCCAGAGACGAACACTCGTGTTTTTTGTTCAGAAAACAAAAAACGTGAGCCTCGCATTGATGTGTTTATTTTTTTTCGGAACCGGTTTCGGCAGAATCAGTTTTTGCTTTTTTGAAAAACCCTGACGCTTTTTCGGTTTTCTGTTCAGCTTCAGCTTTTGCTGCCTTTGCAGCTTTCTCGGGCGATTCAACGCTGGAAATAGCAGATCTGCTGAACTCAAGCTTGCAGTTTTCATCAACCTTGACTATTACGGTGTTTTCTTTGGTTGAACTGACTTCGCCGTGGATACCGCCGATGGTGATAACCTTGTCGCCTTTTTTCAGGGCAGAAATCATCTTTTCAGTCTCTTTCTGTTTTTTATTCTGCGGCCTGATAATAAAAAAATAGAAAATAACAAAAACTAAACCGAAGGTAACGATCGTCATCATGAACGACCCCTGGGAACTGCCAGCCGCTGCCTGGCTGACCTGCAGAAACGATAAAAAGTTCATAACACTCACTTCCTTGGGACTGGCTACGAATACACGCCCTGAAAAGGCGTCTAGTGTGCCGAATAAACTTTCAATAAAGTAGCATAGAGACTCAAAAGCAGTCAAGGCAAACAAAAAAGCCGCAGGAAGTCATTCCCACGGCCTTACACAATGCTGTGGCTGCGGATTCCGGTTCTTTTACAGAGCCAGAATACGGGTAACGGTCACCGGCCCGACACCGAACAGACGGAGCATTTCTTCCGGTTTGTACGAAGAACCAGATAAAGAATTGTATGACGACGCGACCAGTGCCAATTCTTCAGGCTTGCCGGAATGGACTGCCGCTGCGGCTGCGGCGCGATACTGACCTAACCTGACCAGCTCGGATGTGGGCAGATTTCCGTACTTTGCACGGGAGGTTTTGTCCACAAGAGCGACCGGTCCGTCATACCCGATTGCGCAGACGATATTATCGCGGGAAAGAGTTTTTTTCTTGCCCATGATCAGACTTCTGAAAAGCTTTCTTTTGAGGCTCCGCACACAGGGCACACCCAGTCTTCCGGCAGATCCTCAAACGCAGTCCCGGGAGCGATACCATTATCGGGATCTCCAACTTCGGGATCATACTCATAACCGCACAAATCGCAAATGTAATGTTTCATGTGTAGCCTCCAAATTGTTAACGGGATGTAAGTTCCGGTTATTCGGAAGTATACTCCGAATAGTGTTCAACGGGCAAGCAATTCTTCAAGAGCGGAGAGCAGCTTTCCCCATGAAGGATTGGCAGGATCAAGCGCTATAACCTGCTTTAAATAATACTGGGCTTTCCGGTAATCCTTGCGGGCAAAATACCATTCGTACATGGCGAACAGCGAAAGCTGATTTCGCGGATCCGATAACAGGCTTGAACGGAGGGAGGAAAGCTGCTGGTCCGGATCCTGATAGATCGTACTTTCATAATAGTACAAAACGCTTTTCAACGACGAACTGGCACCGGGAAGACGCGTATCGACAATCGATTTAAGCGTCGTCGAGTTTCCCGAGGCGGCAAGAGTCTGGAGATACAGAGCAATTATTTCTTCCGATGGAGATCCGGACGCATAGAGGCCGGCAGCGATAGACACAGCATTCTGCACTTGGCCGGCGCCGAGTGTCGCACGCGCAAGCAGAATTTCAGATTCATCGTTCTGGCTGATCGAATCCAGTTTTACCGCAAACCTCAAGGCATTATCCCAGTCTTCTGCGTTAAGATAATCGGTTACAAGGAGTTTCAGGGCAGCGGCATGAGAAGGATCTTTCGCAAGAACCGCAGTGACAAAATCCCTGCCTCCGAACCCGTTTATGGCCTGACCCGACAAATAACACACCTCTGCAGAAGCCAGCATAACCTCGATATCGTCCGGGAACAGCGAATGTGCATCCTTTAAAAACGAAGCCGCTCCGACAATATTCTTGTTCCACTCCCGCACAACGCGCGAACGGAGCAAAAGATAGTCCTTGTCGTTGCGGTTTCGGGTCGCAAAAGCGTCCAGCAACGCGTTTGCCTTGAGATAATCCCGGCGTTCCACAAGGATTCGGGCGCGCATGAGCAAATACCGTGTGTTATCGGGTTCTGCTTTCAGAACCGTCAGAATGTAGCTGTCCGCGCTCTCCCAGTTCTGCCCGGAAAAAGCCGACTCCGCGCAGAGCTTTACCATCTCGATGGAAGACGGATACGAAGCCAGAAGCGCGCGCGCAACTGTCAGGGCTTGTGCGCTTTGCCCCCTGCGCACAAGCGACCGGGAATACCCGACACCGGCAGGATAACAGGACTGGTCGGTTTGCCAGGCTTTTTCGTACTGTGCTTCGGAAAGAGCCGTTTTGCCCTGGCGTTCATACAACAATGCCAGAAAGAGCGGCGGCAGAACAGACTGGGAGTTTTGAGAAGCCGCTTTCAGCAAGGCAGTCTCCGCATCCGCATAGTAATCTCCGGGAGACCGGGAAAGCACAAGCACCAGCGAAGGCAGCACTCGCGAAAGAAAGTCGCTACCGCCGGTATTGTAGTCGTACACGCCCATTCGTGCCGATTTTACCGCACCGATATAGGCACCGGTTTCGGGTATTGCAGGCATCGGCCAGGTGACCGGTTCGAGCGGATACAGAATTTTCATCAACTCGCCGGCGATAGACAAGGCAATCCGGTTCGAGTCCGTCATCCCCCGGGGATCGGTATTTACCAGCTCGACAACTTTTTTCAGACTTGCAGGAGAACCGTTTTCGAGGCTCCGCATAATCATACTGTCCAGATCGTTCTTCCGTATCTGGTCGCGCGAAGGCACAGAAAGCGGGGTTCCGACCCAGGAAGAGCCTCCGATCGAAGACGGAGTAAGCGTTGCCGATTCACCATCCGCAGTTTTCCCGGACATGCTGCCCGGAGTGTCGGCATCAGGATTTTTTCCTGCAGGAGCCGATGCGCAGCCTGCAAAACAAAGCAAAAACAGAAGGCAGAAAAAACCGGGAACAGCTGCACCTGTCGAAAGGCCCCGCTTACACCGCATCCGGAGCCCCGGCTGCAATTCGGGTGCGAACAAACCAGTACAAGCCGGTGACGCCAAGCGGAACACAAACAAGCGGAAACACGAACAGCACGCACGAAATAAACGAAAGTGTAATAATATCCGCAGAAAACAGCAGAAATACGACACCCAGAACCAAAAAACCGGCGGCAGGAACGATGTATGAAGGTTTACCCCGGCGATACCGAATATAGCCGGACACAACAAATGAAACGGCAATAAAAATCATGAAAAACGGCCATAAAGCCTTGTAGGGAAGAAAACCCAGCCCGGCATCATGCAACAGAAGGAGACAGCCTGTCTGGAGCAGAAAAACCGACGAAAAATAGAACCGGTACAAGGTTTTGAAATAGAGAGCTGCAAGCCAGAATAACGCTCCAAAAAAGACCGAAAAAAGGGATACAGAAAACCGCGGAAACGGAATATCCGTAACCAAAAGCAGCGTGATCAAAACAGCAAGCACTCCGACGCACAGCGGAAGCAATGCAATAGAAGCTTTAAGAAGTATTTTTCCGTACTGATCCTTGTGTTGCACTGTTTTGTCTCCTCCCTTCCTTCTACTGTAGCTCACTTTATACTGTCTTGCCAATACAAACACCGACATGTTAGGATGCGCTGTGGCACATACAGCAGTCTTTGTACTTCAGGCAGCCCTCATCATCCTGGCGTCGTCCTGTTCTTCGAACCGCAGCGATTATCTTACCGACAACTTGAAGAGCGGAAAAGAAGAACAGATACAGCTTATCCGGTTGCTTGAAGCGGAACCCGCCGACAATGAAACCCGGTTTGCGCTCATGAACGGCATCGCAGCCAATCTGCACGCAGAAAACAATACCAACGAACTAATACTGTTTCTTTCTACATCGGTCGAAAACAACCCGAACGATCCGTATAATGCGTACTGGCTGCTCATGCTTGCCCACGTCTACCTGAAAAACGACTCGCCGGACGCAGCCCGATATTATCTGGAACGCATTATTACCCAGTGCCCCGATCTTAACATAAAAGACATTTCGATTCATCTGACAAGCCTGGAAAATCTGATCAAGATCACGGATTCACCGAACCTGCTTGTTGAATACTACACCCAGCTGATTACCCGCTTCCCCGAAGAAATACGGATTGCCGAATCGTATTTTATGCTCGCCCGGTCGTATGAACGTCTTGGTGAATGGGAACTGGCGATACAAACATATTCACAGTTTCTTGGATACGGCGACTTCGATGTAGTGATACCGGGTATCCCCGCAGCCTACGAATATGCCAAATCGATCGTAGATTACAACTCCTCACCGAAAGACTGGACCTTCGAAACACTCGACGAACTGGTAACAGCCGTCAAAAAGGCCATTAATGCCTACGACTACCGATCACTGGAACGGTACCGCGCAAAGGTGAACTTCTTTGCCATGTCCTGGAAACAGGAATCCAGCGACAGAAACGCGCAGGCCGATTTTGTCATGCGCGATTTTATGGTTGGCAACAGGATCAAATATGCCGATACTCTGGATGCGTCGTCTTCGCCGAACGAAGCCTTTTTGCGCACCTCCGGATGGAACCAGTACGTCAGCGTCTGGTATCTGTACTTCCGCAAGGTCAATTTCCCTGCCGATCCAGATATCCACGGAAGATGGGAATGGGCAGGAATTTATTACGGAGAAAAAATGTAGGACTCATGGACAGAAAAACAACGATTTGCGCCGGAATCTGTTTCCTGCTGAGCCTCGCATCTGCTTGGACCTCTGTCTCCGCAGGTCTTGAACAAACCAGCCGCCCGCAACCGCTCGCGGATAAAACCCCCGTCCGCGAAAACCGTCTGCCGTTCATGACCCTGGAAGTACCCGACAACGCCCTTGTCCGCAAGTATCGCGCCCAGTACACCAGCGAGCAGGGACTAAAATATCTTTCAGCCGTCATGAAGCGCTCGGCTCCGTACCGCCAGTACATCCGAAACGAAATCGAAGCCCACAACGCACCCGAGTATCTTCTCTATCTTCCGGTCATCGAATCGGCATACCTGACTACTGCGATATCTAAATCCGGAGCAACCGGCATCTGGCAATTCATGAAAAACAGCATCGCAGGCTACGGCATCAGAATAAATGAATGGATGGACGAACGGCGCGATCCATGGCTCACCTCGACGGCTGCTGTCCGAAAACTCAAGGAAAACTACAACTATCTCGGCGACTGGTACCTTGCACTTGCCGCCTACAACTGCGGACTTGGGGCGACTCGTACCGCCATAAAAAAAGGCGGCAGAGCGGACTACTGGTATCTATGCGAAAAAGGCTACTTTAAATCAGAAACCGTCCACTACGTCCCGAAATTTCTTGCGATTTCCGAAATTCTGTCCAGAAGCGGAGAATACGGAATCGACTGGGGAGACGAAGACGAGACGCCGGCCTTCTCCACTATTTCGGTGCAGCGCGCGGTCGATCTTCATGTGCTTTCCCGCGAAACCGGGATAGATGCGACTGTCCTGAAACAGGCGAATCCCGCCCTGTTCTATTTTATTACCCCGCCGGACACCTCCTACGCGCTGCGCATACCGGCCGAAGCCGAAGAAGCGGTCAAAGCGGTACTCAACGACAAAAACCGGAAGCTCCTTGAGTACTACATCTACAAAATCAAATCCGGCGACACCCTGTACGCCCTCTCGAAACACTATGGCATCAGCGTCGATATGATTCAGCAATACAATCCCGGACTCAAGCCCTCCGCTCTGAAAATCGGACATACGGTAATGATACCGGCGCTCCGCGAAGTATCCGCCTACGCCGGAAAGCAGGACCCGGACAATCTTGATTTTTCCGGAAACTATCTGGTTAAACAGGGAGACACGCTCTGGTCCATTGCACTCGCGTACGGAATCCAGGTTGAAACGCTTGCGGAAAAAAATAATCTGGATGTAAACTCTGTTCTCAAGTTGGGAAAATCGCTCAGAGTGCCGATACTGTAAAAAGAACGGAAAGGAAGGAGCATGTACATGACAATGCCAGCGGGAACAACAGGGCGAATACTGCGCGGATGCGCCGCCGCCGTACTCCTGCTCAGAGCAGCTTCATCTCCCCTCCCCGCCCAGCAGAAAACCATCAGCGCCCAATCCTCCGTCGACTGGAGAATCTCCACAGTACACTCCGTCGTATCGCTCGATGCAGCAAAAGCCAACATCAGTCTTCCGGCCGGCCGCAATTCAGCCCTGCAGCTTTTGGAAATGGAACTCCCGGCACTGCTCAAGGACACTTTCTTTTCAATCGTCGTCAATTCATCTGAACGGCTCGGAAATGCAGTTGCCCGCGGAGAAGTTTCCCTGGCAGACCTCAATACCATGATCGATTCGGGGAAAAAAACCCCACCCTACTTTTCGCGCGATCTGTCCCGCATTTCCATGACCCACACCGTATCCATCTCTCAAGTCGGCTCTTTGTTCATCCGCCACGCATCGCCATACATGCCGGCAGCGCCCCTGGATTCAACCCCGTCGCGGGCATACTCCGGCATCCTGATAGACGCACGCGATATCCTGCCGGTACACGGCGAATACACAAGCGCTGCTCTGGTTCCGTGCCTTCTACCCAAAATATGGAACGAAAACATGGATCTGCTCTATGAAAAAAACATCGTAGATCCGCAGGTCGCCATAAAACGAGGAATCGTCCGGTATTCCGACTCCGACAACATCGAAAGCTGGATGGATCTTGTCGGTACAGACCCCCTGCGCATCACCGCACGAAAAGTATTCGGAACAAACCGAACCGATCCGGTAATCAGCCGGAAAGACTACCTGAAAATCATGACCGTTCCCGAAAACCGCGAGCTGCTGAAAAACGGAAAAATAGTAATCCTGTGCAGGCCGGAAGAACTTGACTCCGGCATCCTCGGCCCGGACAAAAATGACGACTACTACTTTGTCTGGCAGGATATCAGCACCGCACTGAACAGAAAACCGGTTAAAAAAATAGACTTCTCCGACACCTGGGAAGGTCTGAAACTTACCATGTACGACATCAGGTTCATCGCTGACAGCGACCAGCTCCTTGCCGATGAAACAGACCGTCTGGACAGCATAGCATCCGCCCTTCTCCTGGCCGGAAAGAACGCCCGATTCGTCATTGAAGGGCACACCGCCAGCGTCGGAAAAATACAAGGCGAACAGGAACTGTCGCTCAGACGCGCAGCCCGGATCGCCGAAGAACTGGCAAAACGTGGCATCCCGGCGGAGCGGATCGCATCCGCAGGCTACGGGGGAACGCGCCCTGTAGCTCCGAATACAACCGACGAAGGCCGCGCCATGAACCGCCGGGTTGAAATCATCGTGCAAACAGGATCAGACGGTTCCGATTGACGGGAGAGAAACCAACCGTTACTATAGAACAAGACAAAAAGGGGGCTCGAAATGCCATTACAGTCAGAAAAAGTATTTGAAGACGTGCAAAACAAAAGCCTGATCGGCGACAGCTGCGATTCCTGCGAACCGGGCAAAATCTACTGCGCAAACTGCATACACTGCAAACTTGTCCCCTCTCCAGCCGAAGAAACAGGACAGTTCTACCTCCGGGTGCGCTGCGACGCGGGCATGTGGAAGAAAAAAATGGGCGGGGAAAAACAATACAAATACTTTACTGTTACCAGACGCAGCATTGATTGTTGTGATGCATACGAGGAAATGGGAGAACCTTCGGATTTTCTCCGCGACCTCAGAAAAACGCTTCCCATACGGGACGAAATCTACGAAAAGGAATAAGACGCTATGAAACGCTACTCCGCGCGGGCTGCAGTCCTTGTGTGCTGCGCACTGATTCTCTCATCCTGCATGACCGTACCCGATCCTTCGGAAATCCCTGCAGACTCGACCGTCGTAGAACTGAGCCAGAAAGGCCAGTCGGCTCTCGACGCCAACAACTATAAAGCCGCGGAAGTCTATTACCAGACAATCATCGACCGGTACGGCACTGACGCCTCCGCCCGCATCTCCGCCGAATTCGAAATCGCCCACATGCGCATCAAAAAAGAAAAATGGGACGACGCCCGCATCCGCCTCGAAGCAATAATCTCAGCGTACGAAACCACCGGCGGAACAGCTCTCCCTCCGGAATACCTGGTTCTTGCCCGCAACGACCTAGCACGCATCCCTGAGCGCAAACAGACGGCTCCCGACGCAAACCCAACCGAATAAGAAACAACCAGATCGAGGCAGAAAGCGCAACGACCGGCGAAAGCAACGCGAACCTCCGGTTCGCACTTCGGAGCCCCTCAACCGAACGAACCTCGATCGGCGAAAGCCGATTCGCCTGAGTAGATTTCAAAAATCATAGTGCTTAGAGGCTCTTTCAGGTAAAACTTTTTCACGCATTTCTCATTTATCCAATTATCCCGCGCACCTGACTGTCTGAACCTCTTGCGAGTGTATGACACTCAGTACGTTTCGCCGTGGGGCAGGATGATGACGTTCATCTGGACGTTTTTGGAAAGGGCGGCCTTTTCGACGGTTTCCTTGGTGACGCGGCCGCGGGGTTTGGGGTGCGGGGGAGCATCGCCGATGAGGATGATCTTGCGGTCGGACTCCGGATTCCAGGGGTACGCGAGGGCCCCGTCGAGGGCTTCGTAGACGGCTTCCGGAATGTCGCGGCCGCCCTGCACGCGGAAGCCGGCCAGGGCTTTGCGGAAGACGGAAAGGTCCGAGGTGAAGGAGCAGGCGCGCTTGACGAGGAAATCCTCGAAGTAGTCTTTGTACAGAACAAGGCCGATCCGCCAGGACGGATATTCAGGAAGAAGCGTCGCAAGAGCAGGCTCCATGAGCTCGCGAAGCTTGGCGATATCGTCGTTCATACTTTCTGTAGCGTCAATCACGAATACGAGATCGAGCGACTTTTGGCCCGGAGGATTCAATATGTCCTCTATGAGTACAATGAGATCGTCGGGGCTTTTTGCATACAAAGCTTCGCCGGAAGATACGGCGGCCAGCGAAGTGAAGGCGGAGACTGTGTCCTTCATGTACACGGAGGTGTCGGCTTCGGCCCTGAGGGGTACGGCTTTCTGGGTAACGCGGAGGCGGAACGGATTGTCGCGGAACTGCCCCGCATAGTCGGCATACGGCGCGGAAAAGGTGCGGATGTTGAAGTAAGTGCCGTCGAGGACCTGGACTTCGGCATGGCGGGTCCATTCGTAGCCGTAGCTGATCAGATAGGGAATCCAGATATGAAAGGCTTCGCCGATCGGGGTGTCCTTTTCCGGAGTCGAGTCGATGAGGCTGTAGATTTTTTTTTCGGCCGGGATGAAAGCGCCATCGAGCATGCGCTTTTCGTCGCCGTTGACCGGGTTCCATTCAGGGGCGCGGTAGGCGGAGTTGTCGGCCTGCAGTTTGGGATCGCGCGTCGTTTCGGTCAAAAGCACCGATTTGATGTCGGATTTCGCGCGGATATACAGGTGGTATCCGCCCTCGGGACTCTGCACGATGCGGAGATCGTCCTTCCCGAGTGAAAGGTCGATCGCATGAATCGAGACGGCACACGCAAGCGCAATAAGGATCAATACGGCTTTCTTCATATACCGATTATCGGCAAAATTCCATGCGCAAATCACAAAAAAAGGTATACTCTGATACTATGGGAACTACGCAAGAACGCGAGGACAACCGGAGCGAACAGACGAAATTCCAGCCCCTGTTCAGGAGCGTGGCGGCAGATACGGCGGGAGTGTCGCCGGGAACTCCGATGTACATCGGGGACCGCGAGCCGACCGAGTCGGAATACTCGCTGATACAGTACAACGAAAAGGCAGTGACGGTGATTACGCCGCGGAACGTGGAAGAGTTGATCGCGATGTTCGAACCGGACATGATCAACTGGATCAACGTGAACGGGCTCGCAAGCCAGACCGACTACAAGTGGCTGTGCGCTTTCTTCAATCTCGACCCGCTGACGGTCGAGGACATGCTCAATACCGAACACAGGCCGAAGATCGAGGATTTCGGCCACTACATCGTCGTGATTACCAAAATGCTGACCCGCCACGAGTACGGGGCGATCGAATACGAACAGGTCAGCATCGTGTGCACGAAGAACACGGTTATCACGTTCCAGGAAACGCCGGGCGACTGCTTCGGCCCCGTGCGGGAGCGGCTCAAGGCCGGCACCGGTCGCTTGCGGAAGCTCGGAAGCGACTATCTGGTGTACGCCCTGATGGACATCATCGTTGACCAGTACTTCATGATACTGGAGCATCAGGGAGCCAAGCTTGAGGAATTCGAGGAATCGAGCACGCAGCCGAGAGAAGCGACGCATTTCATGGCGGGCTTGCAGAACATGAAAACCGAGCTGAACCGCATGCGGCGCATCGTATGGCCGGTCAGGGACAGCGTGAACGCCCTTCTCCACTCGGGCTCGGATCTGGTGAGTCTGGAACTGGAGCCTTTTTT
>Ga0116148_1002795_pt1 | contig 16746 bp, 28 predicted proteins | sample AD_UKC055_MetaG_FD_89786 | JGI IMG/M metagenome (GOLD analysis project Ga0116148, IMG submission 89786) | Active sludge microbial communities of municipal wastewater-treating anaerobic digesters from USA - AD_UKC055_MetaG | ecosystem: Engineered > Bioreactor > Anaerobic > Digestate | place: USA... | reverse complement strand
CTTTTGATTGTTTGTGCAACACTTAAAAGTGAGGATCTTCGTACTTTTCGTATTGACCCAGCACTAACCTCATACCGCCCTTTCTCGAATCCCCTACCCTAACCCATATATCTCTCAATCCATTCTTACCTATACGGCGAGAGTACACCTCCTTCGATCCTTTAGGGTTAGGTTCGTATTTATACTCAGCGCTACCATCCTGAGCACTACCGCTAATAATAGTAGCATTTGCACCTTGCACCACTACACGCGACGGTGAGAGTACTTCTACTAGCGTGACCGGGTATTTATCAGTCCAGCAATAGGTATAACCACCAGTACCAATAGGGAAATTCACAGAGGTAGTATAATTTTTCATAACGAAGACGAGTATGTGGAGGTTTATGATTTACGCAAGCAAAATACCGTGCTGTTTCAAAATTTCTTGATCACTTGGAAATAGTAAATCCGCTTTAAATCTTGCAGTTTTATCTTTACGGTGATCATGTACGTTCATCGTAAATTGCTCAGCGTTTTGTCTTGGGTGTTTGACGATGGTAACGGTATCTTCTCCATACCGATTATACAAGAAAATTCTCGTGATCATCTCGCTAGGAGCTTGTGGTGTGGTAGCTATTTTAACTTGCTCTTTTACGGGTGCGACAGTAGGAGCTTTTACGGGGCATGCAGCACCTCTACCTACATAGGTACGTAAAAAATTCTCCAAACCTCCAGCACCATCAAGCTTATTTTTAATGTATTCCGGTGCTGTGTACTTCTTCTCCACACCGGTAACATTACACCTCATAATGAGGGGTACGGGGCATCCATATTTAGGATTGATTGGATTACGCTTGATGAGGTCTTGAATCTCTAGGTCGGTCATAACAAAACAAGTATGCTAACTCCGCCCAACACTGCAACACAAAAACACCGCAATCTGATAATAGCGGATTGCGGTGTTTGGTTTACTTGTTAGAACTCAATATTATCGTGATTGATGATTAGTATAATACCACTATCAAACGTAATCGATACTCGGAGCTTCTTATCATCATCCCAATTACCGATAAGTCCGGGTACAATAGTACTACCCGCACCATTTTTGAATAACTTAATAATTGCATCTATATTACCACTTTTGAGTGTATTAATAACTTGCATGTAATACTCGATACCGCCTAGTTGTTTTTGTGTTGTATCGTATTGTGATTCGATACACGCCCTCAGATAGTTAAAACAACAATTAATCATCTCATTAACATTAACATGAAATGTGATTTCGTTCGTTTTGTGATTAGTGGTGGTTTTCATAACAGAGATGATTATGTCGATAGCACTCAACACTGCAACACAAAAATACCACAATCCGTTATTATCAGATTGTGGTATTTGAAGCTTGATTAATTAGTACGACCCCGTACGACCGAGAGTGGATGCATTGAATGTACGCACTCGACCATCACTGTAATTGATAGTCAACGTACCCTCGTTAACGAATGCTCCGGTAACATGTTGATTACCTGAACGACCGTCGGAAACGCTACGGCGGATTCCACTCGGGAGCTCGATTACATACACGCGATCTCCCTCTACTCTGGCGGTATAGCTTTTAGCTGACATGATTATCCTTTCTTTTTGATGTTAATAGTTAATACACTCATGATCAATGTACATGATATTACCATTAGATAGCGTAACATGCACCTTAATATACGTATCGTCGCTCACGTTCGAGATATCAGGTATAAGGATTACAGATGCACCAGACTCGAATACCTTACGGATTGATGCCGGATTCTCACTACGAATATCTGTTATAGCATCTACAGTACAGAGAACCGACGGTAAATCCTCATACGGGGTATCGTTCACCATATCATTAAACGAAACGAGGAAATTATGGATCAATTCCTTGATCGTGACATGGAACGTAACTTCTTTAACTTTGCGAGTAGTTGTTTTCATAACAAGGACGAGTATGTGAATGTTTGGTGCTAGTGCAACCCTTATTTTTCACCTCCGCCGGGTATTGCGTCGCGGTGTAATGACTCCAATAAATCCTCCAAGGAATATCAGAATACCGGTGTATATGGCTATAACGATACCGGTACAGAGAAATCTTGCAAGCCCATAAGCAATACCCCAACTATCGGTCGGGGTGGTTTTGATTGCATCAACCACTTGTACGATACCACCAATAAAGCAATACCAAATTACAGTACCGTAACCAGCAACAGCAATGCAAGCAAGAATGAGGAACCAAACGATATAACTATACGTCTTCATGAGATGATTGTGTGGATGATTGAGAAAATTTTACTTATTAAGAATGTCGTAATGAGCACCGTTAAATGTAATGCTGCGAACATTACTAAGCAAATATTCACGATAGACGATTTCTTTGTCGGTACCTTGATTTTTAGGAGTGTATTTTGGGGGGAGGAACGCTTCGATTTGCGCTTTTTCGACGCGCTCGAGCTTTTCACCGACTTTGGCGAAGTAGATCGGGTCCGTCGTTTTGATTGGTCGGATTCGGATGTAATAAGTATCTCCCTTCTTTACAAGAATGTTATTGAGGTTTTCACCCCATTTGCGTTCGTCTGCAACGAAATTCTGTGGTTTATCCTCTTTGACGAGCTGGCGATTTACAGAGGCTTCATAATCAAACCCCGTAAATCCATTAACTGTTGACAGTTTATAGATCTCATCGTAGGGGTTACCGGTCTTACGAGCTTTCACCTTGACCATAGCTTCAATGGTCACTGGCATTGCGCCTTTGAGTAGAGAAAGCTGATTTACGAGTTCGGTGATGGAGAGTACATTCGGGTTATTCATAACGAGAATGAGTATGTCTCAATATGAGGAGACTGCAATAAAAAACGCTCAAGTAGGTCAAAATACTTGAGCGTTTGTAATCGACAAGCTATTAAGCTTGCTGTTCGGCGGCGACAGGAGCTTCCGCGATCGGATCAGCAGCCTTGGAGCTCTTCTTCTTGGAGCTCTTCTTCTTGGTCGCGCCAGCGGTCACCTTATCGCCGGTGGGTTCGGGAACAACCGGAGCGGGCTCAGCCGGAGCAGCTTCGGGAGCCACGACCGGAGCTGCATCAACGACCGGAGCTTCGGTGACCGGAGCAGCCGGCTTCTCACGATGCTTGACCATCTTCTTGAGGAAGAGTTTGCCGCTCTTGATGTTATCGAACACCTCCTGGGCGTTCGTGGTGCCGCCCAGCTGAGTGATCACAGACTGAACGTTGTCGACGGTGAGCTCTTCAAGCTTGAAAGCCTTGAGAAGCTTCTTCGCGTCGCGGCAGACGTAACCCGCGATCATCGCGGCTTCATCGCCACCGTAGTTTTCGATCTTGCGCTCCACGAATGGAACACTCGTGTACGACTTCTTGATACCAGTGACCTGGCATTCGAGGATGTAGGGGACCTTGATTTGATTGGACATATTATTTGGTTTTTAGTTGTTGTTGTTTTTGACTCTGACGTAACTGACAGAAAAGATAGTAGACGACTTTGTGTTTTTGGTCAACATTATTTTTTAGTGACCTGAACTTTTCTCGATTGACCGTTAGCGGAATATCCATTACCGGTGATAAGATATCCAGCTTCAATGCGAGAGATTTCAATCCGACCAACCGCATCTTCCAAAATACGAGCAATCTTAATCTCTCCGTATTGATTGAAGATCTTATCCGGAATAACGGCATGGACCGGTTTCTTCCAATCTTCATCATTCAAGCAGAGATCGAAAATGTGTTGCTGCTCTTCTGGTGTATAACCCAATACCGGTGTATCCGTATCAATCATGATACGATTATTGGTGATCTCAACCTTGAGGTTACCAACAATTGATTCACCACGATTAAAGTTAGTGATGTTATTACCAACCTGTAATGGTAAATCAGGATATTGTAGTAGCGTGTTAGCTAGTTCGTGTGAAGTCATACATACAATACTACGACTTCATTACGTTAGTGCAACCTTTAATTTTTGAGCTCTGGAATAATTTCCACCCTTTGGTGCTAATCCTACCTTAATTAAAGCTTGATGCAAATTCTCAGTTGATTTAATAGCATCTATTAAAACTTCATCAGATACTTTTCTGTGCACTATAATATTCTTACTACGAAATGTTTCAGTTTGTGAGTGGCAATTTGGACAAAGAAATCTTAAATTTTCAATACGGTTATCTGTATGATCACCATTGATATGATCCAACTCTAATACAAGTTTACCATTAATCCATTCTGATAATCCACACATACAACACGCATCGTGAGGAATTAGATTGTGTGTTCGTATAATTCGATTAATTAAGGAATTATAATGTTTACTATCTACAGTGAATACGCCCCTGTAGTCAATCCAAGATGTACCAACTTTAGACTGTTTATGTGATACATCGTATGGTATCTTAGATTGCTACAAAATACGTTTTAATATATTGACACCATAACCGGTGTTATTACGTATTTTATTTATAGTCAACCCCTGTTTTAGATCTTCTATAATCTTAGATTACTCACTCAGGGTTAAGTATTTTCTATGATTACCCATACTACTATATAGGTAACTCACATATTACTTCAACTTAAAAATGGTGCTCGGTGAGGGACTCGAACCCTCATGTCACGTGGGACAGCGGTGCTTAAAACCGCTGCGGATACCAATTTCGCCAACCGAGCAATTAATCTGACGAAAAATGGTGGTAGTGTAGGGAATCGAACCCTAATCTAGCGGTTATCTACCGAAATGTTTATAAGACATCTTGCTTTGCCATAAGCTACACTACCGAAAAGAAAGTGATTGTTAATGAACTAATGACGATGTTAGTCTTAATACTAAGTTACGTCAAGTAAATTGTTTAGTCTTGGTGAGTTTTTCCTAGCTGTAGCTTAGCCAGCGGCGTGTACCATTTGACTCACCAAGACTGTGTTGTTATGAAACCTAATCAGTGAAACTACCACTGATTAGTAAATTGTGCGTTGTTTAATGAACTGACACCATAATAGACTAACTCGGTGTTTTGTCAAGACAAATGTGTTCAATTATTTTTGTCTTAGCTGAGAACGGCTCTAGATATAATATCGGATTACTGTGCTAAGATTGGATAAACGGATTATATAAGCCCTCCATTCCCTTCGGTCATTTCGTGCTTATATAATGGTTTCTGGGGGAGAAACAAAAAACTATTAAAAACCGAAAAAAAATATTTACACCCGCCGACTTTGAGTGCAACTACAAAAACAACTATTTTTCAGAAAAGTTTAGTTCCTGTAGTTGCAACTAAAAATCACGAAAATCGTGCGTAAGTATTTTTCATTTTGGCTGATTACTCCACGATGAGCGAGTTATAGCATACTGCAAACCTTATTTTGCTCAGCTTCAACAATATGATGAATCAGAGTACAGTACGTGTTAGGTATATCATTTTTATCGAACGGTAGCTCGTAGTGAAACCCACCATTAACCCATTTCCACTTATCTTTAGCCTTACACGTCTCACGCTTCCATCCGTATTTATCAGCAAAATTCGTAATGGTTATATGATTGTTGTTTGTAATAGTGTTAGCGATAGATACCGCAACATTATGATTGTGCTGATCGATTACTACAAACCTATGAATAGCGTGGACATTACTATCATAAGAATACTTCGTACTGCAGAGAGTGAACGGTGAACAGATACATACAACACGCTCATTATTGTGTTGTGTAGCGTCCATAATCAATTGAGGATTATAACCTAACCGAGTTAGGTAATCGATCAATTTACCAATGGTCGGTAAATCCTTACTAATACTATCGACATACGAAGATACTTGTTGCTCAGTTAAACAGGTACTCTTAATATCTTGCAGTTGAGTGGTTTGAGTGTCGATTTTATCATCTACCACCTCATTAATAACACCGCTGATAAATTTACGAATAGTGTTAACATTCTCATCAAAATCACCGTTGTTTAGATAATCAATCTTTATCACCTTACCTTGATTGTTAATAAACTCAGCGCGGTAATATTGATTTTCATATACGTAATTATCAGTCTTGATCGTATATCCCATCGATTGCACCCATGCATTTATCATCATAACCTGATGATAAAATTCGCGACCATTTCCAATATCACTAAACATGATACTACGAGTGATTGATGTAATTTGAAACTCTGTAGGTGTCATAATATTGGTATATTATAGGCTATTGCCCTGAATATCAAACATAAGGTGATACAATGTTACCTTTGCCCACATTTGAGCATCATTGATATTAGCGATAGGAACCAGTTTCAACGAATTATTTCGTCGCCACGCTGCGTGATGTTTAGTATTACCTTCAAAATGATATCCGTGATACATTGCAAATGCTACAACTTGCTTTCGTATATTATCAGGATTATCATCAAATAATTTACTGTATGCATCGATATAATTGGAGCAGAGTCTATCGATAATAATGAACTCAAAAAGCTTCTTAAACTCAGTATTGTCATCAATGACAATAGTATGTTCACCATTACTATCTACCATCATGTTATTATGAAGAGTAAACTCAATACTATTGTCATCTATATTCGGTATAGTAGGATTATATCCGCGAGATATTAGCAAATCATATATACTACCTATAGTTTTGTAGGTATTAGCATAATCACTACACAATTGATTAAGATCCTCTTTAGATATTGGGGTAAAATTAAAGGGTGGATTAATAGGTTGATCCGTAGTTTGCGGTGGTTGAGTGGTCGGCTCTTCCATATTAACTACAAAATTTACCAATTTCGTAACATCACCTCTAACCGAGCTTCTGTCGAGCTTAACGCTCAATGTACCGTACTTTGGATGGTTGTATACCCGACAGTATGTGTCATCAGTAAGCGTGTATTGATTACACGCTACCTCAAAACCGAGCGAATATAGCCAATTATATATCCTTGTAACAATATCATCGAAATATGTTAGATTGCCACTCTTGGTGATATCTTGAATGATCTTAGCAGTGATGAGTTCTTTAGTTGTCATATATGGAGACTTTTAATAGCTTTGTGAGACCCTATATTATTTGCTATTCATGATACTTTGTGCACACTTCATAGTATCATCTCGAGACTTAATAGTATCGTTAATTGTAAAGAAGTGTACTACATCTTGATCCTTATAAGATAGATATGCTTCAATGTGCTTCGAATTACTCCTTACTACACTTTGTAGCTTCCAACCGTTACGATACATCCAATTAAGGGTTTGCGAAATGTTCGAAGTTTTACGTTTCTTGTGTACCGTTTTAGAGAGCCTATCACGATATGACATTAAGCCCGCAAGCTCTTCATTAATACTATTGAAGAGAAGCTGCATATTATCCATATGTGAGCTTAACCTTTCCTTATGATCCTTAGTAAAGGTAATGTGTTGATCTAACAACTGGATTAGCTCTTTTCGGGTGGGATTTTTCATAAAATGTAGTGATTACAGGTAAATTAACGTCGCATACGAAAATTGCAATAAAAATACTCAATAGAGTGAAAAATACAGTTTTTGTGCTTCACTGGCAAAATAACGGTTTTTGCCTAGATGAACTACGCGTTTTTTGTGGTGTAAAACCGTGATGAAAATATGTGGAAATTTAAGTAAATTGAATTGCAAGGATCACTGTGATCCGTATTATCATAGTAGCTATATTTTCAAAAGTCAATCAAAATAGTACGGAAATGTAAAATAACGGTTTTTGCCTAGATGAACTATCTCGTGTAATGAGTGTTTATATACCGTAGTAGCTAGATGATAGTTTAACGTTATTGTGTAACTTGTTCATATTACCGTATGCTAGATAATTTCTATACTGTAATTATTATCTAAGTAGTTCATAGTACCATATGATAGCGGTCGTTATATACAAGAAAAACGTCGTTTTACGGTTTTTTAATTGCTAACTTATTTATTATATAGTATGTTAGAGAACCCACTTTTCTAACTTATAGGCAGCATGAACGGGTTATAGAAATATACCATAGTTTACTATTGAAATTACGGTTTTTGCCTAGATGCACTATCTCGTGGTGAGCGCTTATATAGAAAATCTAGAAAAATCGATAAAAAAATTCCCGAGAATGGTAATAGTTATAATCCGTGCTCGGGTCATGAGCGGTTTACGGTAATTATAGAGCGGTTTACGGTATATTCAGATTTATAGAACGGTTTACGGTAATTATAGAACGGTTTACGGTAATTATAGAACGGTTTACGGTATATTCAGATTTATAGAACGGTTTTGCCATATGGCAGGAATCTCTATTTTCTGATAAAAAAATTCCCGAGAACGGTGAAAAGTTATAATCCGTGCTCGGGTGATTGGTGGTTTCTAGGTTGTTAAGACTGGTGAAATGTTATAATCCGTGCACCATTCTCCTTTATCATTCTCTATATTCTCCTTTATCATTCTCTATATTCTCCTTTACCGCTCTTTATATAGTACCTTTACAGTTCTTCACTCTATACCGACCTCTATTCACCATTCTCTACAATACTCTATACCACTCTCTCACCATTTCTCTTCTATATTCTATCACTCCCCAATCCAATACCCCGGCCAGCACTCTTTTACTACCTTTTTAAGATTTAGATATTTCTCTCTATATACCTTTGTGTTTACCTTCCATTCTGAACATGGATACATTGGAAACATAATGGATAGATTAAACGTTTCCACGAAAACAAATTCACAAGGTTCTAGAATCCATTTTTCCTGGGTGTATATCATATCAAACACACCAAATGGGTAATAAGCTCGTATGGGGGTTTTCGTTCTATAGAGTTTATAATCTATAGAACGACAGTACGGTATAGCACAGAGACAATGAAAGAGAGATGGAGCAACACAAGTTCTTGATATTATTGGTTCATTATCTCCTCTATTATACCCACTATCTTGTGGGTGTAAAATTACATTATCTCCCCAATTTTTATTCTCCGTTAAATGATAATAGTACCTAGCTTTCGCATCTATCTTTGGATTACGTACTGGGTAATTCATAACTCATATGCTAGAGCTTCTTTTTGCTAGGGCAATGTTTAATTTGGTTTCAATTTAAGAGAAACCGACCCCTCCATACGTTGACCTTGAACATCCCATCAATTCATAATAAGCCTTAGCATCATTTAGACGTTTGACATTATGCACGAGTTTACGATGTAATATGGTAAGAGTTTTGTTCATTCTATGATTACCTTACATTTGGAACACGTTGAGTCGTTGGTTGCTGAACTCATTTCGATATACATGTTCGGTGGGAGTGTAAGGTTCAATTCGCTTAGAAACGTGCACTGCGGCCATGCAATTTTATTTGCATTCCTGTTTGCGTTATGGATACAAGTTTAAGCTTTCGTTTTCATTTGTTTAGTGTAAGTGTTATTGCAATTTAGCGAGCTCTTCGCGGGAAAGCTTGGTACGATAAGTCATTCTACAAGAATGCCCAAAGTATGACTTGTCCCAGTATTTGCCCCAGTTGGCCCATGCTTCAATTTCTTCGTGTTCTTTTTGGCGGTCTTTAATCTCATCTGCGTACAACAATCGATACCCTTCAACCGCACCGTACTGCTTCGGTGTCAAATTATTTGGGTTATGCGCAGGCACAAGCGGTACAAGATTGTCGACAACCGTCTTCTTATTGTTTTTCCTCGTACTCTTCCCGCCGCGCACTACCCGGTAATCCACTTTTTGAAGGACGAAAGTTGGGAACGTACATTTATTATTTAGTTCCCACCCATACCAAGTCGCATCACCAGTAATTTTATATGTACGATCAACAAAATCATCCATATAACCAGCCCATATATTACCCCACCCCATCTCGTAATCTTTAGCAATACGAACGACTTTAACAGTATCGCCAACCTTCAATCCACTTGCGTTATGAAAAGCGAGATAATCGTCTGATGTCGCTAAGTTATTAGTCTTAGCTTTTTCAACAAGTTCGAGCGCGAAGAATGGGACAGAAAGACTATTACATCCAGATTCAAGGTAATAATAATCACTACGCTTAAATTTTACAATATATCTCAATTTCAAGAGTTCATTACCGTTTTCGATATTAAAAGGACAAAAATACCCATAATCCCCATTTTTCCATCCCCGTATAACCCTTACAGTGTCGCCGATCTTAATGGGACAGGCGTTAAAGAGTTTGAGATATTCCTTTGTAGATTCTTTGATTTCGGTAGTCATGTTTTAAATTGTCGCTATTATTGATATTAATGCAAATAAAAACCTCACTAACCTACAATACCTCGACGGAGAAGAAATGATAGTAGTACCGAAATTTCGCATCTAGTTTCGGTTTACGTGATGGGTGGTTCATGTCGTACGAACTAGATTAGCATGTATGTTGGAGATTCGTTTACCAGTACCGCGACGGATGTTTTCGATTTTACATCCAATCGGTAAGTATCATACTTCTTGTTTATCCATATTACTTCTCGACGTTAAACTACAGTGCCTATGATATTACACATTATCAAACAGTAGTTCTTTATATTGACAATCCGCATTTTCTACTGTATCTGGTGGTAGATAGTATGCGCGATCACTCTTAAGAATTCTACACGCATTTTCAAGTGCAGATTTCATGATAAATTCATAATCTCCCCAATTACCAATGCTCAATGAAACCTTGGTTCCAACTGGATTGATACTGAATTGATCTTCGTAGACTCCGATTTGAAGATTTCGGCATTTCTGCCCATCTGCCTCGCGATCATTAGTAAATGAAACGAAAAAACAATAGTTAGTTCCAATACTCAGCGTTGGATTCTTAAATGGGTGAGCGTTTTTGTTGAAAATTGTGTTTCTACTACAAAGTTGCACAAATGACAGTACAACAGTATTAAGAATCTCAAAACTGTTAGAACTCCCAGTTAAAATAAAACCGTTGCATGAAGTTGACATGATGGTAATTTTTGTTTAGTTTTGCCTCATATGTACTACAGTAACTAGATGGTAATATGATGAGTGTAGTTCATGTCGTACGAATATACACCACTGTCGGTTCACCATCAACGATTACACCTTCCTTGACATTAGCCAATCTTAGCGTATCGCTTATATCATAAACATACCTATCTTCACCCATAACCAATAGATCAAATTCACCAACATGCGGTTGCTCTTCGATCTTTTTCTTAGCAAGTTCGATAAACCTATTAAGTGTCATAATGCAGTATATTGGTTGATACCCTTATGATGTGCAAATAAAAAAACCTCACAGATCTTTTTTTTTTTTCGACGGAGAAGATCTGTGAGGTTTAGGTCGCTAACTGACACTCAAATTATTGCTTTTTCGTTTTGCGTGTTGAATACTTCGGAATTCGACCATATATACGTTTAAGATGAGTTTTAAGATCATCTACATCAATACCAGATTCTCTACCTAAAACTAAATAACTGTCATAATCAGGTTCTTCAAATGCCGGGTTTTGTGGTTCACGGTCCGGTAGATGTGCGGTTGCTGTACCTGATGCGATATCAAATTGTACTATAGCAGTGTTATCTGGCACGCACATTTCTTTACTATACAACCAACATGTGAGTTTTAGACTAGGAAAAGCTGCTGCAATATCCTGCCACTCTTTCAATACACTATCTACATTGGGCCATTTACCGATATTATAATTTCTACTACCCACAAAACCGTTCCAGTCTATCCAACCATGAGGACCACCAATCCAACTAGATACGATTCGATTATTACATAGATATCCAACCGGGACTATATGTAGTTTATCTCGTAATTTCCACAACTTGTCAGTATCTACAGCTACATATGGTACAGAGAATAGATCATTCAGTTGGTGGCAAAGCTCTGGATCATTGCCTGCATAATTGAAGTCTGGTAGTTGTGCATCTGTTCTGATGATAATTTCAGCAGCAAGTTCTGGCGTTACAGGATCACCCTCTACAATCATGCCCGGCCATTTAGGTAGCGTAATATTCATATGATATGGATTAATTGTTATATTCAGTAGTATTAACTGGATACAATCCTAGTTCTTTATCTACAATTTTCAGAGCATCTTCGATATGTTGTGCGGTGATAGTACCTTTATTACTCTTAATAAAATCGGCGGTCTGAGTAATACCGGATAAGAATTCAGTAACTGCAGTCACCCGTTTTTCCTCTTCGGTTTTCGCTTCCTTAAACCGACCTAACGAGGCAGCACAAGCTGCAATAATTTGAACAGCGATGCGTTGAGCTATATCCTTATCATTCATTTTAATTATTCCTTAATTTGTTGGTTGTGTATGATATGGTTGAGTCTAATTTGTGTTTTATCAAGCTCATATCGAGGTAACCGAGTGTATTTTTTATCGCTTATAAAAACATTTAATTGAAGATCCACCAACAATATAAACCAAAAAGTATAAAACCGAAACTGATAGAGCCTATATCGATAAGTTTAGTGCGTTTTTGATAGCTGCGAGCAGCCCAAGGTATCAGTAATTTATTCAACCAGACAGCTAGTAAAAAGCATATGATAGCACCAACGGCTGCTTGAATTGCTACGACCCCTGCATCAGTATTATAAAAGAAATCTTCGAGTGGAGTATATACTACTACTTTATGTGAGTTCATATGTATAGGATTAGCTTTAGTATCTATTTTTATGAAATACGTTTAAGTTCACTTTGTGATATAATCTGGTTGGTGTATTATACAATCTATGGTAATCATCAGTACCTAACACACATGAACTATGAAGATTGCAGTTTTGTATCTGTGGGTGCGCGGTGTAGAGCAAAATTGTGAAGCGTTCATGCATATATACTACATGGGCATGAATTTAATGCAACAAAAAAAGGAGATGAATTACTTCATCTCCTTTTGTTATGAGTATCGATATGATTAGAAATATCCTAACAACCTTAATCTTAAGAACTTTTCTTTAGGCCAGATACCTATATATTCACCCGCTTTAACTATTGAATATATAAATGGTGTATCATATCCATCTATATGCTGGCCTATATACTTATACATAAATAGAGGAAGACTCTCAACACTGAGAGTCTTCCTTTAGTGTATTTAATTGATTAGAAGTGGTGAGTATCTACAATACACATAAAATCACTACGCTTAATGTATGTTAGAAATATATATTCTAAGGCAAAAATTCTGCTATCAACATGATATTCTGTGGGTGGACCAAATTGAATATCTTCATCGAACACACCATTTTTATCACTAAAAAGATATACAACACTTTTATAGATCTTTGTACTATAAAAGTCTTCCATACTATAATACGAATCGCCGCAAATTTCTTGTATCGTATCTCTCAATACAACACTAAACCGTAAACTGTAAGGATCGTAGTATAATCGATTTTTATCTGATACCCTAAGTTTATACTTCTTAACAGCTTTACGTATAACTGTGCTCGCTCGAATATATGTATATGGCATATTGTTATTCCGCTACACCATCATTCCAGAACCCGAGGTACAGACAACCGTCGCAGCGGTTATAATCGTAAGCAAACATAATGTCGAAATAATCCTGCGAGGTCGCACTCTGGACTAGTTCAACTACGTTGAACTCGTTCGGTTTACCACACGCACCAATCACTTGTTTTGGTTTTTTTCCATTTCTTTCGTTATTGACAACCCAAATGAATTCAATCGGCTTCTTTTTCTGCTCTTTCTTGGGTTCCCCAAGTACAATGCATTTAGTCATAAAATTGTTTTTTTAATTTGTTTTGTATTTTTATCGTGATTCAGATTGAAGCGTTTTTATGAAATGTCAAGTGTTTTTTGACATGATTTTTCAAAACAAATCCGCGCATTCAAATGCGCCAGACTTCTTTCCCGCCTCATACGTTCCATCATTCTTTTGGTGTCGCATGGCAACAGCAATACATTGCTCTTTAGCGGATTTCATCGCCGTATTCCACGCTTTTTCTGCGATTTTTTTTGAAAGCAAGTTCTAGCGCGTCAACGGGATAAATGATTTTGTTCTTTTCCCAGTATTCCTCAAAAGACTGATAAATGGTGATTGGTTTATTATTCATAAATTAAATTATTTCACATACTTCATTGACTCAACGACTAAGGCAAAAAGTATTATTTAGCGAAGCTTTAGCCTGACATGTACTCACAAAAACATATCACCTTGTTAGGCAAAGTCATTGGCGTCCTGTGCATCACATGCTTCTTTATACTCGTCGTATGAGTGCTCCCACTGGAGGAACGCTGCGCATCCCTTCGGGTATGGATTCGCATCATCGTTTTTACCGTCGCGAAAAGCAGCTATCGCCTCCTCGTGAATTGATGCCTGCAGCGCCGGAGGAAGGTCGTGCCTGGACGCGGGCTTGATGGTATATCTGCCGCTTCGCTCTCCGAACGCGAAATCGTTTAGGTCGTTTGTCATGGGTGTTCGTAAATTTTTTAGAATGATTTACTGAATTCGTTGATTATGAGATATGAGTTTTGCGTTACTTGCAAGCTTTTTCTTAGCTGGTTTATCGCAATACGGCGAAATTTCGCCAATGAATGTTCACTCCTGTTCCAAAATTACCTTAAATCCTTTTGGTAGCGGAACAACTTCTACCGTCCTATTCCACGCATCACCTGGGTGGTCGAGACTAAAAACCAAATTTCCCAACACAATTAGAGTATCCGTTTTATAATAAGCAAAACCATTTGGATTATTAATACCATAGTTTTCAGACAATCTGCATAGTGTACCGTTAGGAAGCGTTGACGCTACACTAACGGGGTTTGAATCATTGGAAACAGTTACTTTCATAAAATTGTTTTTTTGTTACCGACAATCTAACCAGCGAAAATAAGACCAGCATATCCTCAAGCAGCAATAATTGTCTTATATGGATTGTCCAAATAGGCAATTGCGAGTGATAATATGAAGCATCCCGTATTTAGCAAACGCGATTTTTCTATTGGTTTCATTTTTTAAGATTTCTTTTCTTCTTGGTATATTTTATACCGAATGAAATCAGCTACTTCATATTCGCCCAATTTGATAGCATGATTTAGCAACTCGTTAAGGTTTGTGAGAGACCCGTCTTCCACCATTTCCCCAATATCCGCCTCAGTGAAATATCCATATTCACAATCTGGGCCCAAATTCCTTTAACTCTACATAATCAATTGCGCAGATTGATGTTTTGCCCATTCGATCCATATCACTTTTAATCCAATTAACGCAAACGCATGGATATGTGAGATCTATTGTGGATTTTAGTGGAATATCTTCATCAAACTCTACGTCGATTTCGTTGCCGTTTTCATCTTCGTCGCTCGGCATTTTATAACCGAACGTTTTAATAAGTGTGTTTATGTCGATATAATCGACTGCGTCTCGTTTTTTACTCAAATCATCAGCATACTCTTCGTCGCACTTTTTATAATACGCAAAAGAATCTCTTTCTTCTTGCGTCATTGGACGAAAATGGCCACGACATTCATCAGAATACTTGAAAAACGGCTCAAGCTTTGGCAAATCCTCCTCACGCCAAAGCGAAAAGTTACCACACTTGATTTTGATATAGGAGTATGCGAGCCCCCAACGATCTAATTCGGAGGTGAGAAGTGTATGATTCATGATTTTTTGAAGTTGTTATGATGCTGGAGGCATTTTGTGTGAATGTCAAATTTTTACTTGACTCTCTTGTTCACTATACCAACCGTTCATCGTCGCTCGATTAATAATTTCATCAAGTACGTCTTGCTTCACACTCTTCCCCGCTCCATCGCAGGTAATGAGAATGTTTTCCAATTCCTTCCGAGTCATCGAATTTAGCTCTTTCAGTGTCATGTTGGTATGATTGGGTGGTTTTGTTTGAAAGTCAACTCAATTCTCGCGCAATTTCTCCAAAATCCCCCATTCAAAAGACCGCGAACCAGGTGATTAGAGACAATACCCCAGCTAGGGTCGTGATCCACCGCGTGGTGTTGGATTGCAAGGAATTTTTACTGGATTAAAAATCTAGCATGACGAATTGTGTCAAGTTTTTCAATTGTTACATCAGGTGGTTCTGGACAATCAATTGAACAACCATCGGTTGTAATAGAACGCCAAGAACCAGCCGGCGTACAATAACAGCCAAACACAACCCATTCTTTGGCGGCCATTTCATCTAAACCAAAATCAAAAACGCGGTAACGCCCCATATATGCAATTACATTGCCATATCTGTTGAAGCGTACTTTCCGGGTGTTGCGGGGTTTGTTAGTTTGTTCAAAAGTTTCCATCGTTCAAGCATAATGACTATTTTCTTAGAAGTGTCAAGCTATTTATCACCGGTCTATCAAAATGACACCCAAAAAATTCTTCATCCCGGTAGCCGAACATCTTTATTAGAAATCATAGTTTTAGCCCCAATCTATCACGAAAATACAAAAGCGCCTCCGCATTTCCAATTGCGTCATTTACTGGATTATGATCATGTGTTGTTTTCCGTAAACTTTTCCATTTGTTTGCGATATAAAAATTCTGACCAAGACCGGAATAAATATCGCCAATCCTCCTCGCCGAAAATCCAAACGGATTATCACCCAAAAACTTATGGAAATAATAATTGATAAATTGCCAATCAAATGCGGGATTATCAGAAATTAAAGTTGCCCGCGCTCGCCCATTATCACAAATTTTATTAATCCAATCAGCAAATTCACGCATCGTCTTTTCTGGAGATTGGAAATTTAAATGCTGTTCCCTCGTTTTACCAGAAACATTTAACGCTTCTG
>Ga0116148_1002790_pt1 | contig 16766 bp, 17 predicted proteins | sample AD_UKC055_MetaG_FD_89786 | JGI IMG/M metagenome (GOLD analysis project Ga0116148, IMG submission 89786) | Active sludge microbial communities of municipal wastewater-treating anaerobic digesters from USA - AD_UKC055_MetaG | ecosystem: Engineered > Bioreactor > Anaerobic > Digestate | place: USA... | reverse complement strand
CTTGCACCGCCCTAATCTCTGTGTGCATCTGTGTCTGCGAAGCAGTCTGTGTTCATCCGTGGTTAAATTCTTCTTGATAATTACCACAGATAAACTCAGATTCACACAGATAAGAAAACCACAGGCCTGGCGGCGCACAGACGCCTACGGCGACACGGGGCACACAGTTAAAAAATAAAAAAGTATGCCCTAATTTTATTGACTTTACACATTGTACTGTGTAAAATACAAGTAGAGGTGATTAACATGGCAACAAACTTGGCAATTAATGATCAGCTGCTCACAAATGCATTAGAAATAGGCGGATTTCGTACCAAAAAAGATACTGTAAATGCTGCTTTAGAAGAATTTATACAAAGACGGAAAGTACAAGAAGTTATAAATTTATTTGGAAAAATTGAATTCGATGAAAACTATGATCCTAAAAAAATGAGAACACGATAAATGAATGTTCTTATTGATACTTCAGTTTGGTCATTAGCTTTTAGGGAAAAAGAGAAAACAGACTATGAACTTACATTAATCAATTACGTATCAGATATTATAAGGGATTTACGAGCTGTTATGATTGGACCAATACGGCAGGAAATATTGAGCGGCATATCAGATGAATTAAAATTTTTAGAAATGCAAAATACACTCTCCGTATTTTCAGATTGGCCTTTAGAAACTGAAGATTATGAATTGGCAGCGCAATTTTACAATACATGCAGAAAGAATGGAATACAGGGATCTCATATAGATTATTTGATATGTGCCGCAGCATTCAGAAATAATTTTAAAATACTCACTCTGGATAAGGATTTTGAACACTATAGAAAATATACAGGAATTCTATTAGATAATCAAACATTCGACTAATTATAAAAGAATCTGCGCAATCCGTGGTTTAATTCTTCTTGATAATTACCACAGATAAACTCAGATAATCAGATTTTTCGCAGTGAATATAATGAACGAGAAAAATCCAGTATTATAACTTCCTTGCATTAACGACCCGAAGGGGCGTATTCACACAGATAAGAAAACCACAGGCCCAAAGCTCTACCGAGCTTAGCGCACACAGACGCCTTCGGCGACGCGGATGAGGCGCGTTACTAACTTTCTATGAGCTCATTAGTATTCCCAAACATGATTCACTATGCTTAATCGTAATGAAGAGTAAAAGAACCACAGATAATCAGATATTTCGAGTGGTTATTTCTCTTCTTTCTTGCTCCCTGTTTTACCCTAAACTCTGTGTTTGCGAAGCAACTGTGTCGCGCGCAGCGCCTGTGTGATCCGTGTTTCCTCTTATTCTTTATTCGCGTCTCATATAACCTAAATCTGTGTGCATCTGTGTCTGCGAAGCAGTCTGGGTGTTCTAAGTTAGATGTACTTCCTGTACATCTAACTTTCCGAGTGTTTTGCCCTTCACAAGTTCAGTGCAAAAACTCGTTATTCGTAATAACCAGCTCCGGCGGCGTCCGTGCCGATCTTCTCCCTTGTGCTGCTCGAATATCTGTGGCATCTGCGGATTCTCTCCTGCTTCCTTGATGCGCCTTAGACTCTGTGTGCATCTGTGTCTGCGAAGCAGTCTGTGTGCATCCGTGGTTATTCCTCTTCTTTCTTGCTCCCTGTTTTACCCGATAATCTGTGTTCATCTGTGAAATCTGCGGATTCTCTCCATCTTCCTTGTTCCCCGTTTTACCCTAAAAATTTAATTCATGAAACACTTGTTTTGCATGCAAAAGCATTTTATAATGCATGCAAGGAGGCTTCTTTATGCCTACATTACAAGTACGTGATTTACCAGTAGAAATTTATACACAGCTGAATTATCTCGCAGATAAAGAACATAGAAGTCTTGCTCAACAGACAATTGTACTATTAAAAGAGGGAATGGATTCTAAACTTGGTAATAAAGAGCGCCGGAAAAAGCTTCTGGATAAAATAAGTCAATTGAATATTGATGGAAAAGATTTTCCAGATCCTGTTGATCTAGTACGGGAGGATCGGGATAGATGATCATAGTTCTTGATTCAAGTGCAGCAATAGAAATTGCATTAAACAAAGAAAGTTCAAAATATTTTCAAGAGCTTTTAATAGAATCTGATTTGGTAATTGCTCCGGACACATATCCGTCAGAAATAACAAATGTTTTTTGGAAATATGCTTTTCATTCAAATATGGATAAAGAAAAATGTGAAAAAGGAATTGATTACTGCCTTGATCTTATTGATGATTATGCAGATACAAAATCAATTTGTAGAGAAGTTTTTTTAGAATCATTAAATAATGACCATTCATCATATGATATTTTTTATTTAGTTGTAGCTAGAAGGCATAATGCGGCAATTTTAACAAAAGATAAAAAAATGATCACAATAGCAAAAAATCTAAAGATAAAAGTACTGCAAAACGAAGATTTCTAATTTATATTCCCTGTGGTTATTCTTCTCTTCCTTTTCCTACCCTTTAACCGTGCGTTCTGCGGTAAGCCACTCTACAAGCCTCTTATACGCCGTGTTAACCCTCGCTGAGTATTCGGTAGCCGTTTTAAGCTTTACAGGATCTGCTGAATGCTTATCGGGGTGGTACACCTTTAAAAGTTTCTTATACACAGCCTTACAGTCATTCAAAGATGCATTCAGAGAAAGGCCGAAAAAGTCAAAATCTTTCCGTATCTGAGGCGGCACGGGCTTCGGCGCCTTGTAAATCGTATAGTCCTTATCAGCTTTTTTGGTAAAAGAAGTGCGCTGCTGGTTTTGCGTATTAAACGTAAAGGTTTTTCTCTTTGTTTCATACATATTATTCGTTGTTTGTGAGGTATGTTGAGAATCAGTTTTATTGTTATCGTCGGTATCAGGCTCAGCGTCGCTATCCCCGGCAACTGTATCTGAGTTTTCATCAGCTTGCTTTTTATCTGCTTCCTTTTCATCAGAGGGCTTTGAAAAAATATCCTGATCGTCTTCTATGTAATCCTTGAGCATGTCGCCAAGGCGGTCGAACAAACTATTCATATTTTTTAAGTATATCAGCACAATATCCTATTTGCAATAATGCCTCTTGCGTATATACTATAATTAATGTTGTATAGAGGAGCTTGTATGAAGATTAAAAAGAGAAAATTCGGTTTGTTATCTGACGGTACAAAAATAAGCTTGTACACTGTTTCCAATAAATGTATGTCCTTTTCGGTGACTAATTACGGCTGCACGGTTACGAGCATCATGGTTCCTGACAGAAACGGCAATCTTGATGATATTGCCCTTGGTTTTTCAACTTTGGAAGGCTTTATAATGCAGAACAATGTTTTTTTTGGTGTTCTTGTAGGCCGTTTTGCAAACCGCATAGGGAATGCTTCTTTTAAGCTCAACGGTAAAACCTATAAGCTCGATGCAAACGACAACGGCAACTGCCTTCATTCAGGCTTTAATCAGTTTTCAAACCTCGTGTGGAAGGCTAAAGAGGTGCATTCAAAAGAGGGTACAGGAGTCCGTTTTTCAAGAACCATTCCCGACGGTTTCCAGGGCTTTCCGGGAAATATGTATGTAGAAGTTACCTATCTTCTAACTGATACTAACGATTTTTCCATGATCTACCGTGCAAGAACCGATGCCGACACCCCTGTAAGTCTCACCAATCACAGTTATTTTAACCTCCGCGGCGAAGGAAAGGGCACTGTTCTTGATCATGAGCTTACCATCAATGCAGATTCTATTTTAGAGGTTGATAAAAACCTGATTCCCACCGGAAATTTCACTAAGGTATCAGGCACTCCCTATGATTTTACCAAAGCAAAAAAAATGGGAGCTGACATTGATAAGACTCCCTTCGGCTACGATCACTGCTATGTGCTTAACGGTAAAGAAGGGGAGATCAAAGAATGCGCAACTGTGAGGGATCCTGTGAGCGGAAGATGCATGAAAATTAAAACGAATCAAGCCGGTGTGCAGTTTTACTCGGCAAATTCACTTTCAAACAAGCACGGTAAAAACAACGTACTGTATACACCCCGTTCTGCTTTTTGTCTTGAAACACAGCAGTTTCCCGATGCGCCGAATAAAAAAGATTTTCCGTCATGCATCTTAAAGCCGGGCGAGACATATGAATCTATTACTATTCATTCTTTTTCAAACATATAAGTTGATTTTTTTGACATAAACGGTTATTCTGTTTTAGTGCAGTAATGTTCAAAAATTCAGCTGAATTTTTATTTTACTGCTGATATTTTTATGTTATATTTTTTTTACTTACAATAGAGGGGTTCTATGGATATCCAATTACAGGAATTGATTGATAAAATCAAGAGTGATGGTGTAGCTTCTGCCGAAAACGAAGCAAAACGCATTATTAGCGAAGCAGAAGAAAAGGCACAGCACATTCTTTCAGATGCCCAAAAAAAAGCAGACGCATTAATGCAGACTGCAAAGGCCGAAAACAGCCGTATGGAAAAGGCCAGTATTGATGCTATTCGTCAGGCCGGACGAAATGTGCTTATTTCTTTTAGAGACAGCATTATTTCACAGCTGAATGCCATTATTAAAAAAGATGCTTCTGCTGCTTTGTCTTCAGATGTATTAAAGACGCTTATTCCGGAGCTTCTTAAAAAATGGCTCGCTTCAGAGGACGCTTCTTCTATTTCAGTTCTTTTATCAGCTAAAGATCTGGAATCTGTTCAGTCATCGCTTTCAGCTTCACTAAAAGCAGAAATTGCAAAGGGGCTTGTTATTAAGACTGATGAAACTCTTGCAGACGGTTTTAGAGTTGGTATTAAAAACGGCGAAGCGTATTACGACTTTTCTTCCGAATCTGTTGCATCTTTATTTTCAAGCTATTTGAATCCTCAGACAGCAAAGATTATGAAAGAAGCAGCTCTTGGAGAGGCTAAATAAGTGAGCAGCTGGTATTTTTTAATGTCGCAGCTGCCGTCTTTCTCTGCTCAGCAGACTTCTCCGCTGCCCATAAGCGAAGAATACTTTTTAGATCTTTGTTCACGCTGCCTCGACAAAAAATCGTTTACTCTTGTCAGCGATATTTCACTTGAACCTCCCAGGGCCTGCATTGCTACAGGTTCTGCTTTTCTCGATGCTTTTTACGGCTGGGAGCGTACACTGCGTTTTTCATTAGCTTCCATAAGAGCTCAAAAAATGAAAAAAGAATTTGTACTTCCTCAAGGCTTATCAATTGCACCGGATGTTATGCAGGTTTCACGCACTGCAAGCGGTTTTGACAGTCCTTTGGAGGCTGAACAATTTCTTAATGAATCACGTATGGATGCACTGCGCCGTTTTACTCCGTCCGATTATTTTTCTACGGACTCGGTCTTCAGCTATGCATTACAGCTAAAACTTGCAACCCGTATAAAGCAATTTAACGAAGAATCAGGTTTGGCTTCCTACAGACAGATATATGAACAGATACTTGGAGAATCAACATGACGGATACAAAAGGAAAAGTAGTCGCTGTTAACGGCAACATGATAAGCGTTCAATTTGACGGTAATGTTGCACTTAACGAAGTAGGCTACGTTACAGTAGGCGGAAAAAAACTAAAAAGCGAGGTTATCCGTATTAGAAACGGACAGGCTCAGCTTCAGGTTTTTGAAATGACTAAGGGTATTCAAACAGGCGATCCTGTGGAATTTACAGGGGATCTTCTTTCTATTGAATTAGGACCGGGACTTTTAGGCCAGGTTTTTGACGGTCTGCAAAACCCGCTTCCTCAGCTTGCAGAGCAGGCCGGTTACTTTTTGGAACGCGGTATTTACCTCGATGCACTTCCGGATGAAACTGAGTGGATTTTTACACCTTCAGCAAAAACAGGGGACACTGTACGCAAGGGCGACTTTCTAGGCTCGGTTCCCGAGGGTACTTTTTCACATAAAATCATGGTGCCGTTTAATTTCTTAGATACCTACAAGGTAAAGTCTATAAAAGAAGGCGGTACCTACAAACTTAAAGATACTATGGCAGTCCTTACCGATTCGAAAGGTAAAGACCACAATGTAACCATGAGTTTTAACTGGCCGGTAAAGAGAGCAATAAACTGCTACGCAGAGCGCTTAATGCCCGAAGAAACAATGGTTACACAGGTTCGTCTCATTGACACCTTTTTCCCCGTTGCAAAGGGCGGAACCTACTGTGTTCCAGGACCCTTCGGCGCCGGTAAAACAGTGTTACAGCACACAACAAGCCGCAATGCAGACGTAGATGTTGTAATAGTTGCTGCCTGCGGCGAACGTGCCGGTGAAGTTGTAGAAATCTTAAAAGAGTTCCCCGAGCTTACCGACCCCAAAACAGGCCGTTCTCTCATGGAGCGGACCATAATTATATGCAATACTTCTTCCATGCCGGTTGCTGCCCGTGAAGCTTCTGTTTACACCGGTGTAACCCTTGCTGAATACTACCGCCAGATGGGACTCCATGTTCTTCTTCTTGCAGATTCAACAAGCCGCTGGGCACAGGCGCTGCGCGAAATGTCGGGACGTTTGGAAGAGATTCCGGGAGAAGAAGCCTTTCCTGCATATTTGGAATCATACATAGCCTCTTTTTATGAAAGAGCAGGTATTGTCCGCTTAAACGACGGTTCTATTGGTTCTGTAACAATCGGCGGTACAGTATCGCCTGCAGGCGGTAACTTTGAAGAACCTGTAACACAGGCGACTCTAAAGGTTGTCGGCTCCTTCCACGGTCTTTCCCGCGAACGGTCCGATGCAAGAAAGTATCCTGCAATCCATCCTCTGGATTCATGGTCAAAATACAAGAGCGTTTTACGCACAGATTGGGTAGATTTTGCCCGTCACTATCTATTCCGCGGTAATGAAATTGAACAGATGATGAAGGTTGTCGGTGAAGAAGGAACAAGCCTCGAAGATTTTATAATCTATCTTAAGGGTGAATTTGTTGATGCTGTGTACCTGCAGCAGAACTCCTTCGATGAGACCGATGCTGCAGCAAGCGTTGAGCGTCAGGAATATGTTTTTAAGCTTCTTTTAAAAGTTTTAGGTTCTACTTTCAAACTCTCTGCAAAAGATGAAGCCCGTTCCTACTTTAACCAGTTACGGCAAAAGTTCATCGACTGGAACTATTCAGAATGGATGGGCAGTGAGTTTAAGAAAAACGAAGCTGATATTGCCTCTCTCTATAGTGAAAAGTCCGGCACTCTTGATAAAAAAGCTGTAGCACTTTTGAAGGACGGTGAATAATTATGAACAAGGTATATAGTAAAATAGAATCAATTAACGGAAGCGTTATTACCGTCCGCGCAGAAGGTATAAAATACGGAGAACTTGCAGAAATTGAAACTTCTTTTGGTAAATCCTTAGCAGAAGTAAACAGAATAGCAGGCGACCTTGTTTCCCTTCAGGTTTTTGCAGGCGGCCGCGGTGTTTCTACAGGTGATCAAATTAGATTTCTAGGCCACGAAATGCAGGTTAGTTTTTCTGATGATCTTTTGGGCCGTGTATTTAACGGTGCAGGAGACCCCAGAGATAAGGGGCCTGCTTTGAGTGAAAACCTCGTAGAAATTGGCGGGCCTTCTGTAAACCCCTCTAAACGTATCATTGCAAAACGCATGATCCGTACCGGTATTCCAATGATCGACATGTTTAACACCCTCGTTGTAAGCCAGAAGCTTCCTATTTTCTCTATATCAGGCGAGCCGTATAATGAACTTTTAGCACGCATTGCTATGCAGGCAGAGGTCGATATTATAGTTCTGGGCGGTATGGGTTTAAAATACGATGATTACCTCTTTTTTAAGAACACGCTGGAAGAAGGCGGCGCCTTGAGCAGAACAGTAATGTTTGTTCACACCGCTGCAGACCCGACAGTAGAGTGCCTCATGGTACCCGACATGTCGCTTGCCGTTGCAGAACAGTTTGCGCTTCAGGGCAAGGATGTTCTCGTTCTTTTAACTGATATGACTAACTTTGCAGACTCCATGAAAGAAATTGCAATTACCCAGGAACAGGTTCCCTCTAACCGCGGTTATCCGGGAGACCTATACAGTCAGCTGGCTGCCCGCTACGAAAAAGCCGTAGACTTTGACGATGCAGGTTCTGTTACCATCCTTGCAGTTACTACCATGCCCGGCGACGACGTAACACACCCTGTACCGGACAACACCGGCTACATAACAGAAGGCCAGTACTATCTTAAGGGCGGACGCATAGAACCTTTTGGAAGTCTTTCACGTCTTAAGCAGAATGTTAATGGTAAAACACGAAACGATCACCGCGCTCTCATGGACGGTATGATTCGTCTATATTCATCGTATAAAGACACCGTAGAAAAAAAATCCATGGGATTTATGATGTCGGAGTGGGATGAAAAACTTTTAAAATTCGGTGAATTATTCGAAAAAGAAATGATGGATCTTTCCATTAATGTTCCTCTGGAAGGAGCACTCGACATGGGCTGGAAAATTCTTTCTGACTGTTTCAAAAAAGAAGAAACAGGTTTGAAGTCGGAATTAATTCAACAGTATTGGCCTAAATAACAGGGAGCTAATTAATGCCGATAAAGCTGACAAAAAATGAGTTAAAAGCCCAAAAAGATTCCTTAAAAATGTACAAGAGGTATCTTCCGACTCTTATTCTCAAAAAACAACAGCTGCAGACCGAAATCCGCACCATAGAAGAGCGTGCCAAAGAGGTTAGACAAAAACGTAAAAACCTCGAAGCAGAGTTTTCACGATGGATAGCGGTTTTTGGTGAAAAAGACGCTTTTAAACCTGATATGGTAACGGTAAAAAATGTCCGAAAGGGCGAGGGCAATATTGCCGGTGTTACCATACCTATTTATGAAGGTGCAGATTTTTCACGCGGCGATTATGATTTATATGGAACGCCTTTATGGATAGATCTTGCTGCCGACAGGATGGAAAAGGCGCTTGCCTATGATCTTGAAGCAGAAGTTCTTGAAGAGCAGGTTAGACTTCTATTGATTGAACTTAGAACGACAACACAGAGAGTTAATTTGTTTGAAAAGGTAAAAATTCCAGAAACAAGGGCGAATATAAAAAAAATATCGGTCTATCTTGGCGACCAGCAGGTTGCTGCCGTTGTACGCGGTAAAATTTCCAAGAAAAACCTTGAAGCAAAGGAGGCTGTATCATGATAGTACCAATGAAAAAAGTCTCTTTAGTAGTTCTTGACCGGTATAAAGAATCTGCTTTAAAAAAATTAAGGAGCCTTGGACTTGTTCACGTTGAGCAAATTCAAGGTAACAGCGAAACATTAACTGCAGCAAAAGCGGTATACAGCCGTCTTGAACTTGCGTCAATTTTACTGTCGGATATTAAAGCAGATAAAAAGAATCCGGTAAAGATCGTTGAAGTACATAATGATGAAGCGGTTTTAAAAGCCGAAGAGGCAATTAATCTCTTTGAATCAAAGAAAAACTTTACCGAAGAATTAAGCAATGCCTTAAAAGAAAAGGAGAGACTTGCTCTTTGGGGCGGAGTAACACCTGAAGATTTTGAGTACCTAGGGCAAAAAGGTTTATTCCTTTCTATGTATGAAATACCAACAGAATCCTATGCAAAAATTCCGGAAACAGTAAAAACACTCTATGTATCTTCTACTAAATCATTAACCCGGTTTTTAACTCTTTGCGAATCAAAAGAACGTCCGCAGGATCTGCCTCCGGAGGCTTTTAATGTTGCAATGCCCGATATTTCTACTTCTGAGCTTGAGGCAAATATTGCTTCATACCGGAGTGAACTTGCCGACATTGCCTTAGATATAACAGCTTCCACTGCGTATCTTCCGTCTATAATAAAGGCAATGAAGGTACTCGAGAAAGATATTGAGTTTGAAAATATCTATTCAGGCATGGAAATTGAAGGTACAGAAACTTCTCATGCACTTACCTGGCTGACAGGTTTTATTCCGGCTGCAGATGCTCAAAAGATTATTGATCTTTCAAAAAAAGAACACTGGGCCTGTCTGTTGAGTGATCCGGCAGAAGAAGATGAAGTTCCTACAAAGCTTAAAAACAATAAGTTTGTGAGCCTCATTTATCCTGTATCAGACTTTTTAGGAACTGTGCCGGGCTATCGCGAATACGATATATCCGGATGGTTCTTACTCTTTTTCTGCGTGTTCTTCGGAATGATCTTCGGAGACGGCGGTTACGGATTATTGTTAAGCGCTGTTGCAATTCTTACCATACTTAAAACTGTACTAAGCAAAAAGCCTGTGAATCCGGCTCTTAACCTGTTACTCCTTTTAGGCGTAACAACGACAGTCTGGGGTTCAGTAACCTGTACCTGGTTCGGCTTAACTCCGGCTCAGCTTCCGGACTGGATCAAAGCTGCATCAGTGCCGTACTTATCAAATGCACAAGCTGCCGTGTCCCCGGAGAAAGAAGCCTGGGTTAAAGAAAATATGCAGGTATTCTGCTTTATTTTAGCCCTTGTCCAGCTTTCTGTGGCTCATATTAAAGGAATTGTTCGAAATAGAAAATCGCTTAAACTTTTTGGAGAACTTGGTTCTTTATTAATGCTTTGGGGTATTTTTAACATTGTTTTGAATATGGTTGTAAACGCAGAACGCTTTCCAATTATGAACGAAGCAATGATGTTAGTTGCAGGCGGTTTTGGTTTAAGCTTCATATTCAGCAGCTATGAGGGAAATATTATTCAGTCAATTGTATCGAGCTTAAAGAATATTGTTTCCGTTCTTCTAGGCGTTGTAAACGTATTTTCAGACATTGTTTCCTACATCCGCTTATGGGCTGTAGGATTAGCCGGAAGTGCAATATCTCTTACGGTTAATGAAATGGCAGGACCCACGCTTGGAGGATTCATTATCTTTTTAGGTATTATTCTTCTTGTGTTCGGCCACGGTTTAAATATGGTGCTTAATGTACTTTCGGTGATTGTACACGGAGTACGGTTGAACACCCTCGAATTCTCATCACACTTGGGAATGTCATGGTCAGGTTTTAAGTATAAGCCCTTCAGTGAAGCGGTTGAAAAATAATAAAAAATTAATCCGGAAAAACCGGATATGCCTTATAGGCTAAAGGAGTTTTAATATGATTGGTTACTTAGGTGCAGCATGTGTTTTAGGTATCGCGGCTATTGGTTCTGCAATTGGAATTGGCGCAGCCGGTCAGGCAGCAATTGGTGCATGGAAACGTTGTTATATGAACAACAAACCCGCTCCTTTTATTTTGACCGTTTTCGCCGGTGCTCCTCTTACTCAGACAATTTACGGATTCCTTCTCATGCAGAACATGATCGGTAAACTTGAAACCGGAGCTAACGATTTCTTAATGCTCGGTATTGGTATTTTTTCAGGTTTAGCAATGGCTGCTTCTGCTGTATTCCAGGGAAAAGCAGGCGCTGCAGGATCTGACGCACTGGGTGAGACAGGAAAAGGCTTTGCACAGTACATCATGGTTGTCGGTCTTTGCGAAACTGTCGCTCTTTTTGCCATGGTTTTCTCATTCATTGCAGGATAATTAACAGCAATGAATACAAACCTTACCCGCTTTCCTCTAACAAGAAAAATTAGTCTTGGGGGGGCGGGGATCGTAAAAAAAATAGAAATCGGCGGTGATGCGCCGGTTTCTATACAAACAATGTGGAAAGAGGGCATAACTTCTGTACTAAAGGATTCTCCTTTATACAATGAGGATGCCCTTGTTTCTATTTTAAATCGTATTGAAACTCTGTCATCCCTCGGCTGCGATATAATCCGGTTTGCAGTTCCAGATATTGACAGCGCCCGTGCTCTTTGCCTTATTGCTCAGTATTCAAAGACTCCGCTTGTAGCTGATATTCACTTTGACTACAAGCTTGCATTAGAATGCCTAAAGGGTAATGTAGCTAAAATTCGAATAAATCCGGGAAACATAGGTTCCAAAGAAAAAACCGAAATTGTAGTGAAAGCATGTATGGAAAAAGGAGCTGCAATACGCATAGGTGTTAATACCGGCAGTTTTCCTAAAGATATACAGGCGAAGGTAGAAAACGGTACTATGAGCCGCTCAGAAGGATTGTGCGAAACGGCTTCCCGTGAATCAGACGTATTGGAGTCTTTGGGGTTTACAAATTACTGTGTTTCTATGAAGGCTTCTTCTGTACAGGAAACCATCGAAGCGAATGAGCTTTTTGCATCCCGCTGCAGTGTGCCGCTTCATGTAGGAGTTACAGAAGCAGGTCCTCTAATAGGCGGCATTGTAAAAAGCACTATAGCATTCACACATCTTCTGCAAAAAGGTATTGGAAACACCATACGGGTTAGTTTATCTGATACTCCGGAAAATGAAGTAATAACAGCACGGGAAATTTTATATGAAAACGGCAAGAGAAGCGGAGGAGTAAAAATAGTATCGTGTCCCAGATGCGGGCGAAACGGTTTTGATGTTCACAGCTTTGTAAACCGCTGGCAAACAGAACTGTTGTCTATGAATAAAAATATAACTGTTGCAGTAATGGGGTGCATTGTTAACGGTCCCGGAGAAGGAAAACATGCAGACATTGGTATTACAGGAGCAGGAGACAGCATAATAATTTTTAAACATGGTGAAATTGTTAGAACTCTAAAAACTGATGAATCAATTACAGATAACGAGATAAAACTTAACACTTTATACTCTTGTGCCGATAAAGCATTTAGAGAGGAATTAGAAAGTCTTTGAAAAAAATAAGTATCATGTTGCTAGCTGTAATTCTCATAACCTCACTTGCGGCCCAGTCTAAGGAGTCATTGGATCCCGAACAATACTCCTGGCGGATGCTGCAGAAAGCACAGACAGCCTTTGATCAAAGAGACTTCGGGCTTGCATTTAAACATGCAGATGCTGCAAAAATAAACAGAAAAAAAGAAGTAGAGTGGGCTATTACGACACTCGAGCAGGCCATGAAGCCGGTAGCAGTCCAAAAAGTCGGCGACAATATTGATGCAGTTTTAGATATTTTAAAAGAAAGAGATTCTCATGATGCTGTATCTATTATAGAAAGCAATCTTGCAAATCTTTCTAAAGAATATTTTGATTATTCTATGATGAATTTGAAAAATCATATAATAAAATATTCTGAATACCCTGAGGCTGATTTTCTTATAGGTAAAATATATGAACTTGAAGGCGAATACACTCTTTCAAAGTATTTTTTACTTAAGGCCTGGGAAAATGCCGAGCTGCTTGCAATACCGGATGAAAAGTACGATTTTTTGTATGAAATGGCTTCTCTTGCAGAACTGACAGGAGACCAGGAGGAGTATGAAAAGTCTTTATTATTAATTATTGCAGAAGATCCTAATTATCTGCAGAATACAAGTGAAACCGGTTTTTCAAAGTCTATTGTGAAAGCTGTAAAAACAGGAACAGACCTTGATAAATTTTTTCTTCTATATAGAAACACTTCGTATTTTTCAATGAAAGCATTTTTTGCCTTGGCAAATTTTTATACAAATGAACAGCTTAAACAAAGTATCAGTTTAAATGATAAAGTTTTAACAATGTCAAGCATGGGCGTTGTTACTGCTGTTTCAAGAATAGAGGATGTTATAAAAGAAAGAAAACTTGAATATTCCTACGAATCGTTTGAAACCCTTCTTCAAGACATTTCGTTATATGAAGATATTGTAACATGGGGTAAAAAATACGAAGTATGGAAGGGATTTTATGTTTTTGCACTTGCCGTTTATGAAAGCGGTCAATCAGATTTTGCAGAACACCTACTTTCAATACTTTCCAAATATTCACCGGATGAATACTGGGCAAGGGCTTCGAAAGAAAGGCTTTTCTTAATTGAAAATTCAAAAAAAGTAATGGTTCGATAACTTAACCAATTGCTTAATAAAATAATCCTAAACCAATAAATACTTCATAGGGCGATGTGTAATTTTTATTTTTACCAGCCCATAGAGGATTAGACCCGAAACTTATTCTTCCTTGAATACTTTTCATGGAGAGAGGATGAATTATTAGTGTTAAACCTGTTGTAACATCAAAGCTTAGAACAGGCGAAAATATACATGCAATATCTGCAAAGGGCGACATGTGAAGTTCAAAATTAAAGATTTTGAGTTTTTCATTTTGAAACAAAGTATCTATATAAAGCTGAAAAAGTGAAATAGTAAAATCTGAATTAATTACTACACCGCTGTAACCTGATAACTCATCATCAAGAATTCCCCGTACTAGCGAACCTTTATTTGAAAGCTGTGAGCCGCTATACCATAGATGAATACGGTTAGACGGAGCGGTATTTTCCATTAATAAGTTATTAGAGAGTGGATAATATATAGAAGCTGTTAAGTCGATGGCTGGCTCTATTTCACTGGAAGTAAAATTGTAAGTAAACCCGGCGTTTGCCTGTATGTCATACCCTTTTTGAAAATTCAACAACCAGACCTTGTTTGAGGACAGGAGACGAATAAAGGGAGATACCGTAACATGAGGCGTATAACCGGCATCAGTTGACCAGTTATAGTCTGCATATGTTTGTGCAGTAATTGTTAAAGGAAAATTGAGGGGAATACTGAATGGAAGTGAAAGTACAATACGTTCCTTCATAAAAGAAAATACATCGAAAAGGTAATGCTGCTCAAAGGCAAAATCAACAGAAAAAAATGAAACAGGAATAGAAATTTGTAAACCTGCATAATTATCGGTTGTAAAAAGTACATCTGAAAAATTATACTCAGCATGAAGATTGGTATAAAAAGAATTATTAGTAATACCTGTAAAAAAGGGAATTGAAAAACTGGTATCTAACGAGGCAGAGTGTTTTTTTTCGATGGAATAAATATAGGAAGCATCAGCATCAAGAACCGTCATTCTTCCAAGAAAATTATTATGACGGAATTTTATTTTTCCTTCAAAACCCTTATTAGAATCATATTTTGGATACGGGGCAGCAATAAAGTTTCCTGTTTCCTCAATACTGATTATGAGATACAAGGGAATTATAATGTGCTCTTCGCCTGTCTGATCCTCTGCTGCTGTCTCCCAAACAATTAATGTATTTTCATAATAATCAAAATCTACCTCATTACAAAGACGGGTATTTAATAGCTTAAACTCAATTTCTTCCAAATACAGATCTAGTTCATCATAGTTTAAAAAAAGTCTTTGTGTATCAATATTTGTAATATTATTCAATGCTTCAGGAGAAAAGTTTCCAATAGTATTATATTCAATAGTGTCTATACGGTATTTAAACGCATAGATAGAATTACACAGAATTAACAACGTAACAATACAAATAATTAATCGCTTCATTTTTTTTCCACAATATGTTCAAACACTGCTCCCTCTCCGGAGACAACATCTTTTTGTAAAACAGATCCGGTAAAAAGAGACAGATATTCCGGACTAACGCCTGGTGTTAAAACTTTTTCTGTCCGTAAAACTGCAATATCATTTTTGGTAATTATATGCCCCTTAGAAAGAGAAGTCATATAGTGAATGCTTCTATTTGTTCTTAAGTAATGTATCCGTTCCGAGGGCGCGAGTTTTTTAAGACCGTTTCCAATAACTAACGATATTTTTTCCTGTCCGTATGTTTTTTGCAGGCTGGATAATGCTTCTCCGGGAGAGGTTTCCGCAAAACGGATAAAATTACTCATTTGTAAAAACTGTTGCTCTGTTAAGGCTACCGGATCGTCGAGCGATGTACCTTCGGGGTCTAAGGTAATGTGCTTTTCTATTATTACTGCTCCGTTTAAAACTGATAAAGCTGGCACTAGAACAGGATCCTTACTATGATCGCTTGTTCCTACAGAAACGCCGAAAATAGAGTGAAGATTTTTTAGGACTGAGACGTTATAGTCTTCCTCCGGAGCCGGATAATTGGTGACACAATGAAGAAGAGAAACAGTATTCAGTCTGTGCTCAAAATATGACAAAGCCTTTTCTATATCTTTTAATAGCGAAACCCCGGATGATACTATAACTGGAAAAACGGAAGCAGCGGCTAAAGACAATAGTTCAAAATGGTTAAGTTCTGGGGAAGCAATTTTAATAATATCGGGCTTAACAGCGCTTAATTCTGTGAAACTGCGTTTTCCAAAAGGAGAACATGCAAACAGCATACCTTTTGAATGTACATAATCGGCTATTTCCTGGAAAAAAGCAGGTGTAACTTCGAGATTCTTAAAACAATCATACAGCGGTATATTACCTGTTGGTAAAGTTACAAAACCTGTATTTGGATGAAGAATTTCATCAGCATAAACCCATTGAAACTTAACACAATCAGCCTTAGACCTGTGTGCCGCATCCACAAGCATTTTTGCGGTTTTTATATCTTTTGCATGGGCGGTACCAGCTTCTGCTATGATTAAAGTACTCATATTACTATAGTATACAGTATAAACATATACATCAAGTAGTAAAATATGATAAAATTAATCGGTTTTGTCTTTTTTTCCGCAGGTGTTGCGGTATTTTGCATTGACATTGAATTTTCAAATATGCTATAATTAATAACCATAAATTTATTTTATTTTTTGCACATATGCAGGTAAGGAGTTCAGATGTCAGGACATAGTAAGTGGGCGACAATTAAACACGCCAAAGGTGCTGCAGATGCCAAGCGCGGTCAGTTGTTCACCAAATTCATTAAAGAAATTTCAATTGCAGCTAGAATGGGAGGCGGTGACCCCGCATCAAACCCAAGACTGAGAACTGCTATACTTAAAGCACGCGGTGCTAACATGCCTAAAGATAACATCGAAAGAGCAATTAAAAAAGGTACTGGAGAGTTAGGCGGTTCAATATTTGAAGAATTACTTTATGAAGGTTATGGTCCAGGCGGCG
>Ga0116148_1002789_pt1 | contig 16767 bp, 12 predicted proteins | sample AD_UKC055_MetaG_FD_89786 | JGI IMG/M metagenome (GOLD analysis project Ga0116148, IMG submission 89786) | Active sludge microbial communities of municipal wastewater-treating anaerobic digesters from USA - AD_UKC055_MetaG | ecosystem: Engineered > Bioreactor > Anaerobic > Digestate | place: USA... | reverse complement strand
TCTTGTCGTATTCGATGGGGGCGTCAAGAGAGGTGCGCATGTAATCGATGTCCCTGAGGAGCGTGCGGGGAGTGACCTCGTATTCCCGCGCCATCCGCACGCAGTTGGGATAGCTCTTTTCCCTCAGCTTCCGGTCGATGAACTGAAGCCTGCCCAGCAGGGGCTTGAATCTGGTCATGATAACAACCTCGCTCTCAACAATGCGAATAGTATGCGTACTGCCTGCTCCAACCACTACTCCGGTTTATATCGCCTGTCAATCGGGAATTTCCAACCGGCCGTGAGGGCCGCGCGCGCCCCGATGAGTATACCGGCCACAGGGGTGTTTGAAACATGCAGGAATGGCGTCCGTGGCGGCTGATGCGTCAACTCCGGGGCGGATAATCCCGTTTATGTCGCCTTGCATCCCTGCTGTGGCGGTATTCAGTAAAATTCCTATACTGGAGTAGGCAGTCCTGCCTATTGACGTTCGGGTTTATTGACATGATATTACATATAAGAAAGCGCCGCTTGCGATTATTTATGATCCGGCATCAAGGCTGCCTATGAGATCCAGAATCAGACCAGGGTGAGGCACATGGCAAATGAAAAAAAAGTGTACGGATACATGCGGTCTTTCTTCAGATCTTTCTACCTCTATACTGAAGGCATAGCTTTTTTACTCCTGTCACCCGTTGCGGTAATCGTCGTTCTTCTGGTCATTAATCTTCAGGAGCGGGACCTGGTAATATTTTTCATAATCGTTGCGGTCGTAGTAGTATTCTCCTTCACAACATCCGTTATATCATCGCGGAAAAAGGCCAGACCGATCCTCGTCTATTTCAACAAGCTCACGCGCGGCGAGCCGGTTAGCGACGAGGAATATGCCGACGCATATAACCAGTATAAAAAACTGCCCAAGCTGCATGCGATTGACACGATGGTCAGATGGATCGTTACGGTAAGCCTCATAATAGTCATACTCAACATCACATCCCGCCCTTCGTTTACGGACACATTCAACATGGGAATGCTGCTCTTCGTTAACACCATCGCATCCGGGATAATATTTTACCTTGTGCCCGAGCACCTGCTTAACCGGATAGCCAATTACGGCTTTTTTTCCCGTATTGTCGGGGATGCGTTCAATGCGACAAGCAGGATGGGGCGGTATTTGTCGGTATCGGTGATCACCGTGATGGCGTTCCTCGGCATCATCATGGTCGCGGTGGTTTACAATCTTTCGTATTATCAGCTGAAAGAATCATACCTGGACAAGATGGACATTGCCGCCGGCATTGCGGCACGGGAGATGGACGATTACCTGGACGAGTCCCTTGGCCGGCAGCGCGGTGAGGATGAGCGCTTGTTGATCCGGTCGGACCTGTTTCACGCGCGGGTATTGAAGAATATACAGATTGGCCGGACGGGGAATATTACCATTGCCGACGGGGATTTTGCAATCCTGAGCCAGAGTGGCATAAAGCTGGAACTGGGAGGATCATTCTTTGAAAGATTCGGCCGCGGGATCCGTGGAAACGGCTTCGCGCACCATCTGCGCTTCGATGACGGGACGAACTGGCGATACATGTCGGTTCACAGGTCTGCGAAATACGACCTCTTTGTTTTCGCAAGTATCTATGAGTCGGAAATTGAGGAGCGCATATTTCAAACAACGATTTTCATGATCGTTTTCCTCTTCGCCGGTATCATGTTGATGGGAGGGGTGACCTATTTCATCATATCGCAGCGTATCGCGCCGCTTTCGCAGGTAAAAGAGGCCGTAACCAGGCTGGCGAATGGAGAGATCTCCCAGAATCTGGTGATAACGACTTACGACGAGGTCGGCGAGATCGTATTCAACATTGACAAGCTGTTGATAAAGCTCCGGGACATCATTGTCAGCATCAAGAACACAACCATTGATCTGGCAAGTTCATCGGAACAGATGTCCACTTCGACCACCGTGTTTTCGAGCAATGCCCAGAACCAGGCGTCGAATTCGGAAGAGATCACCGCTACCGTCGAGCAGGTTTCGGCAGGGATTGACAGCATTTCCAGCGCGGCGCAATCTCAGTATAAGAACCTGAACCAGTTGATCCAGAAGATGGAGCAGCTTTCGCGCATCATCGTTGAGATGAACGTTAAAACGGGGGAAACCCTGGAGCAGACCAGCAGGATTACGAAGCATGCGGAAGGCGGTGAAAAGGCCCTCCGGGACATGCAGGTCACCATGAGCAATATAATCGCCAGCTCGGGCCTCATGAAAAACGTGGTCGAAATCATCAACGGCATATCGGACCAGATAAACCTCCTGTCGCTTAACGCGGCCATTGAAGCGGCCCGCGCCGGAAACGCGGGGAAGGGGTTTGCCGTTGTCGCCGATGAGATATCCAAGCTTGCGGATATGACGTCGCGGAGCATAAAGGACATCGACCGGCTGATTAAGAATAATACGGCTGAAGTGAAGACGGGTATGGACAATGTCGCGGCCACGACAATGCTGATAAGTGACATCATCACCGGCGTCAACTCGATAGATATGATGATGAGCAAGGTCGCGGATTTCATGAAGAGCCAGAATGAGACCAACGAGGAGGTGAACTCCTCGGCCCATGAGATCCGGGACAGGTCGGAGGAGATAAAAACAGCTTCGCAGGAGCAAAAGAACGCCAATTATGAGATCGTCAAAGCGATAACCGCCATCAACGAGCTGTCTCAGTCAAACGCTTCAGAAACGCAGGAATTGTCGGCAAGCGCGAATAATGTATCAAGTCTTGCCGAAAAATTGAAGGAGGCCATCAACTACTTCAACGTTGAACTCAGTTGAAGCCGCTCGTGCGCATCTGCTTCAGGAGTACGGTATCCACCGTCTCCGGTGCGATGCGGAAGCGCATGCAGGGGTGATAACACATTATCATGAGGGAAGGTGTAACGAGCCATGTCAGTTTCTTCAACTATTACCGGAATCGGTGTCTACATCCCCGGGCGGAAAATCCTGAACGATGACGTCCTGGAGATAATGAAGCAGAAGAGCGCGCCCTATCTGGCCGAGAATGATCTCGATGAGATCCTGTCGATTGCGCGGGACAGGCTGGCAAAGGCCGGCAATGTCACCAGATACTGGTGCAAGGAGGATGAATACTGTCCCGATATCGCGTACCGGGCTTCGATGCAGGCTCTCCGGGACGCGGGCCTGGATGCCCGGGACCTGGACCTCATCATCTTCACGGGCATGTCGAAAGCGTTTGTCGAGCCTGCCACCGCCCATGTGCTCCGGCATACATTACGGGCCCTAAACGCAAATGTTATCGACACCCAGGATGCATGCACGAGTTTCATCAAATCAATAGAAATCGGCCATGCCCTGATCAGCTCGGGGCATTACCGGCGCATCCTGATCGTGGCCGGGGAGCGGACGTACGATTGGGCCGATATGGTCTGCAAAACCAAGGATGAGCTGGCCTGGAAATTCGGCTCCCTGACTATCGGTGATGGCGCCGGGGCGATCATTCTCGAGGCAACCGATGAAACGATGTATGCGAAAGACGATAACCATATGAAGTTTTCATATGAATTGTCCGATGGCCAGTATCATCTGTGCACCATCGGCCTCAATTATACCCTGGGTGAGCGATACAAGCTGTATACTCATACGCCGGATCTTTTTAAATCGGCGTATGTCGTGACGAGGGATTGCGTAAAAAATTATTTTATGAAAACGCACAATACGGGCTTCATCTACGACAATCTTTTTTTCCATGACGTGGGCAGGCTTGCCCAGGATTCAATCCTGTCGTTCCTCGCGGATTCTTCTATTACCGTCAGGCAGCCGCACTCCAGCTTTTATTCGGAATACGGCAACGTGGCTTCGGTCAGCCTGCCGCTGTCCATGTGGCGTGCCAGGGAGCAGGGTTACTTTAACAAGGGAAACCTGGCCCTGTGCATTGTGCCCGCATCGGGGACCCAGTGCGGGATATTTTCACTGAGATATTGATTGCCCGGGGTTAACCATTCGGAAGCAATTCAGCGTGCCCCCGGCGAAGCGGCATTGAATTTCGTGAAATCGGGCGCCATCCCGGCATGCCTATCAGTATTTTTTGTACCGCCAACTTCCTAAAAGTATTAGGCTCTTCTAGGTGGATTCCCTATTCTCGATCCTGCCAGTCTATTATATATTGATTCTATGTGTATATTAAAATAGGAGGAGCTTTTATGGGTACTTACATTGATTTTGTGGAGATGATGCCGTTCAACCTGAGCCTTGCGCAGGAGTTTATTAAAAACATTGCGTGTTTAACACAGGATGAATTATCTTCCTGGTTTCGCATAAAAGGGTTTATGGTCAGCAGCGCGGAGTGTGGCTCCATTCTGGCTACCGCAAGATCGAAATTTCGCAATGCTCCGGTAATGTGGGCATACTGATAGTCAATCAATGCCCGAGAGTGGCGACGCGATCGCTGACTCCGCCACTTCAGCCGGATACTGTTCCCGTGTGCTCATCCTGCCGGAATAGTGCTCCGGCGTTATGCTCTGTAACGCCGGAGAAAAGCCGGCTGTGATGGGCTTATTTTACCGGTGTTATATGAAAGCCGGCCCGGTTGGTTGCATGCCGTACATCTCTGGGCGATTACTGGGACATGAAAAATTCTCGTACAGTATCATGTATAGTACTTGAGTAATCTGCCTGTTGCGATAAGTTTGCCTTCATTGTATTGCTATTTGATGCCTGGCCTGGGCCTGTGTGATGCCGTATGGCTTGAGGCTGGCTGATGCATGATATGATTCATGCATAACCCTGATTATCCGTCAATTATATGATTGTGTTCTGCAGAGTGGTCATTCCCATTTTATGCATCTGGTGTGTAAACCTGGCGCATGCTGCCGACTGTACTATGCACATCCAAACCCTCCATCAGGCGTACGAATTGCCCCGGTTATGGTGTTTCAGCGCGAATGATGACATCGGGAATAAGGATATTCAAACTCTCATGAATAACGCTACGCTGCTGTCTCCCTATGACAACTGGCCCGACCATCCTGATTACGAGGATTACCGGGGCAACGTATGGTATGGCATGAAGATGTTCATTCGCCAGACCGGCTCCGATTACGCGGTTTTTCTCCCCTGGCAGAGCAGGGGAACGCAGGTCTATTTCAACGGGCAATTGATTTATGAAACGCGACCCTTTGATAAAAACGGCGTTTCACCCCCGATCATTGGAAAGCCGTCCCTGGTCCCGGTCGTCAAATCGATGATCAGGCACGGGGAGAACACCCTGGTGCTGAGAACGGGATATTTGAACAACCTCGGCGGGTATTGCTATCCTATTTTTTTCGGCGGCTATGAAGCGATAAAGCAGAAATGGAGCCTGTTTATAATCTGGAACAGCTTCCTTTCCTCCATCGATATTTTCCTGTTCATGTATTTCATCATCACGTTCCTGAACAGAAAAAAGGAGAAATACTATCTCTATTTTTCCATCCTTGCCCTGTCGCTGGGCATCTGGACCATGGGATATGACGGCATTATATTCCTGCTATTCGATAATCAAATAGCATTTATTTTCGCCACCTATTTCGCATCGATCGTTGCATCGTTGTCCTTCCTTGGTTTCATTACGCATTTTTTCAGGATCCGAAGAGCGGAGCGGCTGGTTTCCAGCGTCCTGAAGATCGGCCAGATTGCCTTGCTCGCCGCGATAACCCTCGAGGTGATTATCAGCGGGAAGAGTTTTATATACCAGAAATACCTGTATGAGCCGTTCATGATGCTGGTTGTTATCGTTGTGCTGTTCTGCATGTATCTGTGCATCCGCGCGGTACGTGACCGGCAGCCCTTTTCAAGAAGGATCCTTCTCGGCGTATCCGTGTATACCATCGCGTTCCTGCTGAGCGTCCCGGTGTTTTTCAACCAGTTCGCGACGGAGCCTTTTCTAATCGTCGGTTTTTTCATCATGACCATCCTGTTCGCGACAGTCCTGGCGTCGCGGTTTGCGCAGGTCCATAACGACCTGGAGAATTTGAATATTAATCTTGTCGAGATAAACCATGAAAAAGACCGCGCTATAGAGAGCCTGAATATTTACAAGTATATCGTGTCGGAGTCACGCGATCACATGGCATTTGTTGACGACGGGGGCAGGTTTATCGAGGTCAATAACGCGCTGCTGAAAGCATACGATAAAAAAAGGAACAGGGTCATCAACCGGACAGTCAGGGAGATATTCGGCGACTTCGAATATGAACATTCCGTGAAGGAATACTTCAATGCGTCATTTTCCGGGGAACCGGTTGTATTCGAGCGGTGGCAGGAGTTTCCGTGGCGGGGAAGAGGTATATGATTACATCGTTGCTCCCTTATGTGGCCGGACCCGAACAGAAAAAGGGCATCGTGTATTATTCCATCGATATTACCGACCGGATCATGTTTGAGCAGGAGCTGGTTAAAATCTCGGAAAACGAGCGCAATGCCATCGGCATCGAGCTGCACGACAACCTGGCGCAGAAGCTCTTCGGTATCGCGCTGAAGAGCAGTATCCTGGCGGCCGATGTCGGCGGGGAGCAGAAGGGCGCCGCCTTGCAAATAGAGGGTTTGATCAACGAGGCGATCGCCTACGTGCGGAATATCGCCAAGAGCCTTTCGAGGATCGACTTTATCGATGGCGGTTTTACAGCGCTGCTGAACGAATTAAAAAACCTCATGGAACGGCGGTACGATGTCAGGCTTGATATCGACATCGGGTGCGACATAGATGTGATAAACAGGACGCATTTTTCGCAGATTTACTACATCATGCAGGAGGCGGTGATCAATTCGGTCAAGCACTCCGGCGCGAACGTGATTAGCGTCCATGTGCATCGATCCGGGAGCGATATTCATCTGCTGATCAAGGATGACGGAGTGGGCATCCCCGATCGCGTGGAAAGCGGAAAGGGAATAGGCCTGAAGATCATGAAGTACCGCGCCCGAATGATCGGTTCAACAATCAGCATCCGGCGGGGAACGGAAGGCGGCACAGAAGTCGTGTGCACGATACCCGCATGATCCCTGACCGGCGGAAATCCTTTGGGAGTGGAGAGGTTGGAATGCCAGGTTTGAAAAAAAAGTTCAAGATTTACATCATCGATGATCACCGGATCGTTCTCGACGGTCTTGAATCCCTTTTAAACCGCGAGGAAGAGATGGTCGTCTGCGGTGTGTCAGAGGATGCCGGGGACGCCATATCGAATTTGGAGAAACTGGAGCCGGATGTCATCGTCGTCGATATAGGATTGCGGAAAAGCATCAATGGGATAGAGCTAACCAGGGCTATTCATAACCGGTTTCCCGATATCAAGTGCCTGGTGCTTTCGCAAAGTGACGAGGAGATATATTCCGAGCGTGCTATCAGGGCCGGCGCCATGGGCTACGTGATGAAATCCGAGGCAACCAAGACCCTTGTGTACGCGATACGCCAGATCATGAAAGGCGGCATCTATCTGAGCGAGAACATGAAGTCAAAGATCCTGTTGAACGTGCTGCACAACCGGCCGGGAAAAACCGGCCCACTCGACATGCTGAGCGACCGGGAATTGGAAATATTCATGCTCATGGGAGAGGGGTACAAGGCGTCGGATATAGCAAAAAAATTGCAGGTAAGCGTGAAAACAATCGACACCCACCGTTTTCATATAAAGGAAAAATTCAATCTGAGAAGCATCTCCGATGTGGTTAAATTCGCCATCGAATGGTCGAAGTCGAACTGAAATGCACGGGGGAAGATCGGGAGATCTTCCCCCGTCGTGTTATTCGGCGTAGAGCTTCATCAGCCGGTCGCCGTAGTTCTTCATGACCTCGCGGCGAACGAGCTTCAGGGTCTGGGTGAGCATGCCGTTGTCGCGCGTGAAGTCCTCGGCAATGAACAGGGTCTTCCGCGGGACCTCGTACCCGCCGAAGGTCTTCTTGAGATGGGCGGCTATCGCGCCGTTCAGGAAGTCCTGGAATTCCCTGTTCTCGATCAGCTCGTTAGGGGCCTGAGCCGCGAACTTCGCGGTCTGCGGGTCTTTCCTGATCCGCTCGAAGTCGGGAACGACGAGGGCGACGTTGTATTCCTTGCCCTCTCCGTACACGAACGCGTTCGCGACCAGGGGGATGAGCTTCATGTCAGTCTCGATCGATTCCGGGTGGACGTACTTGCCGTTCGCGAGCTTGTACTCGTCCTTGTACCGGCCGGTTATGCAGAGATAGCCGTCCTCGTCGATGCACCCGATGTCGCCGGTCCGGATGCCCGGAAAGCCGTTCCAGGTGTCCTCCACCATGATGGCGGCGGTCTGCTCCGGCTTGTTGTGGTAGCCCATCATGACGTGCGCTCCGTAGGCGACGATCTCGCCGTCGCGGTTGTTCTCGCCGGTGCGGGATTTGTCGATCTTCACGTGCATGTTCCTGATCGGTTTGCCCACGGTGCCGTACTTGTTCCCGCTGGTCGAATTCATGGTGATGGCGGGCGCGGTCTCGGTGAGGCCGTAGCAGTCAAACGTCGGGATGCCGAGGTCCTTGAAAAACTCCGCGATGCCGGGGTTCATGAGCGCGCTGGCCGTCATGGCGCCCTTCAGCCTGCCGCCGAACCGGGCGCGGATCTTCTCGAACACGATCTTGTCAAGGAGCTTGAGCTTCAGGCTCGGGTTCTTGCCCCGGCACTTCTTCGCTTCCGCGCAGGTGGCGTCAAAGAGCTTTTTCTTCAGCCCGCCCTCGGACTCCATGAGGAGCTTGATGCCGCTGTAGATCTTGTTGAAGATGCGGGGCACCGCGATCAGGAAGTTGGGGCGCACCGTGAGCATGTCCTGGGCCAGGGTGTCGATCGATTCCATGATCGCTATTGAGCCGCCGAACATCGGCATGCTGTGCAGCTCGGCCGACAGCGCGTAGGAATGGGCCCAGGGGAGGATGGAGAGGACGACGGTGTCGGGTCCCAGCTCGGGAAACAGCTCGACGCCCGCGGCCGTGCACGCGGTCAGGTTGCCGTGGGACAGGAGGACGCCCTTCGGATCACCGGTGGTGCCCGAGGTGTAAATCAGCTCGGCTATCTCCGACCAGTGGGGCTTGTACGATTCGACGGGCGTTTTCGCGCCGCTCTCCTCGAGGGCGGCCAGTGATTTTGCGCCGTCCCCGTACACGAGATATACGTCCTTGAGCGTTTTTATCTCGTCCGTGAAGCCCTTTACCTTGTCGTATATCTCACTGTCGCGGACAAAGAGAAAACGGAGCGCGCTGTCACGGATGATGTACTTCCAGGTGTTGACCAGCTCCTTTTCGTACATGGGAACGAAGCATGCCCCCATGCCGTGCGTCGCGTTTTCAAGAATGTACCATTCTATTGAGTTGCTCAGTATGACGCCGACTGACTCGCCTTTTTTCAGGCCCAGAGCGCTCAGGGCGCCGCGGACATTGTTAATCCGCGCCTGGAGCTCGTTGAACGTGATCCACTTGTATTCCTTTGTTGCCGGGTCTTTCTGCCCGATCGCGTTTTTATTCCCCCACCGGGCGGCTCCCTTCTCAAACAGGTCCACCAGGTTCTTGGGATCGGAATAATATTTGTCGAGCTGTGCAATTTGATCCTTCGTGTATTGAACCATGATCATCTCCGCTTCTTTGATAGTTTTTGCATTTTGTATACAATTTTCGAGAGGTCTGAAATCTGTCAAGATTCAAATTACAGGACCTATAAAAAATTGGGAGAATGCGCATATGACCGGGGCAGGGGGCGCAGGGTCCCGATGACGGGCCGATTGCGGCGGTATGCCCGCCGGCAGGAGATACATGCGCCTGTTTGATTTTCGAGCGGCTGATGAATAGTCTATTTACAACACGGTATGTACGGCAACGGTATGCCGTGCAACGCATCGGTTTTTTCTCCCGATCCGGGACTTGAAAAACCGATGCGCGCATCCCGGCATTATTCGGTGTAAAGCCTGTTCAGGATGTCCCCGTAGTTCTTTTCCACTTCTCCGCGGACGACCTTGAGGGTCTGCGTCAGCATGCCGTTCTCCAGTGTGAAATCCTGGTCCGTGATGAGATACTTTCTCGGTATCTCATAGCTCGCGAAGTTTTTCTTCAATTGGTCGTTTACTTCGATGATCAGGAAGTCCCTGAATTCCTGGTTGTTGATGAGCTCGGCGGGGCTCAGCGCCGCCCATTTCGCCGTGTGATGGTCCTTGCGGATGGTCGCGAAATCGGGCACGATGAAGCCGACGTTGTATTCCTTTCCCGACCCGTAAACGAAGGCGTTGGACACATGGGGAACCAGTTTCATGTCCGTCTCGATCGATTCGGGGTGCACGTACTTGCCGTTGGACAGCTTGTATTCGTCCTTGTAGCGGCCGGTCACGTAGAGGAAGCCTTCCTCGTCGAAACGGCCCAGGTCGCCGGTCCTGATTCCGGGGAACCCGTTCCATGTGTCGGGCATGAAGATGGCGGCGTCCATCTCCGGCTTGTTGAGATAGCCCATCATCACCTGCGGACCGTAGACGATGATTTCGCCGTCGGGAGAGCCGTCGCCTATGCGGGACTTGTCAAGCACCACGTTCCAGTCCATGAGGGGCTTGCCCACGCTGCCTATCTTGTTCCCCCACGCGGGAGCGTTCATGGTGATGGCCGGCGAGGTTTCGGAGAGCCCGTAGCAGTCGTATATCTTGACGCCGATGTCATCGAAGAAGAGCGCGATGTCAAGGTTCATGACCGCGCTGGCCGTGAGCGAGCCGATGAGCCGGCCGCCGAAGCGGGCGCGGACCTTGTCGAATACCAGTTTGTCGAGGAGCCTGAGCTTCAGGCTCTTTTTTTTGCCCCGGCACTTCTTCGCCTCTTCGCAGGCCGCGTCGAAAAGCTTCTTCTTGATCCCGCCGGCTTCCTCCATGGCCATCTGTATCCCGTTGTATATCTTGTTCCATACGCGGGGCACGGCGATCAGGTGCGTGGGCCGCACCGCCTGAATGTCCTGGGTCAGCGTGTCCAGCGACTCCATGACGCCGATCGAGCCTCCGAACTGGATGAAGTTGTGCAGCTCGCCGCTGACGGCGTAGGAGTGGGCCCAGGGCAGTATGGAGAGGGCCACGGATTTCTCGCACAGCTCGGGATATACCCGGTACCCGGCCTGCGAGCAGTGGGTCAGGTTGCCGTGGGTGAGCACCACGCCCTTGGGGTCTCCGGTCGTGCCCGAGGTGTAGATGATGACGGCGATCTCGCTCCAGTGCGGCTTGTACGACGGCGTCGGGTTGGCGCTCCCCATCTTTTCCAGCGCCGCCAGGGACTTCTCGCCCTCGCCGTAGACGACGAATATCTCTTTCAGCTCGGGGCAGTCCGCGGTGAATCCCTTTACCTTGTCAAGGATCGCCTGGTTCCTCACGAACAGGAACTTGACCGAGCTGTCCCTGACCATGTAGTTCCATTTTTTCAACAGCTCCTTCTCGTACATCGGGATGAAGCGGCCGCCCAGGCCGTGTGTGGCGTTTTCCAGAACGAACCATTCGATTGAATTGCTCAGTATGACGCCCACGGTTTCTCCCTTCTGGAGGCCGAGCTTCTTCAGGGCTCCGCGCAGGTTGTCTATCCGCTCCGCAAGCTGGCGGTAGGTAAGAAATACGAACTGCCTGGTGTTCGGGTCTTTCTGCCCGAGTGAAGGCCGGTCCCCCCATTTCGCGGCTGTTCCTTCAAAAAGGTCTACAAGGTTCCTGGGCTCGTAAAAGTACTTGTCAAGCTGGTTAATCTGCTCTTGCGTGAATTGTATCATAACTGCCTCCTCGAATGTCTTTTGTTATAAAAGGCGAAATCGTGTCCCTTCTTCCCCTTCTTATTAGATGATTTTCTATTATAAATATATTCCCTGATCACCGGTTATGGTATCACTATATACCATTAAAAATGGCTAACTGAATGGATTAGTATTTATCAAAAACCTCCCGTTATCTGAGGCCTGACAAGATCATTTTACGCATCAATGTATTTATAACCAATAAATAATACAATAACAATATTTTGTATATTTTAGTGAAAATCAGAGGTCAGAGCGACAGGGCGCAGTTTTATCAATTGACGAAGCCGTAGCAGGCGGATATATAACCCGTGAGAACAGGATCATGAACCCACGTCCGGAAGAATCCGCATACGAGCGGGAATTTGCCGTACGATACCGGCTCCCCAGGCCCCTGTCGCGATCGTATGAGTCCATCCTGTACGCCCGGGACCCGGCTGAAATCAGGAACAAGATCGAATGGTGCGCTGCCACGGCCGTACGGTTCATCGCGGCGCTGCGCCAGGCGCTCTACCTGACGACCGATTTCTCGACACCCGCGGGCCCTCCCGGCACCCATGATTTCAAGCTCGAAACGGACCTGAAAGCATTCAGGCCGCTCGCATCGATGCCCCCGCCGGTGCTTCTCCTCAGGCACGCGGGTATGTATACCGGCCCGGTTGACCGCGACTCGCGCGCGTCGCTCCTCGATGCGCTTGAGCCGGCGGCCTTTCTGTGCCGGTACAGGATCGCCTGCCGGGAGCGCGACGGCTTCCGGGTGCTCCTGGGCCAGCGGGTGGAATATGTCATCTGGACGGACAGCCTGGCAGGGGAGATCGATGAGGGTACGCCGATCCTGGTTGACACGGAGAACGGCGATTACCTGTCCCTGGGGCCGCTGGCGGTATGGCGCCGTGATCCGCACCGGCCGCTGGGGAGCTTCATGGTGCTGCGGTCCGCGCGGGAGACCGCGGGACGCTACGTGGAAGACGGCGTTCCGGGCTCGCCCGCGATCGAGCTGCCGATGGCCGGCAGGCCGCACACCGGCTCCTTCGCTGCCGGGGACCCGGCGCTCGGGCTGATCAGGGACCCGGGCGTCAGGTACACGGACGGCCTGGTGGAGGGCGAGTACGCGGTCAAGGGCGTCATCTGGAAAGGAAGCATGTCCGATGTATACGCGGCCTGGAACCGGCGCAGGAACGTCCCCATCGTCCTCAAGACGTTCGAGAGCCGCGGCGCCGGGTTCGACGAAAACTACTGGCATTTCATAAACGAGGAGAAGTATTCGCGCGGCGCGGGCCACGGCGGGGTGGTGAAGCCCGCGCGCGTCGTGCAAGAGCGCCTCGGCCTGGTGTACGAGGAGGAGTTCGCTGACGGCGGCTCGCTCGGCGATGTGCTGGAAGACCGCGGGGTGATGCCGCTTGACCGGGCCCGGGCGGTCGCGCTGGGCCTGCTCGAGATCCTTGAAGACGTCCACGCGCAGGGTATCGCGCACAACGACATCAAGCCGGACAACATCCTGTTCGACGGCGAGGGGAGGGTGCGGCTCATCGATTTCGGGATCGCGTGGGATTTCCTCCGGGACCGGGGCGAGCTGCGCGGCGGCACCAGGGTCGGGTCCGAGGGATACATCGCGCCGGAGCTGCTGGCGGGAGGCACGCCCTCCGCGCACAGCGACCTCTACTCGTTCGGCGTGGTGTTCTCCCGGATGCTCGGCGGCCGCCCCGCGGCAACGTTCGGGGAGGCTGCCGGCCTGCGCTCCATCCCGCGGCAGTACCTCCCGTTTTTCGAGCGGTGCCTGGCCGCTGACCCGGGCGAACGGTTCGCTTCCGCCGGCGCGGCGCGCGCCGCCCTTGCGGGGATCACGGCCGCCCAGGAGCGCGCGATAACCCTGGACATAGAGGGCACGCTCGTGACCGATTACGGAAGCAGGCACCCCCGGCCCGGACTCGCCGGCTTCATCGGGTTCTGCCTGCGCAATTTCGACAGGATATTCGTTTACACGTCGCTGACCGCGGGGCAGGCCGGAGAGGTGTTCGGCCGCCTGCTGGAAACCGGGGCGGTGCCGGCCGAGTTTTGCGAACGGTACGAGTATGTCGAGTGGCCGCGCGGTGCAGGGGGTACGGTCAAGGACCTCCGCCGGTGCGGCTTTCCCATCGAGCACAATGCCATTGTTGACGACATGGAGGTGATGATCCCCGATGACCAGCGCCACCGCTGGGTGCCGGTACCCAATTACAGCGACAGGGGTATGCCGGACAGCGGGTTCCACATCGCGCTTGAGGATCTCCGGGGCAAGTTCGGCATCATGTGATAAACATGAAGAGCCACCCTGCGGCCGGGGCAGGCCTGTCCGACCCCGCGGCGCTGCGGTGCTGCCGGGTCGTCCCCCGGTAACGTATTTGTTTATAACCTGTCACCGGAACCGTCAGCCTGCAAACTGTTTTTTTAGCTATGTGGATCGGGTCCCATTTTCCGACAAGCGCTTGACTGCCGCATGCAATCGGCGTTATTATTTAAGTGGAGGGGATCGTGCGGCAAGGGAAAGCTCCCCGTCAGGGGAGGCCGTTCATGGACGAGTGGTGGGGTAGTGCCGATGGTGATAGCAGCGCTTCTTTCATTGCTGAGCATTTCTGCGGCGGCTCACATTTTTTTCCTGATCGCGTATGTCCGCACCCGCGATGAAAGCTACCTGAGGAAGTTCCTCAATACCGCGGTCATCAACGTCATCATTGCCTGCGCCTGCATCTTCATCGGCATCTTCCGGCCCGCCCTGGTCCGTGCCATTGACGGCCCGACCCTCATGTGGCTGATGTCCGGCATCATCATGATGCTCATGGCGCTTCTGCAAATATCAATATTCATGAAGGTGCGCGCCCGCGCCAGCCTGCCCGAGTATTACCATTACAATTATTTCGGGAAAAAGGTGCTCAATCCTTCCGTGCTGAAGGCCGTTGATGTCGTGCTGTTTTTCCTTTCCCTGCCGTTTCTCATTGTGGCGGGCGCGTATTTTGTCGCGCGCATCGTCAGGCAGCTATTGTGAGGAGCCCGGCTTCGCCGGGGAGGAACGATAATTATTTGAAATAATTTATTAATACCTTGCTTTAAATCGGCTGTTGCCGATCATAGACAGTAACACGTTAAATAATATTAAAATCAGGAATGAGGTAATTTCCGGTCTGTCATCTCTTGTCGGTAAATATTATTTACACATTTCAATCAAAGGAGCATGATATGCAGGGAAAAACCCTTTATGTCGGGAATCTCACCTCAACCGTCAACAGGAACCAGCTGAAAGAGCTTTTTTCCGGGTACGGCAATGTCGTTGATGTCAAGATCGTCGGCGATAACGCGTTCGGGTTCATCGAAATGTCGACCCAGGTGGAGGCTGAAACCGCAAAAAACTCGCTGAATGGCTACAACCTGGCCGGCGCGGCCATCAAGGTCGACGAAGCCCGCCCGAGAAACAATAACAGGGCCAAAGGCTTCAGGCGCTGACATCCCCCGGCCCATCCGGACTTCCGTAATACCGGGCCGTCCTATTTCCGGAACTGACTGAGCCGCTCCCCGGTGTCACTGATCGTGAATCCGGTCCCAAACTCAAGCATCAGGCTCCCGTCCAGCGACAGGCTTTCCCCCGCGTTGTAGAGCGACTTGTACGCGGCGATCGACCCGGCGCTGTTCGCGATGATTGCGTCGACCACGGCGCGCAAGGCCTCCTCGAGCTTATCCGCCGGCACCGCGCGGTTTACCAGCCCGATGCGCTCCGCCTCCCTGCCGGATATCGACCCGGCGGTGAAGGAGAGCTCCCGCGCCCGGTTGAAGCCGACGCGGCGCGGCAGGCGCGCGCTCATGCCCCAGGTGGGGCGGAGCCCCCAGCGCGCGTGCGTGTCCCCGAGCTTCGCTTCTTCTGCCGCGATCGCCATGTCGCAGGCGAGAACGAGCTCGAGGGCGCCCGTGAAGCAGAAACCGTTCACCAGGGCTATGACCGGGACCGGCACGGCGCGTATCGCGTCGATAAGCCCGCGCGCGGGGACGTCGAGTATGTCTACCACCGTGCCGTTCTCTATCTTCCGGCCGCCCAGCGCTTTCAGGTCAACGCCCGCGCAGAAGGCCCTGCCGGCGCCCGTGATCACGATCACCCGCACGCCTGCATCGCGGCCCGCGTCCAGGACCGCGGCCTTCATCTCTGCGAGCATGGCGGGAGTGATGGCGTTCATCGCCTCCGGCCGGTTCATGGTAATGCGGGCTGCGCCCGCCCCGGTTTCGCATGTTATCGTTTCGTATGGCATGGCTGCTCTCCCTCCCTGCATGAAATGTGCCGGTCTCAATCCGGGATCCGGTTCGTCCTCACCCATATCTTCATCTCGTCCGCCTGCTTCACCAGCCCGTCCCGGAAGTCCGGATGGGCGATGCCGATCAGCTTCTCGGCGCGCTCCCACGTGGAGAGGCCCTTGAGCTGGACGATGCCGTACTCTGTCGCCACATAGTGGACGATGGAGCGGGGGATCGTTACCACTGAGCCGGGCCTGAGCCACGGCACGATGCGCGAGCGGACCGTGCCGTCGGCCTCGGTGAAGGTCGAGCTGAGCGAGATGATCCCCTTGCCGCCCTTCGACTGGAACGCGCCGAAGATGAAGTCGAGCTGGCCGCCGGTCCCGGATATCTGCCGCGTGCCCGCGGACTCCGAGCAGACCTGGCTGTACAGGTCGATCTCCAGCGCGTTGTTGATGGCGATCACCTTCGGGTTGAAAGCGATGACGCGCGGATCGTTCACGAAGTTGACCGGGTAGGAGGCGCAGGTCGGGTTCATGTGCATGAAGTCGTAGAGCTTCTTCGTTCCCAGGGCGAAGGTGTAGGTCATCTTGAACCGGTCCACGGACTTGAGGCGGCCGGTCACCCGCCCCGCCTCGTACAGGTCCACGCAGGAGTCGACAAGCATCTCGGTGTGGATGCCCAGGTCTTTCAGGTCGCTCCCGGCAAGGAGCCTGCCGATGGTGTTGGGCAGGCCGCCGATGCCGAG
>Ga0116148_1002778_pt1 | contig 16826 bp, 8 predicted proteins | sample AD_UKC055_MetaG_FD_89786 | JGI IMG/M metagenome (GOLD analysis project Ga0116148, IMG submission 89786) | Active sludge microbial communities of municipal wastewater-treating anaerobic digesters from USA - AD_UKC055_MetaG | ecosystem: Engineered > Bioreactor > Anaerobic > Digestate | place: USA... | reverse complement strand
TATCTCCTTGTAGTGGATGAGCTTCTTGATTATCTGCGGACCCGTAGAGATCATGAGCTCATCCTCGATCTCAATTTTCTTCGAGAGATAGGTGAAGTTTGTAAAAACCTGCGATTTCGGTTTATTGCAGGAGTTCAAGAGGCGATTTTTGAGTCACCACGCTTTAGTTTTGCTGCTGATAGTCTTCATAGAGTTAAAGATAGATTTGAGCAGGTAATTATTGCGCGCAATGATGTCAAATTTGTCGTTGCTGAACGTCTGTTGAAGAAAAATGCTGAACAGCAACACCTTGTCCGCGAACATCTTCAAAAATTCAATCGATTTTTTGGCTCTTTAAGTGAGCGAATGGAAGAATTTGTGAGCCTTTTTCCTGTACATCCAGACTACATCGATACATTTGAACGCGTAAAAATTGCAGAAAAGCGCGAGGTGCTTAAAACGCTTTCGCTAGGTATTAGAGAGCTTCTTGAGCAAGATGTTCCCGAAGATGAACCTGGAATAATTGCCTTTGATGCCTACTGGAAGAATATATGCGAGGACGCCTCCTTCCGCGGAATGCCAGATGTACGCCAAGTGATTGATATAAGTAAGAAAATTGAGGACCGAATACTATTGGGCTCCATCAATAAATTGTATAAAGAAAGCGCATTGAGAATTATTCATGCGCTCTCTGTGGAAAGGCTCACTACTGGCGACATCTATGCGCCAATCGGTAGCACACCTGAAGAATTGCGCGATCGGCTTTGCCTCTATGATAAGAATGCTGCAGAACTTGGAGGAAAAGAGCCTGATAAAGATCTCCTCACGCATGTTGAAACCGTGCTTCGAGAAATTATCAAGGCCGTCAATGGGCAATTTATTTCCTATAACCCCTCAAATCGGCAGTATTATCTCGACCTTAAGAAAACAGAGGACTTTGATGAAAATATAAAGAGCAAGGCGGAAAGCCTCGATAATGATACTTTAGACCGTTACTATTACCAAGTCTTGAGAATAGCCATGGAATGCCAAGATATAGAAACATGGGTTCCTCATTACCTCATCTGGCAGCATGAACTTGTATGGCTCGACCGCAATGTGACTAGACTTGGCTATCTCTTCTTTGGTGCTCCTAATGAGCGTTCAACTGCTGTCCCCCCGCGTGATTTTTATCTCTATTTTCTGCAGCCGTATGATCCTCCTTCCTTTAGAGACGAAAAAAAGCCCGATGAGGTCTTCTTCCGCCTCAAGAAGCCTGATGAAATTTTTATGGAAAACCTAAAGCTCTTTGCTGGAGCGGATGAGCTCGCTCTAATATCTTCTGCACAGCCAAAACAGATATATACAGCCAAGGCAGAAACTTTTCGCAAAAATCTGCATGAATGGCTTACAAAAAATATAGACACCGCATTTGAAGTTACCTATCGTGGTCAGTCGAAGCCGATGAGCCAATGGATGAGAGGTAAGTCGATTCGCGATCTTGCTGGACTCGGAGTAGACCAGACAATTAACTTTAGAGATTATGTGAATACCATCGCTTCTCTGTGCTTATCACCTTATTTTGAAGATCAAGCGCCAAATTATCCGCACTTTACTATTAAGATTACCCAGAAGAACCGTGCACAAGCAGCACAAGAAGCGCTGCGTGCCATTGCACAAAATCCGCAACAATCGCTTACTCGCCAAGCGCGAGCAGTTCTTGAAGCACTTATGCTGATCGATAATGATCGTATTGATCCTTCAAAATCGCCCTATGCGAACTACATCCTCGATAAATTTACAAGCAAGAGTCCTGGCCAGGTTATCAATAGAAACGAGATTTTTGAAAGTGTCCATGGAATTGACTTCATGGATCCTTTGCAATCTAGACTAGAGCCCGAGTGGGTTGTGGTGATTCTCGCAAGCCTCGTCTATTCAGGCCAGATAGTCCTTGTTGTTGGCAGCCAAAAATTCGATGCAGCAAACCTGCAGGTGCTTGCTGCCACTTCGCTCGACGAGCTTACTGCATTCAAGCATATCGAGCCACCCAAAGAATGGAACAAGCCTGGACTGCAGGCATTGTTCGAGCTTTTACAAATAGCGCCCGGAAATGTCAATCTCATCATAGAAGGAAAAGAAGAGCCTGTCCGTCACATGCAGGATCAGCTGCAACAGCTTACAACAAGGCTTGCACAAGCCAAAAAAATCGTTGATGAGGGGCTAGAATTTTGGGGAGCAGACCTCATTGAAAAAGAAGAATTTAAGCCATTGAAAGAAAGCATCAGAGCGACGCAAGAATTCTTAGATTCCCTTCAAGGATTTACCACACCAGGGAAACTCAAGAACTTCCGATCGACCGCTGAAGAAGTAAAGCGTCATGAGCCAGTGCTTGTCGCGCTTAAAAAGCTTGAGACCCTTACAAATCTTATCAACGATCAGTATACCTTTACCAATTATCTTTCTCAGGCTGCAGAAATCCTGCCGATAGATAGCCCCTGGCGCAAAGAATATGAAAAAGAAAAAGAAGAAATTCTGCACCTCTATCGCACATTACCAGTCAGTGAATTGAATACAAGAACGAGAGAATTGAACATGCGACTGCGCGAAATCAAAAATGAGTACAAAAAAGCATATATTGAATTGCACTTCAAGAATCGTTTAGGTCGCGTTGAAGACGAAAAAAAGCGTAACCTGACGAGCGATCGTCGATTCTATGCCCTTCAAAAGCTCACTAGCATTGAGCTGCTGCAGAATAATCAATTTGTTGCATGGCGTGAAAATCTTGCAAGTCTAAAGACTTGCTTTAGCCTTAGCCCAGAGCAGCTCGATAAAATTCCATATTGCCCTGTTTGCAATTTTAGACCTGTCGCTGAACCCGAAATTCATCCTTCAGCCAAGCATCAATTGGCAATGCTTGATGAAAAACTCGATCAAATTCTAGAGGCAGCTACCAATGCGCTCCTATCAAACCTTGCAGACCCAATAATTCAGCAGAATTTAGAGCTTCTCAAGCCCGATGAACGGGCAATCATCAATGCTTTTATGGCGGCTAAAGAGATTCCTGAGGTTATCGACAGCAATTTTATCAACGCATTGCAACAAGCGCTGTCGGGCTTGATTCGCATACCCTTGCGCCTTTCTGAGCTTGAAAGAGCGCTCAAACTTTCCGAAGGTCCTGCAACGCCAGAGGAATTGCGTGTCCGCTTTGAGGCTTTTCTTGAGGAGCTTACAAGAGGAAACGACCCAAATAAGGTGCGTATTGTAATGGAATAATTGGGCGAAGAAAGGAAAATACAATGGCCGACCATTTCGATCCTACCAGTGAAGAAGAGCTTTTTTCAAAGTCCGAAACAGAATCGAATTCGCAGCATGCATCCTCGTATGCGCCAGTCACATGCCTTGGCATAACGTTCCAGAACGACGAAGCGCGGCGCGCCTATTTTACCGAAGAATTGCGAAAAAAACTTAAAGACCCAGAATTTCGCAAGATCGAAGGCTTTCCGCTTGGTGCTGATGAGGATATTTTGGCGCTCTCAGATCCTCCCTATTACACAGCCTGCCCTAATCCATGGATCGATGAATTTGTAAGAACATGGCAAGCAGAAAAACCGCCAAAACCAGAGGGGTATGTGTATCATCGTGAACCCTTTGCCGCGGATGTGAGCGAAGGGAAAAACGACCCTATCTACAATGCGCATTCCTATCATACAAAAGTGCCCCACAAGGCAATTATGCGCTATATCCTTTACTATACCGAGCCTGGCGATATCGTTTTTGATGGATTCTGTGGTACAGGGATGACAGGTGTTGCAGCGCAATTGTGCGGTGATAAAGCCACTGTAGAATCCCTTGGCTATAAGGTCGATGACGATGGCACGATTTCTGAACAGGTCGTGCAAGAAAATGGAGAGAAGGTTTGGCAGCCATTCTCAAAACTTGGAGCGCGCAAAGCAGTGCTAAACGACCTGTCGCCAGCAGCCACCTTTATTGCCTACAACTACAATACACCGGTAGATGTGCAAGGGTTTGAGCGAGAGGCAAAGCGCATCCTTAAAGAGGTTGAAGCTGAGTGTGGTTGGATGTACGAGACCATTCATACTGATGGCAAGACAAAAGGAAAAATCAACTACACCGTATGGTCCGATGTCTTTGTATGTCCAGATTGTATGCAAGAAGTAATCTTTTGGGATGCTGCAGTCGACAAGGAAGCAGGGGCGGTCAAGAAGGAATTTCCCTGCCCGCATTGTGGTGCAATGTTGAACAAGCGTCGCATGCAGCGTGCATGGGTGAATAAATACGGCAGCGCCATCAAAGAAACAGTGCGGCAGGCAAAACAAGTGCCAGTTTTGATCAATTACACAGTGGGAAAGACTCGAGCAGAGAAAAAACCCGATGCCTTTGACCTTGCGCTGATTGAAAAAATAGAAGAAAGCGAAATCCCATATTGGTACCCAACTGAGAGGATGCCAGAAGGATTCAACACGGCACAGCCAAAGGGATCACATGGCCTTACTCACGTACACCATTTCTATACAAAGAGGAATTTGCGGATACTGGCAGATCTATGGACTGAGACTAGACATTCGCCACTGTTCATCAGAACAGCTTGGATAACAACGGGAATAGACACTATTTGTTCTAAACTGTTGAACTTTAGAGTTTCTGGTTCTGGGAAACCAACCCCGTTAAAGGGTACACTTTATATAAGTAGCTTGTTTCCGGAACTGAACCCACTAAGAATGTACTATAATAAGGCTTTCTTGAGGATAATCCCAATCTTGAAAAACAGGACCGAACATGTATGCATTGAAACTAATTCTTCGGCCTTACCAAATGAATATCCAGAAGAATCTGTTGACTATATCTTCCTTGATCCTCCTTTTGGTTCAAATATTAATTACTCTGAGCTCAATTTTTTGTGGGAATCATGGCTGAAGGTTTGGACGAACAATAAACCTGAAGCTATTGAAAACGAGATCCAAGGAAAAGGACCTCAAGAATACCACAGGCTTATGACCGATTGTTTTAGAGAGGCATATCGCGTTCTCAAGCCTGGCCATTGGATGACGGTTGAATTTTCTAGCACGAAAGCATCGGTGTGGAATAGCATTCAGACAGCTCTTGCAGAAGCAGGTTTTATCGTTGCCAATGTATCGATACTCGATAAGCAGCAACGTACTTTTAAGGCAGTTACGACACCAACGGCGGTAAAGCAAGACCTTATCATCTCCGCTTACAAGCCCAATGGTGGATTTGAGGAGCGCTTCCAAAAGGAAGCCGGCACCCAAGAAGGCGTCTGGGATTTTGTGCGAACCCACTTAGGATACCTTGCAGTGACTAAAATTTCCGATAACAAGCTTGTGTCGATTCCTGATCGCGATGCACGCGTGCTTTACGATCAGCTTGTGGCCTACTATGTGCGCAAGAATTTAATGGTGCCCTTGGATTCAGGCGAATTTCAGCAAGGCCTTGCCGAGCGCTTTCCAATGCGCGATGGGATGTACTTTCTCCCCGAGCAAGCAGCTGTGTACGATAGAAAAAAACTCGCACTTGGTCAGACTCTAGAGGAAGAACTTTTCGTTGTTGATGAGGCAAGCGCTATTGCATGGCTCCGCAACGAACTGCGTAATAAGCCGCAAACATTTCAAGACCTTCATCCAAAATTCATAGAAAAACTCACTGGATGGAGCAGGAACGAAGTCGAACTTGAACTTTCCAAGCTCCTTGTGGAGAATTTCCTCTGCTATAATGGCACTGACGAAGTACCAAGCCAGATTCATAGCTATCTTTCGACAAATTATAGGGAACTGAGAAATCTTTCCAAAGATGCCCCTGAATTGCGTGCAAAAGCCAAAGACCGCTGGTATGTGCCCGATCCAAATAAAGCGGCGGATCTCGAAAGGATGCGTGAGCGCGCGCTTCTTAAGGAATTTGAATCCTATAAGACCACTGCCCGCAGGCTCAGGGTACTTCGCCTCGAAGCTATTCGCGCTGGCTTTAAAAAAGCCTGGCAGGAGCTCGACTACCAAACCATTGTCGATATCGCAAAAAAGATACCAGAGAATGTGCTCGAGGAAGATCCTAAACTGCTCATGTATTATGATCTTGCGGTTACGAGAATCCAAGGAAACTAAGCAGTATGGATGTGCAGCAAGGAGGCTGGTATTTTAGCTTAGAACATGGTGAGCTCTGCCAGGTTATCGAACGCCTTACTCTCTGGGGCGAAGATATCTGTCGCGTGTGGCTTAGCCAATCGAATATGGTTGTGGGACTTCCTGCGAGAGATCTCAGGCCAGCGCAAACTGTAGGTAAGGTAACTACAGACAATATAATCTACACTGCCGCTGCTGCAAAAGTTGCCGATGCCATGGAACGCACTCGTCCGGGAGGAAGCGTGATGCTCTTGGCACCGCTCTCCGCTGAGGTGATTCCATTGCCACACCAATTACAAGCATTGAGTCGCGCCACTCGTGGCGATTATGTGCGCTATCTCCTTGCAGATGAAGTGGGCCTTGGAAAAACCATTGAAGCAGGTCTTATCATGCGGGAATTCAAAATCCGGGGACTTGTAAAAAGGACGCTCATTGTTGTTCCAAAAAGCCTCGTGGTGCAATGGCAGGCGGAAATGAAAAACCGATTCCATGAGAATTTCCGTGTTGTGTTGGGAGACGATATCGATTCCCTCGAGCGCATTGCTCGTACCGATGCCAGCGATCCAAGCCCATGGGAACTTTTCGATCAGGTTATTGTTTCTTTAGACTCGGTAAAACCTATTCGCCACCGAGGCAACTGGTCTCGCGAACGAATACAAGTTTACAACAAAAATCGCTTTGAAGAGTTGTGTGCTGCAGGCTGGGATCTTATCATTGTCGATGAAGCGCACAAGCTGAGTGGATCCGATGAAGGTGTCGCACGTTTTAAACTTGGGAAAGCGCTTTCAGATGCAGCGCCATTGCTTTTACTTCTGAGCGCTACACCGCATCAAGGGAAAAGCGATGCATTTTACCGGCTCATGTTCTTACTTGATCCACTTACCTTTGCAGAGAAAATGACCATACGCAGGGAGAAAATTGCGCCTTTTGTAATTCGAACTGAGAAGCGAAAGGCAATTGATGAGCAGGGCAATCCTTTATTTATGCCACGAACGACACAGCTTGTTCCAATCCAATGGCAGGAGCGCCATACACTGCAGCATCAGCTCTATGATGAAGTATCAGCATATGTACGGTTTGGCTACAATCAGGCCCTCAAGACAAAGAAACGTTATTTTGGTTTTCTCATGCTCCTCTTGCAACGACTAATTTCATCAAGTACCCGAGCGATACGAAAAACGCTTGATACACGCTATTTGCTATTAAAGAATGCACAAGAGCGCCTTACCATGGCGCATACTAATGCATTGGAATTAGAAAATGAGGAGGAAACGGCAGAGACATTCTATGAAATGGATGGTGAAGAGCTGCTTGAAATCTTGCTCGATATCGATCTGGATGCGCTCGATAACGAGATAGAACAAGTGGAGCGCTTAAGGACACTTGCTGCCTCGGCAGAGGCTGCTAATCCCGATGCAAAAGCTGAAGTATTGCTTGAATATTTGCACCGTATTCAGGCTGAAGAGCATAATCCTGACACAAAATTCCTCATATTTACGGAATTCATACAGACTCAGCTCATGCTCAAGGAATTTTTAGAAGCGCGAGGTTTTTCGGTAGTCGTGCTCAACGGTGCAATGAATATGGATGAGCGACTTGAAGTGCAGGGCGCATTTGCAAACGAAGTGCCTATTATGGTCTCCACTGATGCAGGCGGAGAAGGACTCAATCTTCAATTCTGTCATATCGTGATCAATTATGATCTACCGTGGAATCCAATGCGCATTGAGCAGCGTATTGGGCGTGTCGATCGTATTGGTCAATCGAATCCGGTTAGGGCATTCAATTTCATTTTTGAAAACTCAGTAGAATTTAGAGTTCGTCGTGTGCTCGAGCAAAAACTTGCAACAATTTTACAAGAATTTGGCGTCGATAAGGTGAGCGATGTCCTCGATTCTTCTAAAGCGGGAGCGCTCTTTCAAAAAGCATTTACAAATGCGATTGTCGAACCGCAAAAGGCGGATAGCGCAGCGCAACAGGCTATTGCAGACTTTAGGAAAATTGCTCATGAAACAATAGTGAATTCTCCACTCTATGGTTTGTCTGCAACGCCCGATCCTCAAATAAGTAAGAATATAAAAGCGGCTCCTCTTCCTTTTTGGATCGAACAAATGACTCTCTCATGGCTGCGGCTACATGGCGGAGCGGCACAGAAAAAGGATGATTATTGGCAAATCATCTGGCCAGATGGCAAAAAGGACTATCCCTGTACCTTTTATCAGAATCAACAAAAAACTGACACTCATTGTATTCTACTCTCCCCGGAAGATGCGCGAATTCGCCAAATGCTTTCTCAAGGAGTATTTTTTGCACCAACAAGCTCAATTCCTCGGATATGGCTTAAGAGCCTCCCATCGAATATTCAAGGTATATGGGCCTTAGGTGAAGTCCAGCTCCACATAGCTGCCATACATAAGACGAGCTATTTGCGTATTCCTGCGGTACGACGGGATTTCTTTACTATTTTTTTGAGCAACGAAGGAACGATATTTCTGCCTACCGCACAGCACATTTGGGATGTACTCCTTTCCGAACCACCACAGATTCATGGGTATATCGAAGGACATGATGCAGAAGATCTCTGGCAAAGCACCTGGAATGCACTTGAGAAATCAGGCAATGATCACTACCAAATGTTAATTCGCGCCCATAAAGAATCAATGGAGCAGGAAGAAAAGCGCGCAAACATTGCATTTTCTGCCAGGAAAAAAGCGATAGAAGCGTTAGGGCTTCCTGAGGTACGTAAATACCGCCTTGCACGGCTCGAAGAGGAAATGACACAGTGGCGCAGAGAATTTGAAAGAGCTGCTCAGGCGATTCCAGAGATGAAACCTCTCTTGATTATGAAGATAGAAAAGGAAGATAGCTAATATGGCTAGCTGGCGCGACGAAATTTTGAAGGATTTTCCTTCAGGCATTTGTAAACTCACTATTGTGCGAGATCCCGATAGGCTGTTTGAAGAAGCATTGCTGGTTCAGGAACTTAATTGCAGGGGCTATGAAATAGTAAAATTCGGCGACCCTATTGTATTTCGTTATGAATATGAAAAAGAGTATCGATCCGTGTGGGATGCTGGAAAATCTCTAAACCTTATTGTTATACCTGAAGAGCGAGAAAAAGAGGTAATCACACTGCCTTATGATATCATAAAAAGAGCAAGGACCTTGTTCTATAGCCTAGGGGGCATCTTTCCTACGCTGAGCTATCCAGTTTTGCAGAAGATAGATATTGCTTTGATCGATACCTTGTACGCTAAAAAGCATGTGCTCCCTTCATTCCCTGTTGGAGATACCGCTACAATCGATATAATCTTAAAGCTTGTCTATGGTCTGCAATCAGAATTAATCGATACTAATGAAGAGCTCCTTAGAGAATTGCTGCGGATACATTATCAACATCTTACCCTTGATGAGTTCTCTGCAATGCGCTTTGCCTCTGTGCTAAAAGAAAAGCCACAATTAAAAAAGTGGCCGATAGATATATTGCTACGCGACAGCAACACTTTTTATGAATTTTTGCAAGAACGCTGGCCATTGTATCTTGCCCACAAGCAGAATGACGAGCTACTAGATTCCATCACAATAGAACAGACACTAAGAATACCAGGTCCAAAGATTCTTCACTTTGCAGAAGATACAATACGTCCTTTTATCGATAATCTTTTTGCTGAGGGCATGCTAAAGCCTGTTGTCGTTGAAGCACCAGAGGCATTTTTAGGATCTTGGGAACAGTGTGGCATTCTTGTAAGAAAAGAAGCGGCGGTACATTTGCGCATCACAAAACTATTTCAACACATTGAAGCGCACATTCCAATGGGGGCATCTAACTACCGTCAATGGCAGGACTTTATCTGGCCGTGGGCTGAATTATCAATGCTTGTAGAAACAGAAGGAACCTCAAAGGAGATGCAGGATTTATCTGAAATGAGAGCAGCTATTAATAAGCAATTTGCAGAATGGCTTACCCAGTCATTCAAATTGCTTATCAATCTTTCACCAGCCCAGCCCATAATGGTCCATCATGTGCATCGGATGCTCGAGCGGTACTTTGAAAAATCTAAAACCAGCAATAATGTTGCGCTTATCGTAATCGATGGACTTTCACTTTCGCAATGGATAAGCATTCGCCATCATTTTGAGACTCGCAAAGCTCCACTGAAATTTCGAGAGACAACCTTGTTCGCTTGGGTTCCGACATTGACCACTATTTCTCGCCAGGCAATTTTTGCAGGCAAGAGCCCTTTGAGTTTTCCAAACCAAGTCGAAACAACATCACAGGAAGAAATGCTGTGGAGACAATCATGGGAAGGTCAAATTCAATCACAATCATTGCATCTTTATTATAGAAAAGAAATTGAAAAGTCGAGCTGTCAAGAACTTTTTGACACGCTCGATAGCATGCATAAGCCAATAGTTGCAGGCCTGGTGATCAATATTGTAGATGAAATTATGCATAACAATATTCTCGGCGCCCATGATATGCAGAATAGCCTTAGAACATGGCTTGAGCAGGGGTATCTTGAACGGCTTCTCGATGAGCTAATAAAACAAGAATATTTAGTTTGGATTACCTCAGATCATGGGAATATCGAATGCGAAGGCAAAGGACGCCTTAGCGGAGAAGGCATTCTAGCCAGTGAGCGCGGTGAACGAGCACGAATATATACCTCTCAAAATTTGAGAGACGCTGCCGCTCAGAAACTAGCGTTTTCCCAGAAATGGAAGCCGATAGGACTGCCGGATAATTATTATCCTTTGCTTGCAACTGGTACTAGCGCATTTCTCAACGAGGGAGAAAAGGCTATAAGCCATGGTAGCATTTCCATTGAAGAAGTGCTTGTACCGCTTATAGAAGTAGAAAGGAAATGAAATGCAAGAAAATCGTACCGGGATAATAGGCATAAAACAGACAATCCGCCTCGAATGGATGGAAAAGACAGCAAATCTTATACTTGCAGGGCTTCCAGCAGAAAAAGTAAGGCAAGAGCTTACGAGGTATCTTGCAAATAGGCGAGGCAGTGGCCTTGAGCTTCCGAGAAGCGAACAGGACTGCAAGTTTGCGGTAGCCATACTTATGAACTGCTGGGTTAATCCACTTCCTGAACTTCCTGAAATCGAAGATCTTCGTACACAAGGTCTTCTACTCCTTCGGGAAGGAGTAGAAGACCATACAGCGATTCATTTTGGCATACTGTGTGCTGCTTATCCTTACTGGTTTAATATTGCAGTACAAACAGGGCGGCTTTTCAATCTCCAGGATGCTGTAACTGCTTCCCAGATAGTTACAAGGCTCAAGGAAATATATGGCGATAGACAAACCATTATGCGCACATCTCGATATGTGCTTCGTTCATTTATTGCCTGGGACCTTATACGTGATAGCGCACGGAAAGGTAACTACATAAAAAGCGAGCCAATTCATATTCATGATATGCGCAATGTTGCATTTCTTCTGCTTTCTGCTTTCTATGCAATGGGGAACCCGCAAGCAGATTTTAATGTGATCCTTCATTCGCCAGCATTTTTTGCCTTCAATATGCATTCTATAGCCGCTGAGACATTACACCAGCTATCGGATAATATCGAAATTGCACAAATTGGAGCCGATGTGCTTGTAATGAAAAAGTGAATCCATTTTTTAATAGAGAATTTTAATAGAGAATCCTTATTACAAATAAAAATATCCGCAAAAAGAGTCATAAAGAGCATATGCAGCTTGCAAATTGCAAGAAGTAACGAAGTTTAGTCTTGCGGGTTTGTAAAGTGAGGTGTAAAGTATAACTAAAGAACCAAGAGAATTACGAAGAAGGAACATACGATGCAATCAAAGAGAAACTGCAGGACTATTCCATTAAGCAAGCAACCTCTTGCGCTTGCACTGATTCAGCTTCGATTTTCTCCGCTTCTTAATATCTCGGATTATATCCCTGCTCTCCAAGATCACTTGAGGAAAAATGGTTTTCCATTGGTATCTCATAAGAATATAGCGAAGCTAGAAGCTTCTCCTTCCGGACTTGCACAGATTACAATTTCTCAGTGGAAATTTGAGACCCCAGAAAGACACACATCCATAATCTTGGATCAAGATCAGATTTTGCTGCAAACAACTGATTATGAGTCTTTTGAAAAATTTATCGATCGCTATTTTTCTATCCTAACTCCAATGCTCGAAATTACCGAGCATGCAACTCATGGCATCGCTGGCCGCCTTGGCCTACGCTATGTAGACCAAGTCACCCGACAATTCAGTGATGATGATATCGATTCATATCTTCGCTCTTCGATGCGAGGCATCGATTCTCCATATTTCAAGAATAAGAAAAAACGATACACTCACATAGAGGTCGCGGATACAGAATTAGGAAGTGGCCAGAAAGGAATGCTTTCCATCCGTATTTTGCGCAACGCCGAACAGCGAGACCTGCCTTCTGATCTCTATAGCGAAGCTCCTATGCGCCTTCGCACGATCGATATTGATGATGATTTTGCGCTGATCGACATGGATCATGGATGCGAAAACCCATTTCCATTGGATCGAACAGGGATTCCAATAAACCAGTTGGAAGAGATTTATTTTGCTTTACATGACACAATTGACGAAGTTTTTTTTCAATCTGTGGTTACGGAGGAAGGGCTGAAAAAATGGATGTAATTGATATCTACGGTATAGAGTCCTCAGAGAAAGCAACAACACCTAGTGGTTATATAGAAAAGGAATTTGAGCGGATGTTTTCAAGCGCACTTAGTCATATAATATCTTTAGGAAGCAATGTGCAATCTTCTGTTGAGCCAATTGCAGCCGATAAGATTCGAGCAATTCTTTCTTATTTTCGATTGAGTAAGAGCGACCTTGCTCGAATCTTGCAGGTGAGTAGGCCCGCTCTCTATGCATGGCTCAATGGTGAAAGTGAGCCCAGCCCAGACAATTTGCGCACAATCCGAAAGCTTTATTCTTTAATGGAACCTTTAGGAACCGAGACATGGTTTCCTATTTTCTATGGTTATATCGAAAGGCCTGTGGGAGCATTCAAAAAAAGCCTTCTTGAAGCACTTTCCGAACCAGAGTTCAGTGAAGAAGAAATTCGCGCTATGGTGAAAGAGATACGTCAGATGTCCCAAAAGCGCGCTGAGCGGCTGGCGGAAAATGAGGCCAAATCAAAAGTTATCCTTTCTGAAGAGTCCAAGAAGAAGATTCTCGAAGACAACCTGTTGAGTATCTATAGAGGGGTATAATTCTACAATGCAGACAATTGAAGAAAGGTTTTGGGAAGTGGATTGGCATCAAGGAGACATTGTTGACTCTGGACAGACAAATGCTCTACTCAATGCATCAATAGATGAGAGGCCTTCAACTACAAAAGATTGTGTCCTTTGTGTGATTTCTCAGGATTGTGATATTATCGCTTCTACCGATAAAGAGCCCTATATTGAATTGCTTGCTGGTACAATCAACCCAACCGTTTGTCGGGAATTTGCTGATTTGAAGAGTCCAAGAAAAATCGATATACCAACAAAGGATCAAACTATTAGATTCTCAATAAATGATCGCTTTAGAGTGCGCAAAAAATCATTTTACGATCTCAAGAAGGATGAATTTGTCCAGCTTGATGAAAAATCGAGAAGTATTCTTAGACTCTGGTTGGCGCGACGTTATGTGCGAGCAGCATTCCCTGATGCATTTAATAGACGATTAAAAAACAATAAAAAACTACAAAGATTTTCTCAGGATGGGTTGCCTAGAGGAGTTTTTAGTATTTGGATTGAAGTTACCGATACAGAGCTAGAAGACGTTGATCCATATAAAATTAGTATTATAGTCGGAATCGATGACGATCTCAGCGAGCAGATGGCCCTGGAAATCGAATGTCTATTTGACCAAGCTTTTTCCTCAAGCACTGGTATCGTCGTTGAGAATATCCCATGTGCCACAAAGGATGATATTACACTTCGCAATCTGGAAACGCATCGGATACTCGCTGAAGATTCGCTGAGCCTTTCTGAAAGTACGAGCGCTTAAGAGTCTTCTGTGTAACTAGATGTTGGGTAAGAAATACTGCCTATTTTTTAGACTTCTAGTTACATGCAAGTCACCCCCCAAGTCGCCATGCAAGTCGCGGTTGAAAGATAGCTTTAGCCAGTCGGGCTCCCTAAAGGACCGCCTAGCGTAAAGAAAATCTTACAATTTCTTTTCTCTGCATCAGGGTCAGAATTCATTATGAGCCCTTCTTTTCATATCGGTTGGATTCTTGATGAGTCAATACCAGCCCTTGATGCCAAAATGGTCATGACTTAGAATTGCTTAGAAACTAGCGTTGCTAGTGAATGTGGTAGGAGCTGTTGCATAATTGGCAATTTAGGATAGGAATCTTTAGAAAACAGGATTTTCTGCACGATGCTCGCTTATCGAAAATGTCGGGGAATGACAGCTCCTATTGTTTTATTGTGAAAATCTCAGACCATTAAAGGAGAATATCGATATTCTTATGGTCTGGAAGGAGTCGTCTGCAATGAGAAAACGTCTGTTTGTATGGTTGTCAGTGTTGCTATGCATCACTGGTCTCGTGATGGCGCAACCGACCGTCGGGGTAGGAAGCAAGGTCAATATCCAGATTCTCGCTACCAGTGATCTTCATGGTTGGTTTGTGCCATGGGATTTTGCTACTGACACAAAGGATACCAAAGGCAGTCTGACTTACCTAGCGACCTTGATCGATAAACATCGTGCGGAAAATCCCAATGTAATTCTTGTCGATGCAGGTGATTCTGTGCAAGCCAACCATGTGGAATATTTTATTGACCACAAGGAAAACCCGATGATCGTTGCTATGAATCAACTGGGCTACGATGTCTGGACATGGGGGAACCATGAATACAATTTCGATTACAAGCGTCGCTCACATCTGATCGAACAGGCGAATGCAACAATCCTGTCCGGAAATGTCCACATGAAATCGACAGGTGAAAGATATCTGCCTGCGTGGACTATCATCGAACGTGAGGGCGTTAGGATTGGAATCATCGGCGTTACCACCCCCTTGATCGCTTCCTTCGAGGAAGGGAAGGGTACATTGGATGAAGTGACAGTCGTCAATCCGCTGGATGAGGTGGCCACTGCCATCGAGGAACTGCAGAAGGAGCATGTTGATGCAATCGTTGGCATCATGCATATGGGACTTGATGAAGAGAACAATGTGAAGGGATCGTCCATCACCGATATAGCTGAGGCATTTCCCGATTTCGCTGTCATCATTGGTGGACATGCTCATGTCAATGTTGACAGCAAGATGGTCAATGGAGTTTTGCTTACTGAACCGTACTACTACGCGAGGGTGCTAGGAGTAGTCGACCTGTCCTTCGAGAATACCGATACCGGCTGGAAGGTCGTGTCCAAGAGCTCGAAGAACGAGCCTTGTGGTTCAGTCGAACAACCTGCATTGGTCAAGACGATGGAGCCGTTCAAGGCAGAACTCCGTTCCTATGTCAACACCCCTATTGGGAAGCTGATCAATGCCGACCTGTGTGGTCATGACGAGATCAAGGGGATATCCAGCGTGTACACTAAAGGAACAGGGATTATCAATTTGCTTGGGCATGCGGGCATGTACTATACCGGAGCGCAGTGCGCAATATTATGCACTGATTATGAGGATGCAGGATTCCCGATCGGTCCGATAAGCATTAAAGACATCTCGTCGGCATACTCGTTTTCGGCTGGGGAGATCACTGTCTATGAAATGACAGGAAAACAGCTCAAGCAGTTGCTCGAATGGAGCGCTGGATATTTCAATACGATGAAAGAAGGAGATCTAACCATTAGCTACAATCCAGAGCGCCGCGCATCGAAATACAGCTCGGATTTCACAGGATGCGGCATAACTTATACGGTAGATCTGACCAAGGAACAGGGGAACAGGATCAAGGATCTTGCCTTGATTGTCGAATACAAAAACGATGGTACTCCTGTCCTCAAGGATGGTAAACCAGTAACTATGCCAATCACCGATACAATGGTCATCAAAGTCGGAACCAACGACTACTACATGAAGCAGTGGAGGGGTAAGGGAGGTTGCCTTGAAGGCGCTTCTTTCAAGGTCGACTTCAGTTCTTCCGATGCTTGGGGTGACGATGGTTCGGTCCGTGCAATGACAGTACGATACATCAAGGAAGTCCTAGGTGGTGTTGTCGACGGTTCGGCATTCGCCTACGAAAACTGGCATTGCGAGACAGGTGTCGACCAAAATAGCCCAGCATATAGAAAGGCAGTGGAGCTGATCAACAGCGGCAAGCTGAAACTACCTGTATCGGACAAAGGGCGGACCAATATCGCCCCCATCACCATAAAGGATGTTGAGCCATTTCTGTGACATTCATTGATACCCGACACCTTGCTTGCCATTTTATCGATATATTTTTATATTAGCATTGTCTTATACGATGCTGAATGTTTATTGCTTCCTGCAAAGCGAAAGGCTTACTAAAGAAGGGAGGTAGAATATGCTAAAGAACCTTTTTTCTCCTATGCGTATTGGCAAGATGGAAGTAAGCAACCGATTGGTCGTACCAGCCATGGTGATGAATTTTTGCAACAACGATGGTACGGCGACAGAAAAGTATATAGCATATCATGAGGCAAAAGCCAAAGGCGGATGGGGACTCATTATCACTGAGGATTATGCGGTTGATCCGCGTGGAAAGGGATTCGCGGGGATTCCTGGG
>Ga0116148_1002777_pt1 | contig 16828 bp, 18 predicted proteins | sample AD_UKC055_MetaG_FD_89786 | JGI IMG/M metagenome (GOLD analysis project Ga0116148, IMG submission 89786) | Active sludge microbial communities of municipal wastewater-treating anaerobic digesters from USA - AD_UKC055_MetaG | ecosystem: Engineered > Bioreactor > Anaerobic > Digestate | place: USA... | reverse complement strand
GCATCCTGCGGCAATCGCCCGCGTTTTGCCCTCCAGGCAAAACGTCCGGTCTTAGCGGCATCGTTTGCAGGGAACTATGGGGTGCTCGACAAGCTCGCTTATGCAATCGCCTGACCTGCCGAAACTAGCATTTAGGGATAGATAGTTAAATAAGCGTTTGCTCCAGGTTTGGCATGATTTTGTTGCAAGGTGGTGCGGGTGGCGGTAGACTAGGCGGAGAAACAATCTATACGGAGGGAATATGGAAATCAAATTTGGGACATCTGGCTGGCGTGCGATCATTGCTGACGACTTTACTTTCGAGAATGTCCGCATCTGCTCGCAGGCGATTGCCGACCATCTCAAGAGCATCAACACCACGCAGGGCGTCGTAATTGGTTCTGACGCGCGTTTCATGTCGCCGCGTTTCATGGAAGTCGCTGCCGAAGTTTTTGCCGGCAACGGTATCAAAGCTCTGCTGTGCGTTCGCGACACCCCCACCCCGGTCATCAGCTTTGAAATTCTGCGCCGCAAACTGGCCGGCGGCATCAATTTCACCGCCAGTCACAACCCGCCCGAATACCAGGGCCTGAAGTTTTCGCCCGCCTGGGGCGGCCCGGCATTGCCCGAAACGACAAAAGACATCGAAAACCGCGCCAATGCGATCATGCAGAAAAAAGGCGAAGTCAGGCTGATGAAGCTTGCTGAAGCTGAGAAGGCCGGTCTGATCGAGCGCATCAACCCGATGGAAACCTATCTCGACGACCTGCGCAAAAAGATCAATTTCGAAGCGATCAGGGCAGCGAAGCTCAAGATCCTCGTCAACCCGCTTTACGGCACGGCCCGCGGTTATCTCGACCGCCTGCTCAAAGAAGCCGGCTGCGAAGTGACGGTAATGAACGATCACCTCGACCCCTATTTCGGCAACCAGCCGCCCGAACCGTCTGAGTCGCATATTCCCGACATGATCGAAAAGATGAAGCACGGTCATTACGACCTTGGGCTCGCCACCGACGGCGATGCCGACCGCTTTGGCGTGCTCGGCCCGAAGGGCGCTTTTTATGAACCCAACCAGATTCTCGGCATGGTTCTCGATCATCTGAAAAACACCCGCGACTGGAAAGGCGCCGCCGCCCGCTCGGTAGCGACCACGCATCTCGTCGACGCGGTAGCGAAGTATCATAACATCGAGCTGATCGAAACCGCCGTCGGTTTCAAGTTCATCGGTGATCTGATCGCCCACGACAAGATCGTCATGGGTGGCGAAGAATCGGCGGGTATGAGTATCCGCGGGCATGTACCTGAAAAAGACGGTATCATCGCCTGTCTGCTGGTCGCCGAAATGGTCGCGATGCAGAAAAAGCCGATCGCCCAGATCCTCTCTGACCTGTATGCCAAGGTCGGTACCTATCTGACCCGCCGCCTGAATTTCAAGCTGACTGAAGAAGAAAAAGCCCGCGCCATCGCCAACATGAAAAACGACCCGAAGACGGTTGCCGGCTACAAGGTCAGCAAAGTCATCAGGGTTGACGGCACCAAATGCGTGCTCGAAAACGACGCCTGGGTGCTGGTGCGTTTCTCTGGCACCGAACCGGTAGTGCGTTTCTACGCCGAAGCCCGTGACGAAGCCACTCTCAAAAAGCTCTGCGCCGAAGGCGAAGCTTTCGTCAAGGGGTCCTGATTCACAAGCAAAAAAGGCAGACGCTTCGGTGTCTGCCTTTTTTTTACGGTTTGGCGGCAGTGGGTGACGGGCTTGATTTTAGCGGGGATTTTGCCGATACTTATAGTAGAGGAACAGGAATTATGTCTGTACGCCCGATCGATATCAAGACCAATCTTCTGGTAACCGAAGACGCCAGCAGGCTGCGTGAAGCGCAGAAGGCGCATGAGGCCGGTCAGGCCGAACAGGTTGCCCAGAGTCGCAACGCCGCCAACCAGAAGACCGAAACGGTACAAAAAACCGAAGCGGGCGAAGGTGCAGTCATAAGAAAAGAAGACGAGGAAGCGGAAAAGCAGGGAAAACAGAAAAAGGGCAAGGGTACCCCTGGCCAGAAACCCGAAGAGGAAGAAGAAAAAAAACTGCCCGCGGCCAAAGATGAAACCCGCGGCTTGAAGATCGACCTCAAGGCCTGACATGAGAAGGCCAGCGTTAAAAACGCCTATCGCAAAAGCTTTTTCCATGATGCTGCTGGCAACAGCTTTCGTGTTACCAACCGGCACGCTGCACGCAGGGCACGAAGAAGATTCCTGGCTGCTCAACCGTCAGGGAATGTACAAAATCTCGCAGGGTGATCATGAAGCGGCAATCAGGGATTTCGAAGAGGCATGCCGGTTGAACCCGTTCAACGACACGGCGCTCGCGAATCTGGCCTGTGCCCGCAATAATCTCGGGGTCACTCTCGCCGCCCGCAAGCAGTTTGCCGAAGCCATCAGACAGTTCGAAGCCGCCCGCGCTCAGAAACCCGAAGACGTGTCGATAAGACTCAATCTGCTGTCGACTCTGGTTACGGTTAAAAATTCGGCCGCGGTCGAGCGGGAAGCCCGCGAACTGCTGAAATTGCGCCCCAACGATGCCGAACTGATTCTAAAAATTGCGGCGGCCTACCAGAAAACCGAAAATTCAGGGGCTGCAATCGTAACCCTGCAGGAATTCGCCGAGCGGCAGCCGGGCAATGCCAGAGTGCACGGCATGCTTGGGCGCATGCTCTATCGCAACGGTGAACTGCGCGAAGGCGAGTATCATCTGCGACGCAGCAGCGAGATCAACCCCGACGATGCCGAGACGCTGAAATTTCTCGAACGGCTTGAACGCGAGTCAGCGGTCGAAAAAGACCTGCAGCATTACACCAGCGTGCATTTCAGCCTGGCCTGCCCGGCCTCATACCCTGAAGAATGGGCAGAAAGCATTCTCGAGTTGCTCGAAGACGCTTATCAGAACGTTGGTGAGCGGCTGAACTTTTTTCCGGCACAGCGTTCGCAGGTTCTCATAATGCAGACCGATGCCTTCAGAATGGTGCATGATCTGCCTGACTGGGCCGGCGGCGTCTATGACGGCCGTATCAGGCTACCGGTGCCGGGCAGTAACGTTCGGCCCGAAGCACTTATGGGCGCAGTAAGACATGAATATGTGCATCATGTGCTTTTTCTCATGTCATCAGGCAACTGCCCGGTCTGGCTGAACGAGGGACTGGCACAGCTTTTCGAATACGATGCCGGCAACCCGCAGAAATATGCAAGTCAGAATCCGGACAATGCGGTCAGTTCATTGCAGGATATCGACGCCGCATTCAGAAGCAACCCCGACCGGCAGCAGGCGGCAGCGCTCTATCGCAGTTCTCTGGTCGCAACGGCGCGTCTCGTCGAAGAATTTGGCTGGCAGAGGGTTTCTGAGTTACTGAACAGTCTGGCGACCGGCAGCAGTATCGACAGTTCGAGTCTGGAAATTCTCGCCCTCGACTACCACGAGTTCGAAAAGCTCTGCCTCGGCACCGGGAGCTGAATCAGGGCAGAAACATTGGCGCACCGAGCATACCGCGCCACATCATGGCATAGAGAACCCGCATGATCACTTCGATGAGCAGCAGAAAAAGCATCGGGCCAAGATCGATGTAGCCGGGCCCCATCGGTATCAGCACCTGAAAGCGGCGCAGCACCATATCGATACGGTCGGTGACCGGCTTGATTGCCGGCGGCAGGCGGCCGGGCATGACCCAGGTGAGAATAACCCTGATAAAAACCACAAGTTGAACGACTCGCAGCAGTTCGATAAGCAGACGCAGCATCATTTTTCTCCGGTAAAGAGGGCGGTGCCGATACGAACCAGAGTGGCACCTTCAGCAATTGCAAGGTCAAAATCGCCCGACATGCCCATCGACAGGTGCTGCGGGTTCCAGGCGCGCCCCTGCAGGCTGCGGCTGGCGGCAAAAAGCCCGGCCAGTTCGTGGAAACAGGCGCGGGTGGTTGCAGCGTCGGCATCGAGTGGCGCCATGCCCATCATGCCGCGCAGGTCGAGGTATTCACTGTCGCGGAATTCTCTGATGATATCGAGAATTTCGTCACAGGCAAAGCCCTGTTTTGCGGCTTCGCGTGAAATATGCACCTGCAGCAGTGCCGGGCAAAGGCGGCCGGTTTTGCGGGCCCAGGCAGAAAATTCTTCGAGCAGTTCGCGGCGGTCGAGTGAGTGAACCAGCCCGGCGACCGGATAGACATACTTTATTTTGTTGCTCTGCAATGGGCCGATAAAATGCCAGTCGATCGACAGGTCAGCAAGTTCACGGGCCTTGTCACGCAGCATCTGCGGGCGGTTTTCTGCGAAGTCGCGCTGCCCGAGAGCATGCATGGCCCTGATTGTATTGCTGTCGACGGTTTTGGAAACAGCGACCAGACCGACCTGATTGCGATCGCGGCCGGCAGCAGCCGCTGCAGCAGTGATAGCAGACTGAACTTTCGAAAGATTGGCGGCAAGAGACATGGCTTTTCCTGTTACTTTTCGGGGCGGGTACGCATGCGCAGCACGTTGAGCGAGACAGGCCTGACGCTGAGGCGGTCGGCGACGGCCGGCACATGGGTGATCTGCAGTGAACCGGGGTCAGTATTATCGACCCAGCGCTGCAGGTTGCCACCGATACAGGCACCGTGAATTCTGATTTTCAGGCTTTCGCCGCCGAAAAGGCGTCGGAAGGTAATGGGTGTGCCCTGCTGCGGCCTGGATTCGGCGCTGTAAACACCGGCACCCGGCTTGTAAATAGCTGCGCGGATCAGCCATTCGCTGGCGGCGCTGATAAATTCAGGGCCCGGATTCGACTCTTTGATGTAGTTTTCAAGGTCGACGGTCGAAAGGGCAGTGCCTTCGCCGGCGATCAACAACAGATTGAGGTTCGAGTCGATGTTGGTCGGGCCGGTAATAAAAATGTGGCCGGGGGTGACGATTACAAGATCAGAGCCGATATCGCCGCGCAGGTAGACCGAGCGCTCAGAGAAAATCAGACGGGCGCCCTGCAGATTTGCAGCGCTGATGTTGTTGAAACCCTTGAAACGCATGTCAGTCGAGAGAACAATGTATTTTTCGTCGAGTTCGTCCTGTTCATAGCGGGTCGAATTCGGGCCGCGGTAACTGTCAGAAAACAGATGCGCCTCGCCCGGGTGATAATCGATTTCGTGGGGTTTGCCGTTGAGAAAGCCCTTGCCGTCGGCATCGATGTAGATACCGCGGCTGCGGCTCAGAGAACGCAGATGATCAAAATCAGGCCGCCAGGGTGGAATAAACGAGTTATAACCCTGGGAATCACGATCAACAAAGACATCAGTCGGGTTTTTGCCTTCGAGACTGTCGACGGCCTGCTGCATGCGCAGGCTCGAGTTCATGGCGACGGCGTTGTTTCCCTGCTCGATGCGGGGCTGACTGGTGCCACGGCGATAAAAATACATGGCGGTCTGCACCGGACCGGCAAAGGTATGTGAATCGACAATAACCGGGGTTTCGCAATAAAGGGGACCGCGACTGGGTGATTCACCGGCGCGGGCGAAGCGGCGGCCGTAATTGTATGGCAATGACGGAGTATTGCTGGCAGCGGCAAAGGGGTCACTGCCCTCTGGCGCGAACATTTTGAAAAGCAGGACCGGGTCGTGGCAGACCCCCTGGCGGTTAAGCCAACCGGCATTGAAGACTGCGGCATTGGCGCTGACGAAATTTTCGAGCGAACCGGCGGCTTCGACCCATGACTGAATCGGGGTGCCGTAGTAATGTTCGTCGAGGCTGCCGAAAACTCCGAAACTTTTTACAAGGTCGTAGAGCTGCACGACCGCCGAGGTCGAATAGCGGTAGCGGCCGCAGCGGCCTTCGCTGAGAATCTGATACTGCAGGCTTTCGTCGAGCAGCGGCGTAGCCGGGTTATCATCGGCAAAGACCCTGCGCACCGAAATGATTCGAAACCAGGCTTCGGATTTCTGGCCAAACTGCACCCAGGTGTCGGTTTCGAGGCGATCGGCGAAGAATACGGCGGTAAGGGCGCCCGGGTTGGCAGCCCGGTCAGAGGCGGCAAGCGCCGCCCGCATTTTTTCGACGGCGTGGTTGATACCCGACTCGGCAGCAAGGCGGGCCTGGCGGCTGGCAATGCGCATCATGCCGAGATCGCGGTCAGCACGGTAAACTCTGACTATCAGAGCCACGACGAGAACGACGGTAAAGCCGATCATTACAAGGATCGGCAACAGAGATTGTTTTTCGTCGGGTATGCGGTTCATTGGTTTCTCAGTTGAATTACCCGCGTAAATTCACGGGAAGTAACACTGCCATCGGGAGAATCGGCCTTGAAGCTTATTTCGAGGCGACCCGGGGAAACCCGGGTGAATTTTCCGTCTCGGCAGTTGGTGACGAGCGGGTTGGTGAAACGCCCGAGTCTTTTCATTCCTGTGGTGGCAGCGGCATTGCGTGTCACATAGGTCAGCGAGCCGTCGGCAAAAACAAAACCCTCTTCGAATACCGATGGCACAAGTGCACCGGTGTCGCCGGCCGTTCGGAAAAAGCACTCGCGGGAAGAGCCGTTGAATGGGTGCTCGAACTGCACCGAGTTGGCAATTTCGTTGCTGACTTCATCGAGCATGTCGTTGATGTTCTGCACCCAGGCGAATTTCTGCTGGGCACGTTTCATGTCGTCAGAATTGAGAAAAAAGAAAAAGACCGAAGCACCGCCGGCTACCGCAAGAAAAACGGTGAACAGGGCGATTTCCCAGAGTGTGATACCTTTCCGGCCGGTTTTAATGTTCATGGTCTCGTTCTCGCGCGCAGATATTCAAGACTGAGGTTCTTGGTCAGCGGAAACATGCCCCATCTGACCTGAGCACGTACCAGCACATTGGCAGGGAATTCGGGGTGCGGCAGGATCTCGACACGGCCGACCAGGCCGAGATCTTCACAACCGGGTACCGGTTCGAACGGACTGTTGTAACTGCGCTCGAACGGGCGGCTCAACGCGCCTTCCATGAGGTTTTCGAGGGCGACCGAGGCCCGCAGATGCGCGTCTGATTCGAAGACCGGTATGGCTTTGATCGACCAGAGCTGCACGAACGGCCAGAGAAAGAACGTGGCGATGCCGACATACAGCAGCTTCTCAAACATCGATCGGGGCGCTGAGTCTGACATTTTGTTCCTCTACCGGTTATTTCAGAGAATACAGCCCGGTTAAATCAGTTCAGGGCTGAATACTCGCGCAGTTCTTTCATGAATTTCTCGGCCATGACGATCTTTTCTTCGTCTTTGGCAACCTGAACGTAGCTCTTCCAGGTATCGATGGCTTCATTGTGCATGCCCAGACGCTCGTAGATAACAGCGAGGTTATAGAGCGCCTTATCGAGGAACGGGTCCTGTTTGAGGGCGGCCAGGTAAACATCGATGGCTTCCTCGTAGCAGCGTTCCATGTCGAGCAGACAGGCGAGGTTATACAGGGCCTGGGTGTTGCGGGGGTAAATATTGAGAATGTCGCGATAGGTGTCCATGGCGCCATTCACGTCGGATTTGCGGAATTTTTCGTAGGCTTCGGTCAGGCGCCGCGACAGATCTGAGTGCAGAACCGGCATTACCCGGGCCTTTTTAGCCTTTGTGGCCGCTGTTTTTTCGGATACAGGGAGATTTGAAGCGTATTGTCTGTAATAATGGCGCACCTTGCGCACGTAGTTCTGGGTTTCGCGGAAAGGCGGAATGCCGCCGTGCTTGTCAACATTACCCGGGCCGGCATTATAAGCGGCGAGTGCCAGATCGACCTTGCCATTGAAGCGTTTTAGCATCATTCTCAGATAGTTGGCGCCGCCGAGAATGTTCTGGCGCGGGTTGAAGGAATCGGAGCAACCGACCAGGCGGGCGGTCGAAGGTATCAGCTGCATCAGGCCCTGAGCGCCTTTCGACGACATAGCCTGCGGGTCGAAATCAGATTCGACCTTGATTACGGATTTGATCAGATATGGGTCGATGCCGTGCGTCTGCGCCGCTTCATTGATGTATTTGCTGAAGGTTTCATCGTTGGGCAGCAGGAATTTCTGGGCCGGAGCCATCGAGCTGGCGGCAAAGCTTGCCGGAGCCGGTGAATCAGGACCTTCGCGTTCTTTTTTGCTGGTGACAACGATTTTATAATTGCGGTTTGGCGGGCTGTCGGTGAGAAACAGCCTGCCGTGTTCGTCGCGGTATGAATAAATGGCAGCGCCAGCCTGAACGGCCAGCCCAAGGGTCATTATTCCGGCAAACCACAGTGCACGTTTCAACCAGGCCCTCCTGAAGGCGATAAAAAATGTTTCGAATTCTCCTATCAGAATCGACAACCAGCAGTGAATTAATTATAGCAGATTCAAGAATTCTTCATCTCAGTGAAAAACACATTACCTCTTTAATTCAGAAGCTCGATCAGAGCTTCTGAATCGATTTCACAATCGGCAAGAATCTGGCACAAAAGCCCAACGCCAAGAATTTCTCCTGCATGAACCGGCACAACAGTGCATCTTCCATCAGGGTGTTTTAAAAAACAATGAGAACCCTTTTTTCTAATCTGAATAAACCCGGTCTTTTTCAAAGCTGCAACCAGCTTCTTGCCGGTAACTCTTGGAGTCTTGATCATGCATTTACAACTATTCTCTGGACTCCAACAAATTCAGAAACAATCGGGTCATTTTTCTCAACTTCAAGGCACAGTTCGATGGCCTCTGTCATGCGCTTCATCAATTCATCAATACTCTTTGCCTGGCTGTGACAACCCTTCAGTTGCGGAACTGATCCGACATAAAACCCCTCAGCATCCTTTTCGATTATCACATTGAATTCTCTACGCATTTTGTTGCCCGCCTTGTTTTTGATTAGATTTTAAAGTATAAACCAAACTATTGGCAAACGACAATTCCTCAGAGAGAAAAAACTACTCTGAGGAATGAAAGACAAAAGCGTATTTTTAGCCCAAGGTCAGCTGTTCTGGCGGTGGAGGTATTCCCAGCTGAGGACGCACGAGGTAAAGTGCCAGTTGTCGTCTTCGGAAATTTCCTTGCCGCTGGCGATCTTTTTTGAAATTCCTTCGCACAACCAGCATTCGCGGTGCTGATCAGCATACATGCGGGTGAGGGTTTCGAGTGTAGGGGGTTCAGTCGGCTGCGGGGGCACCACTTTGAGAACCGGTTTTTGCACGGTGGTCTCGGTTACCGGTGCGGCGGCGCTGCTGTGGTTTTCTTCAATGATTGGGGTCAAGGTTGGCACTGCTACTGAATTACTCATTACTACCTCAAAATTTTATGGTCTGCTTGGGTGGGGCAATTATAAAAGTTAAAATGTTCCGATTGCAAATCTTGTGTTTTGTTCACAAGCACCATTTGAAGCCAGCCTGACGGAAAAAATTCCGCGGCGGGGCCGATCAGTTTTCAACCTGCAACTTTTTTTGGTGCCCTCTGCACCGTGCATAGAAAGTCTGGTCAGAAAACTCACCGGCAGTGATTCTCAGCTGAAAAGTTTTTTCCGCACAGCTATTTCTTCCCGCACGGCGAGCTCTTCGGCATGGCCACGGTCAAGGGCTTCACCGAGCCGCTGCTTCAGCTGCTGTCTGAGCAGTGACCTGGCGTTGGCCACGGCCTTTTTATGACGACCGGCGACCAGATCGGGGTCGACATCGGGGTCATCGTAGTTGCGACTGGCGAAATTGCGTTCCAGCCAGACCTTCATATCGATCATGATAAAATCACCTTCCGTTTCAAGGATTCACATCCTTTTCATCGGAAGGTGTCGCCGGGTTGTTAATGGTGAATTTTCAGCTGCCTGAAATTGCCAGCACCTGCCGGTGCAGTTCGGGGTCGCTGGTGGCAAGAAGCCCGTTTCGATGACGGTAGTCAGTCGGGTCGTAGCTGAATGACCCGCCGATCAGATCGCTCACCACTCCACCCGCTTCGCAGAAAAGAATTTCGGGGGCAGCGATATCCCAGGCTTTAGTCTGGTTCGAGCTGTTAACGTAATAATCGGCGAAACCCCGGGCAATTGCCATCAGCTTCAAGCCAACGCCGCCGCAGGAAAAAACAGCGGTGCCGGCAAGCCGGTCGTGAATGTTTTTGCCGAGGCGGCATGGGTGCGAACGACTGACGGCGAGGCGAAGTTCTGAGCCGCGACGGCCAATCTGCAGACGCTGCCAGCCCTGTGCCGGGCTGTGCCACCAGCAGCCTTCGCCGGCAGCGGCCACATAGAGATTTTTACCAATCGGCTGATAGACAAGACCAAATTGCAGACGCCCGGCAACAGCCAGACCGATCTGAATGGCGAATTCACCGGACTTGCGGATAAATTCGCGTGTGCCGTCGATCGGGTCGATGAACCACACGCGGTCATTGTGAGCCGGTGGCGTATTCAGACCGTGCTCTTCGCTGAGAATGCGGTCATGTGGATGCCGCTGTCGCAACCGATCGATGATATGGCGGTCAGACTGGCGGTCAGCGATGGTTACCGGCTCTTCGCCAGCCTTGAACTCGGTCTCGAAGTCGCCGGCGTAGATGTTTTCAATGATTTCGGCGGCAGACAAAGCCACCCCGATGACATGAGCGGCATCGGGGTGCCTGAGTGGAAGAGCGTCGAGCAGTTTCACACGGTGAGAACTTTTTGTTCAGGCGCCTGCAGCGGTACGGTCCAGCCGAAGGTGTCTTCGATTTCGCCATACTGAATGCCGAGCAGCGTATCATAGAGCTGCTGAGCGATCGGGCCAACCTTGCGGCTGTTAACCACATAGTCTGCACCGCGATACTGCAGGTTTCCGACCGGTGAGATACTGGCGGCGGTGCCGGTACCGAACACTTCGGTGATCGAGCCGGTAGCGATGCCACCGATAACCTCGTCGATCGAAATGGTGCGTTCTTCGGCTTTCAGACCAAGCATTGGAGCGAGTTTGAGCACGCTGTCGCGGGTAACGCCGGCAAGAATGCTGCCGTTGAGTTTCGGGGTAACAAGAGTGTTGCCGTTGAATACGAAGAAGATATTCATGGCACCGACTTCTTCGATGTAGCGGTGCTCTGCCCCATCGAGCCAGAGAACCTGGGCACAGCCTTTTTTGCGGGCATTGCGGCCGGCGAGCAGGCTGGCGGCGTAGTTGGCACCGGTTTTGGCTTCACCGAGACCACCTTTGGCAGCGCGGGTGAATTCGTCAGAGACGTAGAGACTTACCGGGTTGAAGCCTTCCTGGTAATAGGGGCCGACCGGGCTGAGAATCACGCAATAAACATAGTTCGAAGAAGCGCGCACGCCGAGAGCATTGTCAGTGGCGAACATAAAGGGTCTGATGTAGAGGGCGGCGCCTTTACTTTCAGGCACCCAGCGCTGTTCGAGCGACACGATGGCATTGATGCTCTCAAGAAAGTCGTTTTCGAGGAAATGCGGCATGCAGAGGCGGTCAGCCGAGCGGTTGAAACGCTTTGCATTCATTTCCGGGCGGAAAAAACGGATAACGCCGTCTTTGCCCTTGAACGCTTTCAGGCCCTCAAAGATTTCCTGGGCGTAGTGAAGCACCAGTGTCGAGGGATCGATTGAAAAGGGTTGAAATTTCCGGATCTGCGGGTTATTCCAGCCGTCTTCCTCAGTAAAATCCATGGTAAACATGAGATCGGTGAAATACTTGCAGAAGCCCAGTTTGCTGGTATCAAGCATCAGGGGCTTGAGCTCGCTTTCAGACATTGGATGAACAGCAATTCTCATAACCTTTCCTTCCTTGCTTTGTTCTGGCCATGGCCTGTTTTCTTTTAACTACAATCAGAAGATTATAAGCTTTCTGCCCCGCCGATATCAAGTTATTTTGCCAGTCATCAGGAAGAAGCGAAAACCTTCTACCTTTTAAGGCCGGTCAGTCGTTGCAGCCCGGGAGGGTTGTGTGCAGGGGGCGGGAGGCGGCGAGTTTATTGAGGAGAAAGAGTTCGGGCCATCTGATCAGGGTCAGGCGCAGGCGACCGGTGCTTTCGTCGAGGCTGAGCTTTTCGAGGCCGGCCTTGCGAGCCTGGCCGGGGTTGATCCGCCAGTTCAGCCAGCCGTTGGCGCGCTGTTTCTGATTTTTCAGCGCGTAGCGGGTCAGCAGGGCGTCGATGTCACGGGCAATCGACGGATCTGGTGCGGTATCGGCACCGGCGGCTTCGAGCTGTACCGGAAAAGCGGTTTCTTCGGCTTTTTTCGCCGGAGTAATGGTTCTGATCAGGCAGATATCGTCAGGTGAAAGAGTCGCGGGCGGCTTAAGTGCCAGTCTGACGGCAGCAGAAAAATTGACGCGGGCGATTGCCTGGCCCCAGGCGAAGAAATCGGGTTCGACGAGGTCGACAGAGAGAAAGACATCGACGAGCTCAGAGAAATCGAGCATCAGGCGGCGGGCAAGTGCGGCTCTGATAAAGTCACGACTGCAGAAGGCCCATTTTTCGGGGATATTGAACAGCAGCCAGGTAGTCTGCCTTACTGTCGGCGGGCTGACCTTGAGTTTGCGGGTGGCGTCGGGGCCCATGGCAGTCAATTGCGAAATTTCGGCGCTCGATGGGCAGGCACCGCAACCGGAACAGGTTCCCCCACCCCACGGTGACGCGATGCAGGCCCTGATTTCGCGGCCATTCTGCAGATTCTGCCAGGTTCTGAACAGAAAACTTTTTGCGACGCCGGTATCGATGTCGTCCCATGGCATGACCGTTTCAGCGTTTCTTTCGCTCTCTGACAGGGAACGCAGGCCGCGTTTTTTCAGCGCCGCCCGCCAGAATTCGAGAACCCGGCGGCTGACTTCGCCACGATAGCGAAAGCTCTGAACAATAGAGGCTTCGACAAGAATCGGCGTATGGCGGCGATCAGCAAAAGCGATGAATTCGGAAACCAGTGCATCTTCAGGCCCGCTGCTGATGCGGGCTTCAAAACCGGCTGTGTCAACAACCGCTGTCAGTTTTTTAAGAAGCTGTGCGAGAACATTTTCTGCAGGTCGCACTGGAGCGAACTGCATCGGCGTCTGTGGCGCCCGGAAAAGGGTCGCGAACGAAAAGGTCAGGCGTGGCCGTGAACCCGAGTTCTGGCAGCGCCCCTTCACCTTTTCGAGAAACAGTCTGAATTCTTCGATATCGGCAGCAGTTTCGTAGCCGGTGGCAATGAGAAAAACCTTCATCTGCCGCATGTTTCGCGCCAGCAACAGGTCAATACCTGCAAGAATGGTTTTCTCGTCGAGGTTTTTCTGCAGCATGGTGCGCAAACGCTCGCTTATACCTTCCATGGCGCAGGTATAGGTGCGTTTGCCGGCTTCGAACTGCATGTCGAGAAGTTCGGGTGAATTCACCACCGCATCGAAGCGCTGGCTTTTGATCGCGACCCGGTCGAACATCGTTGAAAGGCGCTCGACCAGTTGAAAAATATCGGAACAGGTATTGGCATTGAAGGTCATCAACGAAATTTCGCGCAGACCCATGTTCGCTTTCAGAGAGCGCGCCGCGGTGAGCACTCTCTCGAAACTGTTTTCGCGGTAGGGCTTCTGTTCCCAGGATTCTTTGCAGAAGGAACAGAACGAAGGGCAGCCGGCCGAAACGATGACGTGCGAAGTCTGGGCACCATCATAGAGCAAAGGTCCACCGGTAAAAGTTTCTGAATCGGCACGACAGCCGCTCTTGCTGCTGGCAACCGGTTTAAAATTACCACCGACCGATTCAACCGCAGCCAGCGAGCCATCAGCCGCAAACACCTGCCTGAAAGCTGCGGGGTTATAGAACCCTGCCACCTGGTCAGCAAGCATTTCGAGCAGCGCCGGGCGGTCAGATGCACGTTGGTCGCGCACCATTTCGAGCAACCGGCGAAACACCCGTTCGCCATCGCCCATGACGACGCCATCGACGAGGCCTGCACCATCGGCTTCGCTGCCCGGGCAGCCATGCAGAATCGAGTGAACAAAAGAATTGCTGCCGCCAAGAATGACGAGCGGCGAACCCTGGCGGGCGCGACCGGCGAGCGTCAGCGGCAGCCCTGAAAATTCAAGCATTGCCGGCAGGTTGATGAGTTCCTGCAGAACCGAATTGCTGATGGCGATAACATCGAAAGCGCTGGCCGGCATTTTGCTGGTGGTGCCGGTCATCAGTGAAACCGCCGCGTCACGCAGCAGTTTTTCGTCACGTTCCGGCGGCAGAAAGGCCATATCGACAAAACAGCCGTCTACAGAAGCAGCCATCTGGTAGAGATAGGAATGGGTGATACCGGCGGCGACTTCACTGTATTCTGACAATCTGACGATCAGAACCCTCAGTCTCGCGTCGAAAAAACCGGCGACCGGCATGGTATTGGGCTCGCCACCGCTGAACCAGACGCCGTTACCGGTGAGAAGATGACGATTGCAACTGAACCAGTCAATGACACGCTGCGATTCAGCCCGCCAGCGTTCGTCAGAGGCTCTGTCGGTAACTGACAATTTTTCAGCCTTTGCGGAAACCAAGCCAGAAACCGACAATAAAAGAGCCGGCAAAGGGCAGGTTGTAGGTTATCACTGACATCAGGCCGGTGGCCGAACGTTCGATGCTTTCGTCGGGCACAGCGCTCTTGATTCTGTTCCAGTCGATGGTGATGAAGCTGTTGAAAGCGAGCCACTGCAGAGATATAAAAGCAATACCCACGATCAGGGCGAGCATTTTGGCGAACTTTTTGAGAGTGTAGCCGACAGCCCAACCGGCAATACCGCCGCCGCCGAGGGTGCCCAGCAGGAATTTCACGTCTGGCGGCAGCCCGCCGGTCGTCGTTTCAGCACCGGGCACGGCCGGGCCGGAAGCCAGCGACTGTGCTTCCAGAAGTTCGGGAAGCAGCAGCACCAGACCCGTCAGTAACAGGCCGGAAAGTATTTTTTTGTGCGGCATGAGCATTGGTGTTCAGCTAATTACTGGTGCCTGATCAGGGCTTACTGGTATCGGGGGCAGTGAGCAGGCCTGAAACCTTCTTAACCTGATAGATGCCCTCGCCGGTGGCGACCCAGAGATCGCCGTTGAGCCATGCGAGACCGGTGATGGCCACTTTGGGCAGACCGGGCATCAGGGTTGCGAGATCGAGCCATTCAGAGCCGCGCAGGGCGGCGAGGCCCTTGTCGGTGCCGACAAAGAGGATTTCCTGGTTGTCGCTGGCGGCGAGGGCGCTGATAACGTTGCCGGGCAGCTGGCTGTTACCGGAAACGAGGTCTTCGACGATCTGACCGGCACGCTGTACCCACTCGCGATGCTGTGCAGTGTAGATGTTCCAGGTGTTGGCCATGTCAGTGACGGTGAGACCGCTGGTGGTGCCGACCGCGAGCATACCCTGATATGGCATGATAACCTTGATGTTGTTGCCGGGCAGGCGGCAGTTTGACGGACTGGCGGGCACGTCGATCAGTGATGAGCCCATGACGGATTTGGCCGGGCCGGTGTAATTCTGGAAAAGGCCGGAAGCCATGCGGGCCATGCCGGCCCGGGTGCCGACCCAGAGCTGGCCCTGACCGTCGAACATTACCTGTGTCACTTCGTCCATGACCAGACCGGCGTTGTCTTTGCCCATCGGGGTCATGCCGCCGCCGTTCGAATAGACGACGCCGTAGGCAGTGGCGACCGCCAGTTCACTGCCTTTGCCGATTACCGAGCGGGCGCGGCCACCGGTATAGACAGAAGACCAGTTATTGCCATCGAAGCGGCAGGCGCCGTTGTCGGTGGCGATCCAGAGGACGTTGTCGCTGACCTTGAGATCTTCGATGATATCGGAGCCAAGAACATTGGTGTTTTTGCGCTGGTGAATCTGCCAGTTGACGCTGTCAAATGCAAACAGACCTTTCTGCGAGCCGGCCCAGATTTTGTTGGCAAAAGCTGCCAGTGAGGTAATCGCCTCTTCGGGCAGGCCTTTGCTGCGGGTAAAATGCTCGATTTCGAGTTTTGCCGGTTTTGCCGGGGCCTTGGGCGCGCCGCAGCCGGTTACGAAAAACAGCAGAGAGCTGATAAGGGCTGACAGCAGCAGATTTCTGGCATTCATGGCTTGCTCCCGGCTTATTTCTGGTAGATTTTCATCAGGTTGCGAATTTCCATGGTGCCTGATGCAACGCTGGTGCGGTGAGTGGTGCCGTGCAGAACGACGCGGGTACCGGGCATGGTTTTGAGTTTTTCGGTCCAGGCTTCAGAAAGCACTTCAAGACCACGGTCTTTTTTGCCAAGGCGATCTTCTTTGATATAGACCTTGTCTTTATGCAGCAGGATATTGCCGCGCACGGTTTCTTCCTGGGTCCAGACCTTTACCGGTTCGGCCGGTTTCTTTTCTTTTTTGTTGCGGCGGCCTTTTTTCTGTTTGCGTTCTTCTTCGGGCAGGTAATCGTTGGGGTTTTTCACTTTTCTGACGGCCTGGGCGGTCCAGAGGAGAACGGTCGGCACACTCTTCCTGACGGTTTCGGTCTTTTCTTCGTCGGTTTTCAGTTCGTATTCGGTGGCGATATTACCGATCAGATCGGCTTCGATGACGGTACCGTAATTGATTTGACCACGATCGCGCTTATTGCGGCGGTCGCGATATTCGCGCGGCAGGTCGAAGCTGACCCAGCTGCCGGTCGCCAGCGCCAGCTCAGCGGTATCAGAGCCGACAAAATCAAGAATCTTCATGCTGACGCGGTCGCGATAGATGGATTCAACCTTGCCGATGGCGGTAAATTCAACGACCGACGCATCAGAATACAGGGTGGCGCCGAGAAATATCGAAAAAACGCATGCCAGCACCGAAAACAAGACCCTCTGGCGGGCAATCAGATTCTTTTGCATTGAGTTCTCCTGCAGATAAAAAAGGATTTGAGAATGTATACCACATCTTGCCGGCAGACGCAAAGTCTGCTTGTTGTGCGGTGCAGATAATCAAGGG
>Ga0116148_1002776_pt1 | contig 16829 bp, 11 predicted proteins | sample AD_UKC055_MetaG_FD_89786 | JGI IMG/M metagenome (GOLD analysis project Ga0116148, IMG submission 89786) | Active sludge microbial communities of municipal wastewater-treating anaerobic digesters from USA - AD_UKC055_MetaG | ecosystem: Engineered > Bioreactor > Anaerobic > Digestate | place: USA... | reverse complement strand
GCCCGCTTTATACGGTATGATTTTTTTGAAAAAACAGCACAAGACACCGGGGCCTCTCATATTTTTCTTGCACACACAAAAAATGATCAGTTGGAAACTCTTCTTCAGCGTTTTCTGCAGGGTTCAACATCGGCCTTGTATGGTATTCAACAGGAAAGAAAGCCTTATTTTAGACCATTATTACATGTAGACCGCAGGGATATTGAACTCTATCTTGATAAGAAAGGTATTAACTATTGTACTGATAGTACTAATTCAGATAATTCTTATTTGCGGAACAGGCTTAGAAATGAGGTTATACCATTTTTATCTGCATCTGTGCCCGGGTGGGAAAACGGAGCCCTCTGCGGAGCTGCAAAAGCTTCCTATGATGCAGATTTTTTTAATTCACAAATGCAGGATATTTGGAATAATGAGAGCCTTGAATGTTTAAGTACAAGTGCCGAGAAGTTTTTCTCGTTTCATATAGCCCTGCGTATACGATATGTATACAAGGCTCTCATAATTTTAGGGGTTACACAGCGTATACCTTTTGCGATTATTGAAAAAGCTGCCTCCGGAATACGATGCGAAACAGCAGAAATTACTTTTTATCAAAAAAAAGATAAACTATATGTTAAAAAACTTTCTGCTACTGGAAAAATTCAGTATTTTTTTGGTATAATAGAAAAAGAGTGTTCTATTGTTCTTGATTCAGGACTATTAACCGTATCAGCTTCTGTTGGTGATGAGAAACTGCATCAAAACAGAAATAATTTTGTAAGGCTTCCGTGTATGATTCAAGTAGAACATGATATACTAAAAACTGAACAATTAAAGGGTGTTTCTTCGGGACTTCCTGTATATGTTGACTTTGTAAGGAATAATAATGAGTAACAGCAATAATCTTAACTTAAAAAATGCTCCAAAAAATAAATTTGGGTTTTTCTTTTTCACTGCAATGATGATAATTCTTGTCGTTTATCTTTTATTCGGTAAAACAACGAGAAACTATTTAGATATAACGTATTCTTCATTTATTACTGCTGTTGAGCAGAATCAAGTTAGTGAAGTAGTAGTCGTAGATCAACGTGAAATTCGCGGCATGATACGGTTAGGTAACGGCGATTTATCATATTTTAAAACAATAATTCCTTACGACGATACTGCATTAATGCCTCTTCTCTCAGAAAAAAATATCCCTGTTTCCGGAGCTGTTTCCTCTCCCGGTTTTTTAAACATACTTGTCTCAATTCTCCCCTGGCTATTAACATTTTTGTTTATTCTTTTTATTTTCAGGCAGAATGCTATGCAGAACTCACGGGGGATGCAGTTCGGAAAAAGCAAGGCACGCATCTATGATAATACAAAAAAGAAGCTTACCTTTGCAGATGTTGCAGGGCAGGAAGAAGCAAAAACCGAGCTTGCAGAAATAGTCGACTTTCTTAAAAGTCCGCAGAAGTTTTTTACCATGGGCGCAAAAATTCCCCGCGGTGTCTTACTTGTCGGCAGTCCTGGTACCGGGAAAACATTGCTTGCCCGCGCAGTTGCAGGGGAAGCCGGTGTCTCCTTCCTTCATATTTCCGGAAGCGATTTTGTCGAGATGTTTGTCGGTGTCGGCGCCAGCCGTGTGCGCGATCTGTTTGAGCAGGGCAGAAAAATAGCACCCTGCATTATTTTTATTGATGAGCTTGATGCTGTCGGCAGAGCAAGAGGTGCAGGTTTGGGAGGAGGGCATGATGAAAGGGAGCAGACCCTTAATCAAATGCTTGTTGAGATGGACGGATTTGAAAGCAAAGAAGGTGTTATTGTACTTGCTGCAACAAACCGTCCCGATGTACTTGATCCGGCTCTTCTCAGACCGGGCCGTTTTGACAGGCAGGTACATGTTTCTCTGCCGGATATAAAGGAACGGGAAGCAATATTAAAGGTTCATGCCAAAAAAATTAAAATTTCAAAAGAGGTTGATCTTTCCAAATATGCCCGCGCGACGTCCGGTATGAGCGGAGCGGATCTTGCTAATATGATTAATGAAGCTGCCCTCTATGCTGCGAGAAAGGCTGTAAGTGAAGTTAGCGATATAGAGTTTGAAGAAGCTCGTGATAAGATACTTATGGGCTTAGCCCGCAAATCCATGGTACTGCCCGAAAAGGAAAGAGTCATGACAGCGTATCATGAGGCTGGTCATGCACTCCCTTATTATTTTGTAAAGAATTCTCATCCCCTTCATAAGGTTACCATAATTCCAAGAGGCCGGGCTTTGGGTCTGACGATGGGTATTCCGAAGGAAGATTCATACGCACACACAAAAAGCTGGATCATGGATCAGCTTATAATTCTTTTCGGCGGCTGGGCTGCAGAGATGGTTGTGTACGGGGAAACAACAACGGGAACTCAAAACGATATTCAGCGTGCTACTGAACTTGCCCACAAGATGGTCTGTGAATGGGGTATGTCTGATGAAATTGGTCCGGTTTCTTACGGACAGGATGAGGAGCCTATTTTTATGGGCAAAGAAATTGCACGCCATAAGGGGTATTCCGAGTATACTGCGCATCAAATTGACAGTGCTGTAAAAAATATTTTAGAAAAAGCTAAAAATTCTGCAATAGATATTCTTACAAAACAAAGAGATATGCTCGAAAAACTATCTAATGCACTTGTTGAACATGAAACATTGACCGATTCTGATATTAGGACGCTTCTTAATCTTCAGGAAGCGGCAATAGAGTCAACTGCTATATAAAAGAGGTTTCCATGACAGAAAACAGGTATGCAAACAAAATCATTTTACTATTGCTGTGTTTGTTTTATTTTTTTGTAATACCTGTAAGTGCTCAAACGCCTGTTCCTTCCTACTTTCAAATGGCTAATTATAAAACTGCGCAGCGTTGTTTAGAACTGGCAAGGAATGGTTTAATACAGCTGAATTATGAGGAATCGTATTCATTAGTTCTTACTGGTTTGGAGTACGATACGTCAATTCCTGATCTGTGGTATTTAAAAGCTCTGCTTCTTTCTATACAGGGCGGTTCAAGGTACCAGATTAAGGAGGCTGCTGAGCAGTCATTACAAGCGGGCCAATGGCTCCATTATACTCCCGAAGCAGCACGGGTACTTAATGCACAAGTATTAGTTAAAACCGGCGAAGAACAAAAAGCATTGAATATAATAGATTCTAAACCCTTTATTCTCACGAGTGATGCTGAATACATAAGGGCAGAAGCATACTATAAGCTTTCAGATGCAAAAAAAGCACGTGAAATTATCTCAAATGCCAGAAAATCTTACCCGAAAGATGCAAGATTTCCCCGTTTATTTTTTACTAAGGAACGATTCACCTATGATGAAGGTGATGCTTATTATAAAGAGCTTCTTCAAAGTCTGCTTACAATGACAGATACTTGGAAAGAAGCCGACAGCGATATACTATTGTTTGCTTCTTATTTCTTACAAGGATCTCAAAAAGAGAGATACTTGAAAGAATATAGACTTGCAATGAATAAAAATCCTTTATTTATTGCAGCCTTTTTGGAAGCAGGTTTATTGTCGGAACTTGAAGCAGTAAATACCTTATTTTCTTATGCAGAAACTAAAATATCAGGATCGGTTTTTTTTGAAGTACTTTCTTTACTAAAATCCGAAGAAGCGTTTTTAGAGGCTGCATCAAAACTGGAATCATATTCGGGAACCTTGGTCTTTGATAAAAACGGAGACGGTGAGGATGATTTTTTTGCATCATACTCCTCGGGAAGACCATCTGCTGTTTTATATGATGAAAATGCCGACGGACTTGAAAACTGGTATTCTGAGCTCGACTACGGTGTTCCTGTAAAATTAGCCTGTTATGACCAGAACTTTGAACTATATTATGGACGGTACCCGTACATTAGCACTGCTGTATCAACAGATGTTGATAATCCAATGGAGATACAGCTTGTAGACGGAAGTGTTGACTGGAAACCATTTACAATGGAAATGATTCCAATCATTGGAAATCTGGTGTTTTACGTTCCTTCTCTTGAAAAACAAACTGAATTTATTCCGCTGAACCTTTTTTTACAGAATGCGTGTGAAATTATTGTTTCAGGCGGTTCAGCAAGCGACACTGTTATACGATTTGCTATGAGAGACTCTCTTCCAAAAACTGCTGTGTATACACGGGATGACACGCCCTATGCTTATGGTTTCTTTGAAGACGGACTTCTTGTTTTTAGAAATGTAGATAACGACAGAAACGGCTCTTATGAAATATCTGAGATGTATGCATTTGATCCCGATGTAAGCATCTTATATTTAAATGAAACACAGTCAGCTGCCATGTATAAAGACTTATTTGGAAGTTTAAGCGCAAATAAGGGACTTTTTGTAACAAAAATTGTTGCAGATACAAATGAGAATTCCCTGCTTGATTTTATGGAAGAATACTTACATGATGGTTCTATTAAGACTTCATGGGATTCTGATGAAGACGGAATTTGGGATATTATGTATGAGAAAAAAAACACGATAAATACGGGATTAGAGGAGACTGTTTCATTTATTCATCCCATTGATAATTCTCCGGTTGTAATTCGGTTTGAAAACAGAGAACCGGTTTTTATCACATCCGGAAAAGAAGAAACCCCTATTACGAAACACCCCGATCTGCCGTTTTATTGGCTTGGCTCTGTTCCCGACTCTTCATATGCTGTACGGGCTCTTAATGCGCTGCAAAAGGAACATGTTCAGGGCTTAAGAATCCTCGTTCCTCCCGAAGAAGGTGAAAAAGGTCTAGTATTAGCAATTAAGGTGAATAATCTGTATTTTGGAGAATTTATTAATGAATAAAATTTGTTCTATACTTCTTTGTATCCTGCTCCTTCATTCATGTACCTCAAAATCTGTACATGAATACACTCCTCTTAATTATACAGAACTGGATGCAAGGATTAACGAAATAGAAGATATTATTAAGGTTCGTGATACTGAACCTGTAAAATCTTTGTGGAGATCCTATTTACTAGCAAGCACGAAGAATTCATTTGATGATGATAGTGAGAAAGTTTTTGCTGAATGCGAAGATAGTATTATTAGTTTCTTACAAAAAAGTATCGACGATAAAGATTATGTCACTGCTTCGAAATATTTTTCTTCTTTAAAATCAGTTGAATCAAAAAAAATTGAGTCCTATGCCTCCTGGTTTTCACACGATAACTATTATGATAACGTTAACGTTAACGTTAACGATAATGATAAAGAGATAAAAGCTGATGAAGTTACTTCGCAAGTCGAACAGCTGTCGGAAGTAAAAGTAAGCGATTTTTTATCGGGCACGGTAACAGTTTGGGTTGACAGAGGTATAAAAGTAGAGAAGGGAATGGGGTATGCCGACCGGGTTATAGGTTCCGGTTTTTTTATAGATGACAAAGGACATTTTGTAACAAATTATCATGTAATTGAAAGCGAGGTTGATGCCTCCTACGAAGGCTACTCGCGGGTATATGTTAAATTATATAAGGACAGCGCTACCCGCATACCTGCTAAAGTTATAGGATATGACAAGGCCTTGGATCTTGCGCTGCTTAAAACGGAGGCTATTCCGCCGTATGTGTTTTCGCTCGGATCTTCTGCGGATCTTGATGTCGGTGATGTAATTTATGCAATCGGATCCCCCCTCGGACTTGAAAATACAATAACATCCGGAATTGTATCTGCAAAAGACAGGTACCTGTTTTCTATAGCACAAGTAATGCAGATTGATGCTGCAGTAAATTCCGGTAATTCAGGCGGACCCATAATTGATAAAAACGGCAACGTTAAGGCTGTTGTTTTCGCAGGAATAATGGAATATGAAGGCTTAAATTTCGCCATACCTGTTGAATACTTAAAAACATTATTGCCTGCTCTGTATATGGGAAAAGTCGAACACTCGTGGACAGGGTTTTACGGAATTACAAAAAAAGAATTCCCTTCTTCCCAAAAGGGATCGGGCGTTGAAGTATTATACATAATGTCAGGTAGTTCTGCTCAGCGTTCGTCTTTATCAATTGGCGACGTTATTACGCATATTAATGATATTTCTATTGAGGGTGTTGAGCATCTGCAGCGTGCTATGCTTGGAATTCCTCAAGATTCAATTATTCAGTGTAAAGGAATAAATTCAGCAGGGGAAGCTTTTGTAAAAGCCTTATACACAGAGGTCCGGCCAGAAAATCCATTGTATGACGTCTATCAAAGAGAACCCTTGGCACGGTCTTTTTTACCGATATTCGGTATGGACCTTACTCCGTCTTCTACTCTGAATAAAAATGTATATACAATAAACTCGATTATTCAGGGAAGTATAGCAGATGAAAATGGATTTTCAGTTTTAGATCCTGTCGAAGTAAAAAGGAATAAACTTTTAGAAGAGAATCAAATTCTGTACGCAGAGCTTTTCACGAGAAAAAGAAGCAATGCTTATTTCGAAGTCAATATTGCCATAGCAGCTCCTCTGGACAGTCCCTTCATTTTTTAATATACTGCAACAATGATAGATATATCCCGTAAGCGAAATTTTTGCATAGTTGCCCACATTGATCACGGCAAATCTACCTTGGCAGACAGACTTATTCAGAAAGCTAAAATAGTTGCAGACCGCAATTTTCAAAACCAAATGCTCGATAACATGGATATAGAACGAGAGCGCGGAATTACAATTAAAAGTCAGGCTGTCACTATTCCTTATATTGCAAATGACGGTATAGAATATGAGTTAAATTTCGTCGATACTCCAGGTCATGTGGACTTTTCTTATGAAGTATCCCGTGCCATAGCATCCTGTGAAGGAGCACTGCTTTTAGTAGACGCCGCGCAGGGTGTTGAGTCTCAGACCTTGTCAAATATGTATTTAGCACTTGAACAGAATCTTGAAATTCTCCCGGTCATAAATAAAATTGATCTTCCTGCAGCTGATATTCCTGAAGTAAAACATCAGATTGATCACGATCTTGGACTCGACAGCGATACTTCCGTTTTAGTGTCTGCGAAAACAGGTGTTGGAATAGACGATCTATTTGAAGCAATTGTAAAAAGAATTCCTTCTCCAAAACCTGATACCTCGGGAAAAACGAAGGCCTTAATTTTTGACTGTCATTACGATCCCTATAGAGGTGTTGTTGTTCATTTACGTATGATGAGCGGGTCAATTAAAAAAGGTCAATTAGTACGTTTTATGAGAAGCGAGACCGATTACAAGGTTGAAGAATGCGGAATTTTCAGGCTTAAACTCCATGATACAGGAGAACTTACAGCAGGCGACGTCGGATACATTATAGCAGGGATTAAAACTGTTGCCGATGTCCGTGTTGGTGATACTGTAACCCTCACTGATAATCCTGTTGAAAAACCTCTGCCCGGTTTTAAAGAGGTTAAACCAGTTGTGTATTCCTCGATTTATCCTGTAGACTCAAATGATTATGAAGAACTTCGCGACAGCATGGAAAAACTAAAGCTTAATGATGCAAGTCTTATCTATGAGAAGGATGCCTCGCTCGCTCTTGGCCATGGTTTTAGAAGCGGTTTTTTAGGACTTTTACATTTAGAGGTTGTCCAGGAAAGGCTTGAACGCGATTTTAATCAGTCTGTTATTTTTACAGCTCCTTCTGTACGGTATCATATTACCCTTTCAAGCGGTGAAGAAAAATATATTGATAATCCTGCTGATTATCCGGAGCAGTCAAAAATTGTGAGTGCACGGGAGCCTTATATTAAAGCTTCCATAATAACTCCTGCAACATATCTTGGAAGCATAATGGCTCTGTGTACCGAAAAACGCGGATCCCAGACTAATATGCAGTACCTCGATCAAAAACGGGTAGAAATAATTTATGAAATGCCCCTTGCAGAGGTTTTGTTTGATTTTTATGACCGTCTAAAAAGCTACAGCAGGGGATACGCCTCATTTGATTATGAGGTTATAGCTTATAGAGAAACCGAACTTGTAAAGATTGATATTTTAATTAACGGCAAAAGCGTTGATGCTCTTGCTCAGCTTTCTTTCAAGGGAAATGCTTATGACAAGGCTAGAAACGTCTGCGCACAGCTTAAAGATGAAATAACAAAGCAGCAGTTTAAAATTGCTGTTCAGGGTGCAATAGGAAGCCAGATCATTGCAAGAGAAACGGTAAATGCATTAAGAAAAGATGTATTGGCAAAATGCTACGGCGGTGATATTACAAGAAAGAGAAAGCTTTTAGAAAAACAAAAAGAAGGGAAAAAGAGAATGAAGATGGTGGGCGATGTTGAACTGCCGCAGTCGGCATTCCTTGCAGTATTAAAGACGAAAGAAGAATAAAAAACCGGACAATCATTCCTGATTACTAAGGGCAGATTCGATATCTTTTAGAAAGAAGTTGATTTCGGCCCTTATTCTTTTTAAAAAACCCTGAGATAAATCGGGCTTTTTATAACCGTCCGGGAAATGCAGATACAGGTAATCATGCTGTTCAAGTAATGTAAGAAGCTCCCTTTCACTTAATGAGCCATGGATAAGACAGTTTTTTATTTTTAATAAATTTTCTTTTTCTTTTTTTAAAAACAAAGTAATTGTTGTTCGTAAATCAGGATCAGTTTTCTTAACATAAGCAAGACCCTCAAGAGGTTTTGGAAATTCTAAATTTGGAAAATCTGCAGTGTACGATTCCAGCGTATCAATAGTTACATAAGGAATTTTAGTAATAAGACTTAATTTTGAAAGATTATATAAGCCTGTGATTCCTTTAAACTCTTCATCAAAAAGAAGAGCATACTTTTTTAAGGCGAAATCTGTAATACAATTTTTACCGCAAAACTCTGTGCCTTTGTTAAAAAATCCGGTATGTGAACCCGTACTGGTAAGTCTGTTCGATGTCATTAACATATAACGGTGTATAGGGGCGCTTTTACAATGTGTTTTTCCAGGTATGTAAGAAAAATCTAAACCTGAAAAAAATACAGGAACATCCGGTGCACGAAGAAACAAGGCTGTATGAACAGCTGCAAGCCCTACAGACCCGAGCGGCGGTACTATACGTACTGGAATGCTTTCCTTTAGTCTGTTTAAAAAAGACGATGATTCATATTCAGACAAAAAAAAGGAAAGGTTGCCATTAAGAATTTCATGAACTCGAGGACGTGCTGTCAGATCTGTATTTAGATGTATGTGCGTATTCTTTGATCCTATAAAAGCCTTGACATTGGCAAGCTGGCACTCAACTGCTTCAATTATATGAGGTCTTATTCCGTTTTCAAGAAGGGGCATAACGGCACTGTCTACACAGATAATAAAAAAATCATCTTTATGGAGCCGTAAATAGGGTATTACAGATTCAAGTGAAATACCTGCGCCAAGAACAATTATCGGCTTATGAATACTGTTTTGCATCAGCTTAGAAGATGAGCTCAAGAATGGCAGGTTCTTAAAAATGTTGCGGGCATATAACCTGCCCATCTTAGTAATTGTAATGCGGTTTTTCCAAAAGAAGTCTATGAAGGAATCTGTATAAGAAGTAAAAATAGATTTAAACTCTTCGGTCTGAGTAGAAGCTGCAGGATTTAGCGTCAGTAATCTTCTAAAGAAAAACCGTTTTTCCTCTTTTACGATTTTACTGCAGCGGTTAAGAAACAAAGATATTCCATCAGTGTCGGGAGTAATATAAAGATACTCAAATTGTGAATTACTTCTATATTTATCGATATAGGGAAGGGAAAAATCAAAAAGAACAGGATCTGTTTCTACAGCTATAATATAAGAATCTGAATCAATTTTGTGAATAAGGCTTTGAAGGCCATACCCTAAAACTGGTGAAAAAACAACAATCAGGCTTCCCGGGAGAATATGTAAAGAAGATATTAGACGTTCACAGCTTTGAACCGGATTATACTTTGAAAAAAGATACCGGTTGTTGTATAAAACAGAAAAACCCTGCCCAGCAGGAACTAGACAAGGTTTTTGATTATTCATAACGGCATTCTCTATTCATAACTAAAAAAGTTATCAAAGAACACTGATAAAACATTGTTTTCAACTTTGTCGCTTCTTACAAATGAATCATGGAATGAAGCTTGATCGTATTCACGTACATAATACGGGTAAACAAACGAAAAATTATCCAGGTCCATCTGTGTTACTTCTGAAGCTCTTTTATCTAATTGCAGGACTAATACATTTGAGCCTAAAATAATCGGGTCTGAAATTTCATTATCGCTTAATGAAAAAACTGTTTTTAAGAAATTCTCATTTGTTTCTGCGCCGTTTAATTCGGGGTATGATGATGAAGGAACGTACATGATCATATCTTTATTTTTATAGTTCAAAGGAAAAGGTTCTACAGAAAGCTTTTCAATATTAAACTCTCTGCATGCAGCATCAAAGCCGTCGCGTGACGCAGATAAAGCAAAGTCTTTGGCTATATTTGTAAAGTATTCCTCAATGCGGCCCATTTCCTTGCTTGTTAAATATGAATAAGCTGCGTCAATAAATGATGCATCGTTAAAATCTGGTGAAATGCTTTGTGCATTTGATCTGAATATAGAGAAGGTGTCGGAGGTTTTTACTACTCCGCTTACTTCACCGTTAGACAGAGCCTTAAGAGCACTTAAGTCATCAGAATTAGTTAGAACTGATGTAATTTCATATTCATACTGTAAAGAAAATTTGCCGTCTTCTGAACTGTATGCCTTTGTTGAAAATGCACTAACTGCGTCCTCGAAAACTACTTCTTCTTTCTTTATTTGATCAAGAATCTTTTTTGCTTCATCTTCGGTTTTTAATGTAATAACCGAAAAGTCATAGCGGTTAAAAAGATCCGGTTTTTCTCTGCCGAACTGTGCTGCTTCATCTTTGGGATAATCGGCTGTCGAAAAAGAAGCAAAACTAAAACCGCGTGTATTAGCATTCAGTTTTGCCATAAAAGGAATTTCTTTTGAAGATTTTTTAATTCCGAAAATTGATCCGTTGACATCTCCGAAGTAATCATCAATGTAAGTCTGATAATTTAATGAATCAATAACCGACTGTTTAATTTCAACTTTTCTGCTGTCGGGTGTATCTCTAAAAATTTTAGCTGAGTATTTACCTTCCGAATCATAGAAATAGGGAATCATTTCTCTATTTATTTGTGAATCGGGAGCAATAAACCCTGAAGCCTTAACTTCTTCTGTTATTGCCATATTAAGAACAGTGCTTGAAAAAGCATTACTGAGGACTCCGTAGAAATTGGAGTTATCTACATTCTGCCCTGAATCTTTAATGCTGTTTGTGTAGTATTCAACCATTCTGGCAAAATATGAATCCATTTCATATCGAATTGGTTTACCGTCCCACTTTCCCATTAAAAGTCCATCATTGTTGTAAGTTTGAGTTAATGCGGGAATTAGAATAAAAGCGAGAGCCGCTAAGATCAAAATAATAACAGAACCGATTGTGTAAAATAACTTTTTACCGGTTTTCTGTTCCTTCTTTTTATTTTCCATAAAAAAGCTTCCTTATTGTAATATCAATAGTTGGTCATCAATTTTATCACGGAGCAATACCTGTGTCAACGTATTATTTTCATTCTGCAGGTGAAAACTGATATTTTTTTTTATTGGTACTTGACATTTTTTTCCATTTTTACTATAGTGTTTTTCATCACGGGGGCGTAGCGAAGCTGGTTATCGCGTCGGCCTGTCAAGCCGAAGATCGCGGGTTCAAGCCCCGTCGCTCCCGCTCAAGCCCATCCTTAAGGATGGGCTTTTTTCTTCTAACATATTTACGGGTAGTAGCGCAGGGGTAGCGCGCTTGGTTCGGGACCAAGAGGTCGGGGGTTCAATTCCCCCCTGCCCGAAAAAAGCAATCGGCAAAAGCCGGTTGCTTTTTTTATTTTAAAGGGGGAATTGAACATGAGCTAACGCCGAGCGAATGCGAGGAAAAGCGCACAGGACGTGCGCGGCAGTTAGCGAGGGCGGGCTGGAAAGAGCAAACAGGAAGTTTGCGAATGGAAGCCAATCCCCCCTGCCCGAAAAAAGCAATCGGCAAAAGCCGGTTGCTTTTTTTATTTTAAAGGGGGAATTGAACCGGAACGACGGCGCAAACTGGCGCAGCGCAAACCGCCAAGGATGGCGGTTTAGGAGTGTAGGCGGCCTGAAGTGAGGAAGCACGATGCTGACGAACGAAAGGCAATCCCCCCTGCCCGAAATACACAAAACCGCTGAAAAGCGGTTTTTGTATTTTAAATAGGGGCAGGGGGGGTACTCTCAGCGTAGTTTCGAGAGATTAATGGTTAGGTATGACTAGCTGGATAAAAGTACAGCGTACACTGTAGCCGCTACATTCAGTAATAGTATAAGTGAGAGCAGAACTATTGACATTCCTTTTTTTGATGCTGAATAGGTGTTCCGGAAAGAAAAGACATTGTGTTTTTTTCTATAAGCGTTCGTTTTAGGACTATATAAGGTGTAAGCAGAAAAATTGAGAATAAATGCAGGGTTTGGCCGAAGTTGTCAAAAAACTTTCTATGCTGAATAACTACCTCTAACACAGGAATTGCCAAGAGGTCAAAGGTGAAAAAAAATAGTCCTTCCCAAAAATACACTTCCTTATACCATTTATTTTTTAAAGGCTATTTTTCTGCAGTTTTTTCTTTGTTTTTTTTACCGGTACCGGAATTACTTTTTCAAGAATCTCAATAACACGGTTTAATACATCCGTATCTTCTACATCGAGTATGTAGTGTTCTTTCGCCCCCTTATAAGGAGCTCCGACAGAATCAGCATTAATATGGGGTGAAAGAATATCAAGTTTTTTAACATAGACAGTATTATCGCAGACCAGCAAAACAGGTTTGTCGTTTACATAAATCATGTATTCTCCGAACATCTTTCGGTACCGGACGTCCCATCTTGTTTCAATCTGATCGCAGATAAACTCTATAAAATCCTGTGTTGAAGCCACGTAAGCCTCCTTATTTTCTTTTGACTTCTATATAGTGAACAGGAGGCTTCATGTTGTCGCTCTTAACCGATACTATCTTTTTCATGGAACTTACGAGATCTATGAGTTTTTTATATCCATATGTTCTGGGGTCAAAGGCGGGATCGAGCTTTTTAAGCATGTTTCCAAGGGCTGCAAGAGTAAAATACTCTTCATCAATCTCGCTGATCGCCTTAAGCATTATGGGTTCGGCATTTTCAGCTTCTTTTTGCGCCTGATGGGGAGACTTTTCTAATGTTTCCTCTGCCTTAATATTATCGAGGTAGATGAAGCTGTTACAAGCATCGACGAATTTTTTAGAGGCCTTCTTTGTTCCGATCCCCAAAAAGAACAGGCCTTTTTCACGAACGCGCCGTGCAACACTGCCGTAAATGTGGTCGTTACCGATTATACAGATTCCGGTTATATTTTTATTTGAATATACAACTTCCATAATGTCCATGATGATCGCCTTATCAGTTTCGTCTGAATCATAATGAAACTGCTGAAAGGGCCGGATGCCGTACTTGTCCAGAACTTCCGGCCAGTTTTTATACGCAGGATTTGACCAGTCTGCATAAGCACGCTTGCCGGATATTATACCGTACTTTAATATTTCGTTAAAAACCGGCTCTATTAAATTAAAACTGATATTTTCCGAGTCTATAAAAAGATAAAATTGAGTTTCATTGTCCATGTAAAGTAGTCCTTGTTTCGATTAATTTATGAATAAAAAGCATTCCACATGAAGATGAATACAAATATACAGCCCCACGCATTTCCCGTTACTTCTTTCGTTACAAGAATACCATAGATAATAATAAAAATACACAAGGCTTCTATAAGAGCCTTTGGCGTAACGCCTACCATACCGTGAATGAGCAGGCACATAAGCGCACATATTAAGGCACCCCAGTTAAGCCATTTTTTATTGGAAGGATAAACCGTGTTAATTTTGTCTGATATTACCACGTAGTTAAAACCCTCAAAAAAGCCCCAGCAAACTGCTATTACAATCATACCAATAACATTAACAGGAAAGGCTGAATCGAGCACCTCGTTTGTCATCCATACTGACTGAAAGGGGAGCCATCCTTTTATACTTCCTGCGGCGAAGCGGAAAACAAGAATTGGAATATAGGAAAGTATAGAAAAAAGGACAGCAGGTAAAACGCTTTTACGATGGAGTCCATGTTCCCAAAAGTTTTCTTTTCTCAGCAGAGTTACCAGACTTATACCGAGTCCTGCAACGCCGAATTGCGCAAAACCCATTCCCAAAACACGAAACAAAATGGCAATTTCGGTATTCTTTGCGAATTTATTGATATCAGACTGGAAGACAATAATTATGCCGAGTACTGCAAATGTTACAGCGATAATTATAAGCAGATCGAAACCGGCTTTTTTTTGTGCCGGATTTTTTGAAAGTTTACTCATTTTTTCTCCTTGGTCTTTTTTATTGTTACATAGTATAACAAACAAGCCCTGTGAGTTTGGCACTGCATTATTGACGTTTGAGGCAATTGTGTTACTATTTGTATTATAGACCAGTTCATATCATATGCAAAGAAATTAAATTAGAATTGAGGCTGGTTTTGATAAAAAACTATAACCCTTACCCGTAAAGGTATTCCAGTTTTTAAATATAGTGAATATGAGGATATGGCTCATACGCCTTCTCCGTGCTATAAGGATCCAAAACTATTTTCCTGGCTTTTTGCGCATTCGTTATAATTTAAACATACATAATTCTGTATAATTATCTTTATTTTTTCTTCTTGACCGATTGGTCAAGCGTGTGGTATTATATTCTTGACTGGCTGGTCAAAAGGCTGTGCCTGCGAGGAGGATGAATGATTTCTGTAACGAATGTAAGCCATGATTATGAGGGTAAGGGGAAATATGCTGTTGAAAATATTTCATTTACCGTTGATTCGGGTCATATTTTCGGTTTTTTGGGCCCGTCAGGGGCAGGAAAGTCCACTGTGCAAAATATTATGACAGGTCTTCTTCCCCTTCAAAGCGGCGGGGTTATGTATGATGACCGGTCAATCAAGGACTTAAAAACGTCCTTTTTTAACAGCATAGGCGTATCATTCGAACTACCCAATTTTTATCCGTCTTTAACCGGGTATGAAAACCTGCACTATTTTTCATCTGTATTTAATACACCTGTTATGGATGCAATGGAACTGCTTGAAAAAGTTGGACTTCGCGATGCTGCCCATAAACGGGTGTCTCAGTATTCCAAGGGTATGAAGCAGCGCCTTTCTTTTGCCCGTTCTATTATAAACAATCCCCGCTACCTGTTTCTCGATGAACCCACGAGCGGACTGGATCCAAAAACTGCAGTCATTATTAAAGACCTTATTATGGAGCAAAAAAAGCGCGGTGCGGCGGTAATTTTGACCACGCACAACATGGAGCTTGCCGACTCTCTTTGCGACACCGTCGCCTTTATTTACGGAGGAAAACTCAATGCTGTTGATACTCCTGAGGCTCTGAAACGCTTATACGGTAAAAAGGAATTGAGAGTCGTGTTCTCAGATGGCGGTTCTGAAAAGGAACAAGTGTTTGCACTGGATGATGTCTCATCTATAGCGTCATGTATCAGCTCTGCTCAAATTATTAAGATGCACACCCAGGAAGCAAGTCTTGAGCAGATTTTTCTGCTTCTTACGGGAAAGGAGCTTTCTGCATGAAAACTATACTTGCATTATGCATTCAGGATTTTAAACGCCTTCTTACTAATGCTTTTTTTTGGATTCTATCTGTTACACTCATTCTGCTCATCCTTGTAATAAATCTTGCGCTTCCGGAAAGCCTAGCACAGGAAAGTTATAAGCTCATTCGTTTTACGGACGCTCAGATTGCCCTTCCTTCACAAAAGGCTCAGAGTATTTCAGAAGTAGAGGACGCGGTAATACATGACGGATATATCGGCGTCATCGATTCTGCCAAGGGGCTTACTATTGTGCATTCTCAGCTGAATGATAAAGCGCTTAATGCTCTTGCCCTCTCTTTAAATCCTGATGGAATAACCCCTGTATCGCTCGAGTTCAGTTCAAACAGCCGCTCTCCGGTTCCTTTTAATAAGGCAATGCTGCCCATTTTCCTGTGTTTTGAAGCCTTAGTCACCGGCTGTATATTGGGCGGAGCGCTCATGCTTTCGGAAAAAGAGCAGGGTGTGATTAAGGCCATGAGAACGTCCCCTCTCTCCATAGCCGCCTACTTGACTGCTAAGGTGCTGCTTTTTTCTGTAATTGGAACAGTGTATGCGTCGCTTCTTTGTATTTTTACTGTCGGGTTTGCTGTACAGTGGCCCCTGTTTTTACTCCTGTCTTTTTTTGGAACAGCGATAATGACCTTATTAGGACTGGCTTATACAACCCTCTTCAGCGATATAAGCAGCTGGTTTTTTTCTTTAGTTCTCGTACTTTCAATTAATATGCTGCCTTCGATGACCTATTATGCTTCTTCGTTTACTCCATTTTGGATGAAGATGATTCCCTCATATCCTGTTCTCTTTGCATACAGCAGTATTCTTTTCGGCGGCTCAGTTGATATTTGGGCTGTCCTTATAAGCTTGTTCTCTTGGCTTATCCTTACATCGGTATGTGCCTTCGGGATGTGCCGGACGTTCTTTTTAACCCGGAGGAAGTAAGATGAAACACATTATTAATTCACTCAAATATGAATTAACACTGATAATGAGGAACGGCATTTCTCTCTTTATGGTTTTTGCGCCTGCCTTTCTCGCTCTTGTTTTTATTCTCATTTTTGGGGCGGTCCGCAGCTCCTCTGTAAAAATAGCGGTTGACCAATCGCTGTTACAAAGCGATATCGAGAAGATAGAAAGAATTGCAGATGTAGAATTTTATACAAGTCTTGAGGAACT
>Ga0116148_1002772_pt1 | contig 16838 bp, 11 predicted proteins | sample AD_UKC055_MetaG_FD_89786 | JGI IMG/M metagenome (GOLD analysis project Ga0116148, IMG submission 89786) | Active sludge microbial communities of municipal wastewater-treating anaerobic digesters from USA - AD_UKC055_MetaG | ecosystem: Engineered > Bioreactor > Anaerobic > Digestate | place: USA... | reverse complement strand
TATGGCTCGCGCCAGTTTGAAGGTGGAGATGCCGGCAGCATGACAGCGAGCGCACAGTCTGCTCCGTTCCCTTCGGTGTCGGTCGTGGTGCCGACCTACATGGAAGCGGATAACATCCCCTTGTTGGTGGACCGTGTCTCCCGCGTGCGCGATGAGCGCCACCTGGACCTTGAGCTGCTGATCATGGACGACGACAGCAATGACGGTATTGAGGCAGTGGTCCACGGCCTCGAAAAACCATGGGTCCGTCTGGTGGTCCGCAAGGAGAATCGCGGGTTGAGCCCGGCGGTTCTGGACGGGATGCGGCTGGCAAAGAACGATATACTGGTTTGCATGGATGCGGACCTGAGCCATCCGCCGGAAGCCATCCCGGAACTCCTTGAGGCCCTTTCCCAAGACTATGATTTTGCCATCGGGTCGCGATATGTGGAAGATGGTTCCACCGACGAGAGCTGGGGCCTGTTCCGTTGGCTGAACAGCCGCGTGGCCACACTGCTGGCGCGCCCGTTTACCCGGGCCAAAGACCCGCTGAGCGGCTTTTTCGCTTTGCGGCGCGCGACCTTCGAGGCCGCGCAGGACCTCAATCCCATTGGATACAAGATTGGACTCGAGCTGATTGTGAAGGCGCGGTGCGAGTTTATCAAGGAGGTACCGATCCGCTTTTCAGACCGCAAGCTGGGGGAGAGCAAACTCACGTTTGCCGAGCAACTGCGGTACCTTCAACATCTGCGGCGCCTGTTCATCTACCGGTACGGTGGATGGGCGCACTTCATGCAGTTCGCGGTCGTGGGCGGGATGGGGACGCTTGTCAACCTGGCGGTACTGACGCTTCTGCACCTCGTGCGCGTTCCGTTGAACATTTGCGTAGCCGCGGCCATTCTGACGGCGATGGTGTTCAATTTTGGCTTGAACCGCCGCTTCACTTTTTCGTATGCGCGGGACGGGTCAATTGCGCGCCAGTTCCTGGGTTTTGCGGGGGCGAGCAGCCTCGGGGCGCTGATTAATTACGCAGTGACACTGCTGTTTATACACCAGTGGGCTATAATGGAACGCGTCCCTCAACTGGCGGCGCTGGTGGGCATTGCGGCGGGGATGGCGATCAACTTTGGGATCAGCCGGCACTTGGTGTTTCGGAAGCCGAGCCCCCCGGACCCTACATAATGGTCTCGATGGGCGGCCAATCCAGGAACGTCCAGGAAGGAGGAGTCTGAAGATGGCGTCAAAGGTGAGTCGCAGACGGTTTGTGCAAACGGGTACTCTGGCGGCGGCCGGGGCGGTTTCCGCTCTGGTCTCCTCGCGCGCCGTGGGCGCCAACGAGCGCATTCGGCTGGGCTTCATCGGCGTCGCCAACCGCGGGGGGCAGTTGCTCGAACGTACGACGCCGTTCGGCGACGTCGAAGTCACGGCGCTCTGCGACGTATACCGTCCGACGATCGAAGAATGGGCGGCGAAAGTCCCGAACAAGGTCGCGCTTTACGGCGACTACCGGAAGATGCTCGAGACTGAGAAACTCGACGCGGTAGTTATCGCGACGCCGGACCACTGGCACGCCCTGCAGATGATTCATGCATGCGAGGCCGGGCTCGATGTGTACGTCGAGAAACCGCTTTCGATCACCATCTACGAGGGGCGCCGAATGGTCGAGGCGGCACGGCGGACCAGGCGCGTTGTGCAGGTCGGCATTCAACGGCGCTCCTGCGAGACGCTCATGAAGGTCCGCGACTTCGTGCAATCCGGCAAGATCGGTCCGGTTGTTGTGGGACGTTGCTGCCGTGTGAGCAACATGTGGCCGGACGGCATCGGAAGTCCTCCGGACAGCGAGCCGCCTGCCGGGCTGGACTGGGACATGTGGCTGGGGCCGAGGGCGTACCGACCGTTCAATCCCGCTATCGCTCCGTATAAATTCCGCTGGCATAAGGATTTCTCGTCGCAGCTAGCCAACTGGGGGGTGCATTACTTTGACGCTTTTCGCATGGCTCTTGGCGAAGAGGTGCCGACGTCCATCTGCGCCATGGGCGGCCGGTACCTGCTCAATGACGCGCGAACCATTCCGGATACCATGGAAGCTATCTTCGAGTTCCCCTCGAAACGAATGGTCCACTTCAGCCAGTACGAGACCAGCAGCAATCCGATTCTTCGTTCGGGGATGGTCGAGTTTCGCGGGACCGTCGGGACCCTCTATTATGAGGGCGCGAATTTCGTGGTCGTCCCTGAATTCGGCGGGCAGTTCCAGGACCGCGAGAGGCGGATGGCGCCGGTGGAGGAGAAGGGCTCGGTCGGCGACCCGACTGCCCAACATATCCGCAATTTTCTGGACTGCGTGAAGTCTCGCAACGACCCCAATTGCACCATCGAAGAGGGGCACAAATCCACCACTCTCGCGTTGTTGGGCAATATCTCGCTAGAGGTGGGAACCCGGCTCGAATGGGACCCCGCCGTTGAACGCGTTACGAATCACCCGCAAGCCAATGACTTGCTCCATTACGAGTACCGAGAGCCTTGGAAACTGGGGTAAGGCCGGGATGTCAGATTTCGCACGTGTGAGAGCGGCCTCCAATCGCGGGAGTTTCCCCTTCTTAGCAGTTTGCTTGTTTTTCGCATTCTGTTGCCGCGGGTAGAAATATTTCTTCCCGAAGCAACACGCAAGCGGGTGGAAGTGTATAATTGATAGAGATTTGGGATGTGGGCGGCGAAATACCCGGACGGCGGCTCTTTTTGATAGAATGAGGAGAAGTGCGGAAGGAGATGGTGACGCTCTGCGTCCGGGAGAGTAAGATATAAGGGCATTACGTGCTTCAGTTAGTGGGGCGGTATTTTGGAGGTCTGCTTGGGAAAGGCCATGAAGCTGATGAAAGTAGAATACACATTTCGATTGAACGGCTATCTGTTGGGGACGCTCCTGATGCTTTGCCTGATTTCCCTGTCGGCGTTGGGTCAGAACCTGCTGGTGAATCCAAGCGCCGAGACCGGGGACCTGAGCGGCTGGAGCACGAGCGGGCCCGGCTGGAGCGCAGGCCCCGACCCGCAACCGTCCGGCGTTCTTGGGGGTGGCCGCGATGGCTGCGCCGTGTTCTTCACGGACGACGATTGGTGTACGCGAAGCCAGACCGTTAGCCTGTTGGCCCTCGGGTACACTGCGACGGAGTTGGACGCCGTGCCCAAGATCACGTTTTCAGAGTGGTTCCGCGGGTTTTCGACTCATTTCATACCCAATTACGCGGATAAGGCTTACTTACATGTAGAATTGCGCAAAACGGAGAATGGAGACCCCGTAGTTTCATACGATTCAGGCGAGTTCACCACCAGCGGCACGTGGGAGCAGAAAACCGGCACGTTCAGCGGTTACGGCGCCGGTGTGCGATATGTTTATTGGGAGGATGGCGGGAAGGGCGCGGAGACAACCTCCGGTTCCACGGATGGCCCGGTATTGGATGAAGCGCTTCTCACCATTGCTGTCTCGCGGGCTACCCCGAAGTTGGTTGTCAGCAGAACCACCATCGATTTTGGGGCATTTTCGCGTTCGGGGGAATGGTCGCCTCCCCAAACGGTGACGATCACAAATACCGGCACTGTGGCGATGGCGGTCAATTTCTGCATTTGCGCGGGTGATTATGTTAGTTTTGCGCTGAAGAATGCCCCCGCGAATGATCCGATTGTTCCGGGCGGCAGCCTTCCTCTTAGCGTGGTATTCAGCCCGTTCCAGCTGGGGACGCGCTCGGCCACGTTGCGGGTCTATTCGGATGATCCAGGAAATCCAACGAAATCAATCACGCTTCGGGGTTTCGGAGCACCGGTATGCACGGGTATTACCCGATTGGATGATTCTCCAACAAGCGAGACGACGGTGCGTTTCAAGGTGAGTTTCAGCGACGGCGTGGTGGGAGTGGACAGCAGCGACTTTGTCATCGTGGAATCGGGGGTGACCGGGTCGTCACTTTCGGGCGTTGCACAAGGCGACGCCGATGGCAAGGACTGGATTGTGACGGTGGCGTTCGGCAGGGGACGGGGAACCGTGGGCATCAACCTTGTGGACAACAACACCATTGTTGCGGTCCTTTACGAGGTCGAGTACCCGTTGGGCGGGGCTGGCTCGGGAAACGGCAATTTTACGGGCGGGGAGACCTATCAGTTTCTCGGAGCGGCGTCGCCTGACATCGACAGCAGCGGCGCGGTCAATGCCCGGGATATACAGCTGGTCATCAATGAAGTGCTTGAGCCGGGTTCGGCGCCTCCGGGGATGGATACGGACGTGGACGGCAATGGGTCAACCGGGGCTGAAGACGTGCAGTTGGTGACTAACGCAGCGCTGGACAGGTAGGTCCTCCCGCCGGACAAGAGCCTTCGTATCGACGCCGCAGCACTGCCATCGCGGCGGCGTCTTTCATGGGCACGCCTATCTTGAGTAAGACGCATCCCCGAGCGGGCACATTCAGGGCGAAAGCTTCCGTGTATTCGCCCAAATCTTTCCTGCGCCACAGGTCGCGGACCGGATGAGGGCCTGGGGGGAGTCCGGCGCCGGCCCACGATACGTATACGCGCCGGGGCCCCGTCCTTGGGTCGAAATTGAAGAGGCCCACGGCACGGGTCCCGTCCCACAGGGGGCGAATCCAGACCTCGGTTGATGGGTCATTCGCCGGGAGCACGCGCCGAACGGGCGCTCCGAGTGGGTCTTGATGAATCGCGATCACCTCGGGGTTCTTGAGAAGCGCCAGGGTGAAAGAGTCCAATTGGCTCACGTCGCACCCGAGGAACATGGGGGAGGGGAGCAAGGCCCAGAGGGTGACGTGCGTCTGCTGTTCCCGCTCGTTGAGTTGTGTGTTGCGCAGTTCCTTCCCCCACCCAAGTTTGCCTAGGACCATCATATCGGCATCGTTCCAGTGGCCGGGCCGCGCGAACCGGGCGGGTTCGGCGGCTGCCAGGGCGTTGTGGAGCATGCCGGGCCAGGTATCGTCAATGTCCCGGCTTGTGCGCCAAAGATTGCCCTGAATATCCGGGTGGGCCGCCCATTGCCAGACGTTTGCTTCGCCGTACTGGCAAATGGCGTAGACCATATCACGGCCGCCGTCATCAATGGCTTGGCGCATGAGACGATAGGGGCGCATAAACATCTCCGGACCTTGGCCATCGGCCACGCCGCTGTAGGAGCACCAATCATATTTGAGGAGGTCCATTCCCCACGCAGCGAAGGTCCGGGCATCCTGAAATTCATGTTCATAGCTGCCTTCGTATCCGGCGCAGGTTGTGCGGCCCGGGGATGCGTAGATGCCCGCTTTCAGCCCCGCGTTGTGGAGGTATCGGACGAGGCCGGGCATGTCCGGGAACTTGTCGTTGGGAATGATGGCGCCGTTGGCTTGGCGTCCACCAGCCCATCCATCATCGATGCACACGTACTGGAACCCGTAGTCGGCAAGGCGTGATGCGAGGAGGGCGTCAGCGGCTGCTCGGACTTTCGCATCGTCCACCGTTTCGCCCCATGCGTTCCAGGAATTCCAGCCCATGGGCGGGGTCAAAGCGAGGGAATACGGCGCGGCGACAAGCAGCATGGTTTGGCGGCTTCCGCCATGCTTGTTTCGGGCGCGTAACTTGAGGGTCCAAAGGCCGGCCTTCTCGAGGACGCCGGTGATAATCCCGGTGTCCGCATTCACCGTTAGCCCCGGGGGCAGACCACGGGCTGTCGCGGAGATGGGCAACTCCCCGCCGCATGGAATCCGAAACAGAAACGGCCGGCCGGGAGTTGCGCCCAATACGCGGGGCGCGTTGATTTCGGGCGCTTGGGGCTGGCGGCAGGCGATTTCTGGAGTTTCCACGGGCGGGGGGGCCACAATTCGCGGCGGTTCCGAGGCGTTCGGGTCGAGGAACAACAGAGCGCCCGCCCAGTCCGCGTGGTCGAGGTGGATGCCGTCTTCGGTCGGGTCCACGATAAGCGTCAGGCGGCTGGCCGATTCGAGTTTCACGTCGGCGAGAAGGGGTGTGTCGCCGCCCCGTAGGACGGGGCTTCTCCAACGGAGCGAATCATCCGCCCACAGCTCGAAGATGGCCGACCCGTTTGGCCCGGCCTCGTCATCAATGCCAACCATGGCCACGAACCGGTTGGTTCCCCCGTGGAGCTCGATGTGGCATTCGCTGAAGGCGTGGGTCCCCAAGCCGTGAAGATAGCGCGTGCCGCCCAGTCGCATCTCGTTTTGCCCTACGGACCGGCCTGCCCTGGGCTGGCCCCAGTCTTGCCGCGCGTGGGCAACGTCGAGAGCATCGAGCCATATGGCCCCTGTTGGGGCATGCTCACCTTCGAGAAATAGCGCCACCGGGGCGGGCACAGCACGCGGCGCAACAAGCAGCAGGAGACCGAGAACCGCACGGACACCGCAGGCGGGGACCAGGCCCGGAAACCGGGGTGTGTGTCGTTTGCACATAGCCGCCAAATGTAAAAGCCGGGCGGACGCGAAGTCCAGCCCGGCCTCTGAATCGTGTTTGCGGGGCGTCAGAACGTCAAGATGAACCACAAGAATACGTAGTCTGCATCGGCGTCGTCGGTACCGCCCATGAAAACGTTTCCGTTGGAGTACAGATAGTTGCCGTCCAACCCGTGATCCGAATCGTTGAAGAAGTGGGAGTAGAACAGCATGATGGTGAGATTTTCGCTGTAGGCGTAATTGATGACATTCAGCCATTCCCACCCGATATTGTCGCCGGACTCCATAGTCCAGAAGCTCAGGTTTGGAGCGATCAGCACGCGATAGTTGCCGAGGGTGAAGTATGCCGGCCAATCAAAGGTTTCGTTGGCCCAGTAACGCCCGATCTGGGTCTTGACGGAAACCTTCTCAAGCGGTTTGAAGTCGACGCCGAGCGCCAGTTCCGAGAAGTTGGTCAGGCAGCCGTTGTCGTTTATGGCCGGGGCGTAATTTGTTTCGGAGAACAAGCGATTGAACGATGCGCTCGCGTTGGGTTTGTCGAACGGGTTCAGCCATTCCCAGAAACTGATGTCGCGTTCGTCTTCGCCTCCCATGTATACCCCGAGCACATATGGCCGAGGTTTCCATGCGATATCAAAGGTGTACCCGATTTCCAGTTCGCCGGCCCATTGATCCCATTCCGCTTCGTTGTCGCCGTAGAAATATGGCTTGAACCGGAAGCCCAAGGCGTCCGCGTCACCGAACTGATAGGCCAGTTTCAGGTCGTAATCCAACGCGCCCCAGTTGCCCCATGCGCGCCCGCCCACCGTGTGCAGGTTGGTGGGGTCGTAGTCGTCGACACCGAACCAGTCTTCAATCCATTCGCCGAAGAAGCCAAGGTTTGTGTCCGACAACCGCCGTGCGTCGCGCAGCCAGTACCACCACAGGGCGAAATCGATGTTCTCCAGACCCGTGTAAGCGGCGCGCACACCGTAGAAGTCAACGTCCTCATCCTGTTCGATGGGTCCGCCTTCCGCGAGCTTGGTGGCGAAGGCGTCGACTTCAAACTGGTCGGTGGTGTAATTCAGGGAGATGCCATCCCACGAAATGCGCAGGGTTGGCGTGGCCCTGTCGCTGAGCAGCCAGCCTTCATCGAACCGCATGCGCTGGCGGCCGATGCGCGCACGCAGCGGCAGACCGCCAATCTCATTCATTTCGATGTAGGACTGGAGCAATTCGACGTCGTCCGAGGTATCGGCGGGGCCGTCCGCACCGGTGATGTAGTTGCTGCGGAAGTCTTCACCCCACCACGCGAAGTCGTAGAATTCGATGACGCCATTCACGTTGTTGGTGAAATCAGCCTTGACGCCCAAGGTCGTCACCAATTCCGTGAACGTCCAATCGGAGCGCGCGTTGTCGTAATCGAAGAGACTACGGACGCCGAGCGCGTCGCCAATGGCCCGGCCGGGCAGGAACGCGGCCGGAATACGCACCTCGAGCGCCGGTCCGCCGCCGTATACCGCGGCATTGTTGAACGAGCTCTTGTAATAACGTGCGCGAATATCGATGCGTCCGTACACCTGGACATTCTGCAACTCCGCATAGGCACTGCCTAGCAGGGCACACACGATAAGTGTGCAAATAACGATTCGCATGATTCCCTCCCCCTCTGTTCTGGTTCACCTTCCGCTTGGCGTATCCCCCCCAACAGCGGCGACACAGTGCGCCGCCCGGGATACTCCCTTCCTGCGGATTGTTATACACCAACAAAGCGAAAAAGTCACGCTTTTCTCATATCAATTACGCGCTTGGCTTTGCCGGGGGACCGTTGGAGGGTTTGCGGGCTGACCAGCTCAACGCGGGCGCGAACGCCCGTGACTGACGCGATCTCTCTAACTATCCGTTCTTTAAGGACTTGCATCTCGCTCATCTTGTCCGAAAACAGCTCGGGACGGATTTCGACTCGTATGGTCACTTCGTCAAGAGCCCCTGGGCGTTCGATGACGATTTCGTAGTGGGGGGCGGTACCTTCGACCCTCAGGAGGGCTTCTTCAATCTGTGACGGGAAGACGTTCACGCCACGAATGATGAGCATGTCATCCGTGCGGCCGACAATGCGGCTCATGCGAATGCTGGTCCGGCCGCAGTCGCACGGGCAGGGGTCAAGGGCGGCGATGTCGCGTGTCCGGTAGCGGAGCACCGGAAGCGCTTCTTTGGTGAGGGACGTGAAGACCAGTTCTCCGTAGCTGCCGTCGGTGATAGGTTCGAGGGTATCGGGGTCGACGCACTCTACGATGAAATGGTCTTCCTGTATGTGCATTCCCGCGCGGAGATGGCATTCTCCGCTGACGCCGGGCCCGATCACCTCGCTCAATCCGTAATTGTTGTACGCTTCGAGCCCCAACTGGGCCTCGATCTGGGTCCGCATGTCCTCGGTCCAGGGTTCGCCGCCGAAATGGGCGTACTGGAGCGGCAGGTCCGCCGGGGACATGCCTTGTTCACGGGCCACTTCCGCAATTTGCAGCGCATAGCTCGGCGTGCTGATGAGCACCTCTGCGTTGAGATCTCGTATGAGCAGGATCTGCCGCGGCGTGTTGCCGGAGGAAGCCGGGACGATCGCGGCGCCCACTCGTTCGATACCGTAGTGCAGGCCGAACCCTCCCGTGAACAGGCCGTAACCGAAGGCGATATGCACGGTGTGGTGGGGCTGCAATCCCCCCGCAACCAGAAACCGCGCGCACAGATCGGCCCAGGTGCTGAGGTCCCCCGCCGTGTAGGCTACGAAGGTGGGTTTGCCGGTTGTGCCGGAAGACCCATGGTACCGGGCCACATCGCTGCGTGGCACGGCCAGAAACCCCAGAGGATAATGCTGCCGCAGGTCCTCTTTGGTCGTGAACGGCAGCCGGCGGACGTCGTCCAGCGTCTTGATGCTCTCGGGGCCGATGCCCCGTTTGGCGAACGCGTCCTTGTAGAAAGGGACGTTCGCGACACGCGCAACGGTCTGGCGAAGGCGCGCAAGCTGCAGTGTTTCCAAATCGTTGCGCGGCATGGTCTCGGCTTTGGGGTCCCAGATGCGTTTCGGAATGACGTGTGACATAAGCGAATCCATGGGGGCGTGCCCTATTCCCCCGCCGGTCTTGAATTGTTTCCACAGCAGGCAGGGCGGTCTGCTGCCAATGATTCCTGGTTTATAAGGCGGAGCAGTAGAACACCATATGGCATGCCCGAATGTCAAGAACGCGGGATTCCCGAAAACGTGGGAGTGTACTGGGTGGACGCAGCCAGCGTCCTGGTGTCGCACCGGCGTGCTGGTCCGCGGGATTATCCGGTCCATGTCCGGCCCGTCTGACAAGTCCGGCCGTCGCTTGTTTTTGCGGTATACTGCGGCGGCGGGAGAGGGAAGGCGTTTGGCCCCCCGACGGTCTTCGATGGGGTGGCTGGTCTGTGGGAAAGAACAGTATGCCACTAAAGAAATACTTGCTGTTCGCGCTGTTGTTCGGATTTGTGGCGTGGTCTGCCGCCGATGCCGGGGAGCAGAAGGCGGAACCACCATTTGACGTTGTCCCTCTGCAGGGCTCTGAAATCACGGCAGATACGGGGGAGAAGCCGCAGTCCAAGCTCTGGCTTCATGATGGCTGTTGGTGGGCTGTGTTTCCCAACGCCGCGGGTACGAATTTGTGGCGTTTGGACGATACGCGGTGGTCCTCCATGCTGCATCTGTCGGATTCGACCGATACCCACGCAGACGCCAGGCGGGTAGGCGGGTTGGCGCATGTATTATTGCTTGGGAATGCCCGGTGTGAACTGGTTTCGCTCGAGTACAGCCCGGCCGCAAAGACCTATCATCTCTGGCCGAAATGCCCGGCGCCGGTGAGCTTCACGCTGGACGCCGGCGTGGAAACCGCCACCATCGATGTCGATTCTTCGGGGCGCATGTGGCTGGCTTCGGACGGGGAATCCGCGATCAACGTGCGATGGAGCGAGCCGCCTTACTCGAGCTGGAGCGCGCCCCTCGCGCTGGCAAACGGGGTGGGTGACGACGATATTTGCGCCGTTGCCGCCTTTCCGAGCGGGGGCGCGGGTGTGCTCTGGTCAAACCAGAACACGAGACAGTTCGGTTTTCGGTTCCACCCCGGAGACGCTACCCCCGGAACGTGGTCCGGCGACGAAACGCCCGCTGCCGCCTCGGGATTGCCCGTAGGCGGAGGAATGGCGGACGACCATCTGAATTGCGCCGTCGCCTCGGATGGTACGCTCTATGCCGCCGTAAAGACCAGCTACGATACGGACGGGTATGTAGTGATCGGCCTGTTGGTCCGAAGACCGTCGGGAGTGTGGGACGAGCTGTACCGCGTCGATGATGACGGCACGCGGCCGATCGCGCTCCTGAACGAGAAGAGCGGGTCGCTCCTGGTGGCGTACCGGCTCGGCGACGCGATTGTCTGCAGGGAATCGCCTCTGAACCCCATTGCGTTCGGTCCGCGTTGCACGTTGATGACCAAGGGCGCCGAGCGCCTGAACAACGTCACCAGCACCAAAGACAGTTTCAGTGATGATGTCGTGATTCTCGCCTCCACGGCCACTACTGCTGAGGGTGTGCGGATAAGACCGCGTTGAGGGAAAGTATGTTGCGCCGGACTGGTCAGGCGCGTCTGGCGGCGCCCTCCGGGGTTTGGGGAAGGAGAAGCCGGGAAAAACATCCTGGCCTCGCAAAAAACGCCCCCGCGGGCATTGCTGTGCGCGGGGGCGGTTGACTGGCCGTTGTTATTTGCCGCGCGAATAGAGGGAGACGCTTTCGACGACGCCGACGCCCGCGGTCTGGAGTTTTGCGACCGCACTGTCGGGGTCTTCGAATCGGAAGACCATGATGGCCTTGCCTTCGCGTCCGAATGTGAAGGCATACATGTACTCGATGTTGATATCGGCTTTATCGATGACATCGAGGAGGTCGGCGAGACCGCCGGGCCGGTCTTCGACCTCGACGGCGACTACCTCGGTGGTGTTGACCACACATCCGGCCTTTTCGAGTACGTCCTTGGCTTTCTTCCAATCGCGCACGATCATGCGAAGGATTCCGAACTGCTCGGTATCGGCAAGGGAGAGGGTCATGATGGAAATGCCGGCGTCGGCCAGGGCCCGGCAGGGGACCTTGAGGTGTGCCGGCTTGTTTTCGAGGAACAAGGATAGTTGCGTGATCTTCATAGCGACAGTCTCCTCATACGCCGGAGTGTATCCGGCATTCGTTTTCAGCCTTCCCGTTTGTCGATAACGCGCTTGGCCTTGCCCTGGCTGCGCTCGATGGAATGCGGTTCGACCAAGGTGACCTTGGCCCGGACGCCGACGGTGTTTTCAATGGCCTGACAGAGTTTGCGCTGCACCGTCTCGACCGAGCCCACGGTGTCGCCGAACATCTCGGGGGTGACCTCAAACCGGACTTCCATCTGGTCAAGGCCTTTGTCGCGTGTGAGGACGATCTGGTAATGGGGCACCGTACCTTTGATGGTGAGAATCGCCGCTTCGACCTGTGACGGATACACGTTAACGCCGCGAATGATGAACATGTCGTCGCTGCGGCGGCCGATGCGATCCATGCGGCAGACGGTGCGCCCGCACCCGCACTGTTCCGGGATCAAGCAGGTCATGTCGCGCGTGCGGTAGCGCAGCAGGGGCATGGCGCTCTTGCTGAGCGTGGTCAGCACGAGTTCGCCTTCCTTTCCCGGGGGCATGAGTTCGCCGGTCTCGGGGTTGATGATCTCAGGATAGAAGTGGTCCTCGAAAATGTGCAGCCCTTCCTGCATGGCACACTCGCAGGCGACGCCCGGGCCGATGATTTCGGACAGGCCGTAGATGTCGTAGGCCTTGATGCCGCCGCTTTCCTCGGCGTGTTTTCGCAGCCCCTCGCTCCATGGTTCGGCGCCGAGTATTCCGACGCGAATGGGCAGCTTGCGCAGGTCGATGCCCATTTCCTGAGCGCGTTCGGCCAGATGGATGAAGTAACTGGGGGTGCACGTAATCACGTTCGAGCCAAAATCTTTCATGATCATGATCTGGCGGTCGGTGTTCCCGCCGGAAATAGGAATAACCGAGGCGCCCATGGCTTCGGCCCCGTAATGGAGCCCGAGACCGCCGGTGAACAGGCCGTACCCGTAGGCGTTCTGGACGATGTCGCCCCGGCGGCATCCGCAACACGCCAGGGAGCGCACTACGACGCTGGCCCATACATCAATGTCTTCCTGGGTGTAAGCCACGACGGTGGGCTTGCCGGTGGTGCCGCTGGAGGCATGCAGCCGCACCACGTCTTCCATAGGACTCGCGAAAAGCCCAAACGGATACGCGTCGCGCAGGTCGTCTTTCATGGTGAAATGAAGTTTGGCAATGTCTTCGATGGACTTGATATCGTCGGGGGTGACGCCCTTCTGTTCCATCCGCTGCCGGTGGAATGGGACGTTTTCATACGAGCGTTTTACGATGAACTTCAGCCGTGCCAGCTGCAGTTCCCGCAACTGGCGTTCCGGCAAGTAATCCGGTGCGCTCGCCGGGTGAAACCCGCCTCCACATACATATTTTTCGGTCTTCATACGTTTTCCCCCTGTCTCTTTAAGTGCTAAGCCGATCCCAAGCGACCCATCCTCACCGCGGCCCGCTCCGGCGGGCCGTTACACCTGCACGAGTTCGCGGCCCAATAGGAACATCTTCTCATTGAATTCCCATGTTCTTTGAGGAAGATTGGCGTGCATGGCCTCGCGCCACCGGTCGTCCGGCACGTCCAGAAACGAGCTGAGCGCTCCAAGCAAAGCTACGTTCATGCTGCGCAACCGGAGCCGGGTTTCCTTGTCTTCATCTTCATCGGCATCTTCATCGATGTAGCCAGGCAAGTTCTCGGGGGTCAGCAGGATGCCGCCTTCCTTGAGCTGGTCCTCGACGGCATCGGCCTCGTCCTCCGTGAGAACAAGAATGTAGTCGGCTTCTCCGGGCGGCACCATTGGACTGAGGACTTTTTCTCCGAACCGTACATCGCTGGCCACGGAACCGCCCCGTTGGCTCATGCCGTGGATTTCGCTCTTCTTGACGTCGTTGCCCGCGGCGAACACGGCACCGGTCAAGATGTCCGAGGCTTTCACGACGCCCTGGCCGCCCAGCCCGGCGATAATGACGTTTGTAACGGGTTTCAGGTTGTGCATTTTTCGGAAATTGCCGCGCGCTCGGTAGCCGCCAGTTTCTTTTCGGAGAGAAGGCAGGGCCTGCGCGCTATGATAACCGCCAACTCACCGCTGTCAAGGCACTCGCGGACGAGGTCCGCGAACGCCTTCATGTCCTGGGTCGGATCAATCACATAGACCCGGCTAATCCCAATGGCTTTTGCCAGCCCTTCAAACGATAACTTCGCGGAGGGCGAATGGTCAAGCGCTCGTCCCGTTCCGGGATGTTCCTGGAGGCCGGTCATGGCCGTAGTGCCATTATCGACGATCAGGAGCAGGTGTCCGGTTGGCGGCGGATTGTAGGCCATCTCGACCAGCCCCGTGATGCCGCTGTGGACGAAGGTGCTGTCGCCAATGACGCTGACGACCCGCCTTGCCTCTTCGGGTGGCAGCACGTGGCGGAGGCCGAGTCCGACGCCGATGCTGGCGCCCATGCAGATGCAGGTATCCATCGCTTCGAAGGGCGGCAATACCCCCAGGGTGTAGCAGCCTATGTCGCCGGTAACGATGCAGTTCTGCCGCGCAAGTGTAGCGAACACGGTGCGATGGGGGCAGCCCGGGCAGAGTTGCGGCGGTTTGCTTTTCGGCGCGGCGGGAGCAGGGGCCGGCTCTTGAGCAAGAATGCCTCTCACCAATCCGACGTTGAGTTCTCCGAAGCGATATCCCTGCTCCTTGCCCTCGACAGGGATGCCGTTGGCACGAATGCTCTCGACAAGATACGGGTCGCCCTCTTCGATGACGATACAGCGGTCTACGCTTGCGGCGAACTTGCGAATCAAGGTGAACGGCAGTGGATACGTGGTCGTGAGTTTGAGAAAAGATGCTTCGGGCGCGGCTTCCCGTGCGTGCATGTAGGATATGCCGGAAGCAATAATGCCCAACGAACCGTCGCCTTCCACGACGTAATTCAGCGAAGACGTTTCGTTTTCTTGTTCAATGGCGGCCAGTTTTGCACGGAGCTTGCGGTGAGCGGGCCGCGCATAGCCGGGAATCATCACGCGCGCCTTGATATCACGTTGGTAGGATGCCGGTTGCGTAATGGTAACGGGGGCCGAGCGCCTTACTGCCGTTTGGGAATGGGAGGTGCGCGTAGTCATGCGCAACATGACCGGAATCTGATGCCGGTGTGAGAGCTGAAACGCTTCGCGGGCCAACGTGTACGCTTCCTGGGAATCCGAAGGTTCAAGCATCGGGATGCCCGCGGCTCTGGCGTAGTGCCTGTTATCCTGCTCGTTTTGGCTGCTGTGCATGCCCGGATCGTCGGCGGAGACTATCACAAGCGCGCCCGGCACACCGGTGTACGCGACGGTAAAGAAAGGGTCGGCCGCCACGTTGAGGCCTACGTGCTTCATCGTGACCAGGGCCGCGGCTCCTCCGAAGGCGGCGCCGATTGCGACCTCTAGGGCCACCTTCTCGTTGGGGGCCCACTCGGCATGACCGCCCAATGCGGAGAACTCTTCGAGTATTTCAGTCGATGGGGTGCCCGGGTAACCGGCACCGAAGCGAACGCCGCAATCAAGGGCTGCGCGGGCGACGGCAGCGTTCCCGCTGAGGAGCAGCCGCTCCGTAGAGTCCGACATTAACCAATCTCCATAGGCTCTCGAAAAATGAACCGTGTCATACGCAGGCAGCGCTGGAGTGTATAGCGCGTTGGAAAGGCGGGCTGGTGAAAGAGTTACAGAAGGCAATCCGCCGTGAGCACTCCTGCGCAACGCAACAAGCCTAGCAAAATGCCGTGCAGCGAATCAACGTACGAAAAGCTCGAGCACGCCAAAACACGACAAGCGCCCTGCATTTGAACAGCACGGTCCCTGGCTCTAAGCTCTTTGTCCACGGATTCCTACGCAATACGGCGCCGGCTTGCCCTTTTCCTGTTCCTGAAGGGAGTCCGGTTTGCGCCGGGGGTTTGACAATGCTGTCTCCGGACACTAGAGTCTTGTTCCGCAGTTGGCAAAGATGTGGAGGCTTGTAGTTAGATGCGTGTGCCGCTTCTTTTTGTAATCAGCGCTCCCCGTTCGGGCAGTACCATGCTCGAGCGGATGCTCGAATCGCACTCCAAGATTCTCGGTGGGCCGGAGCCCCACCTGCTTACGCCGCTGGCCCATCTGGGGCTGTGGGCTAATGTCGATAAGGCGGCCTACGACCACGTGTTGGCGGCAGAGGCGCAGAAGCTGTTTGTCCAGAAACTCCCGGAGGGGGAGCAGGACTACTGGGACGCGTGCCGGGCCTATTGCGATGTGCTTTACGGCCGGTTGCTGGCATCCAGCGGGAAAGAAATCTGTCTTGACAAGACTCCGGCCTATGCGTTGATTCTGCCCTTTCTGATGAAGGTGTTTCCCGATGCGAAATACGTGGTTTTGACGCGGCACCCCCTGGCCACATTTTCCTCCTACGCGAATTCCTTTTTCGACGGCGACTACGCCCAAGCCCAGAACTATAACCCGATTTTGAACCGCTACGTGCCTGCTATGGCGGAGTTTCTACGCCAGGATGCGGTCGGTCATTTCCACGTGCGCTATGAGGACTTGGTCAAGGATCCCGAGACATGGATGGGCAAGATGTATGAGTATATCGGGGTTCCCTTCGAGCGGGAGACCATCGATTACGGCGGGAATGACAGCGGGGGCAAGCGCGAGGGACTTGGCGACCCTATCGGAGTGGCGCAGCACGCACGGCCTCAGACCGGCTCGATCAAGAAGTGGGTATCCGAGCTGGCGCACAGTCCTGATAAGATGAGCTTGATGCGCGAAGTGATCGCATCCATTAACCCGAATGACCTCGCGGCCATCGGCTACCCGATCGAGTCGCTTTGGAAACCTCTCGAAGAGGCGGGGGAAAACGTCCGCCCTCCCAAGGGTTCGAAGCTGACGCGCTACCGCGTCCAGCGCAAACTGATCGTGGGGTTGCGGTCCTGGGCGCGGAAAGGTGGTCTTTTCCGCAAGCTCCTTGAGAAAGCGCGTTTGGCCTGTAACGTATTGTTAAGGGACTAGATAAAGCGCGCCGGCCAGCATCGTTTGCCGAGCGCCCCGCCGCACAGGAGAACTCATCCTTCAGTGCGCAGGAAGCCGGTCAACGGAGAGGTTGCTTCCGCACTGGTGCGTTCGGGCCCCAATCCTGCCAAGTAGGCGGCTCGGCCTGCTTCCGTAGCCATGGCAAATGCGCGGGCCATGGCCGCGTGGTCGGCGGCATCGGCCAGGGCGGTGTTGACCAACACGGCGTCGGCGCCCATCTCCATGGCGGCGGCCGCGTG
>Ga0116148_1002771_pt1 | contig 16842 bp, 8 predicted proteins | sample AD_UKC055_MetaG_FD_89786 | JGI IMG/M metagenome (GOLD analysis project Ga0116148, IMG submission 89786) | Active sludge microbial communities of municipal wastewater-treating anaerobic digesters from USA - AD_UKC055_MetaG | ecosystem: Engineered > Bioreactor > Anaerobic > Digestate | place: USA... | reverse complement strand
CGAGAACTGGTTGACCCCCGCCTCGCGCAGCGCCAGGTACTTCTCCTCGGTCATCTCCGACCAGTTGGACACGAGGATGAGGTACGGCACCCGCCTCCCGCCCTTGATCGAGCGGGCCACCTCGACGATGTCCGGGCGCAGCAGCGGCTCGCCGCCGGACAGCTGCACGACGCAGGGCTTGAGCGCCGCCATGTAGCGGCGGTAGTCGGCCGGCTGCAGGTCCTTCGACTGGTCGCGCGGGCCGCCGTGGTCGCAGTGCCGGCACCAGCAGGTGCACGAGTCGGTCACCTCGAAGGAGACGACGATCGGCCGGCGGGTCACCCAGTTCGCGGTGCCGCGGGCGATGATCTGCAGCGAGGTGGCGAGCGGAAGCCTCTTCATGTTCGTGGTCCCCCGGGGGCCTACGCGACGGCCGGCGCTGCCGCGGGCGGCGCCTCGCCCTGGGGCGGAAAGCCGGCCGGGTAGACCCGCGCCACCTTCTTGCGCGCCCCGTAGCTGCGCGCCAGCTCCATGAAGATCGCGACGTCGCGGGCCAGGTGCGTCTGCGTGCCGTCGAAGAAGAAGTTGCGGATCGGGATGCCGTCGTGGTCGGCCGACACCCGTGGGTACACCGCCTCGGTGACGATCCCGTTCATGCAGCTGAACGGCGAGATGTCGATGATCCCGTCGCACCCCTGGTAGTAGTGGTGCACGGCCTTCCCGACGCTCAGCGTCATCTCGCCGAGCGAGCCGGTGTGGGGCAGGTAGGGCTGCGAGTACTCGAGGACGCGCTCGACCGACGGCTCCTCGTAGCCCACCAGGTCGTCGTGGAACACCGCGTAGAGCCGGTGCTCGTCGCGCTCCTGGATGCGGTTCTTGAGCTTCGCGGCGGCCATGCTCAGCGACAAGGTCTTGCCCGCCTGGCGCAGCCGCTTCTGCTGCTCGCGGTTGGTGTACCAGAGCCACTCGACCAGCGGCGCCAGCGTGCACTCCCCGCCCGCCTCCTCCACCTTCCGGATCAGCGAGTCGTTGGTGAAGGGCGTCAGGCGGCAGAAGATCTCGCCCACCACGCCGATGAGGGGACGGCGGCGGGTGAACCGCACGGGCAGGCGGCGGAACTCGTCGCGCCCCTCGGCAAGCGCCGCGGCGATGGCCTCGATGCGCGCCCTGGTGCCGAGCCCCGGCCGCTCGACGACCCGTTCGACCCGCTCCACCGCGCGCCAGTAGCAGGCGTCGGTGGCGCCCCGCACGGTCTCGTAGGGCCGGTAGCGGTGCCGCATCTTGAGCAGCAGGTCGGCGGCAACCAGCGCCCGCAGGCCGGTGCGCTGCAGTTCGAGCTTCTTCTCGCCGAGGGCGTCGTAGCCGTCGCGGCTGCTCGGCGAGAGCACCATGACCTCGCCGAGGCCGACGTCGGCGAGCACCTTGCGCAGGTACGGCGCGTACTGGCCGAAGCGGCACGGGCCGTCGGCGCTGGGCATGAACAGGGCCGCCTTCGCGGGATCGAACCCCGGCTGCCGGGCCACCTGGAGGAAGGTGCCGAGCGTCACCCGCGCGGGCAGGCATTCCTCGCCGGAGGTATGACGGCCGCCGAGCTCCAGGGTCTCGGCGTTCGAGTCGGGGCAGACCTCCGCATCCACCCCGACGCTCCGGAAGGCCGCCGCGAAGAGGACCGAGGCGCCGCGTCCCATTTGCGGCACCCAGACCTTCCGCTGGTTCAGCTCGCGATCGCGCGTCGTTCCCGCACGTCCCATCGTCGCAGCACTCCCTTGCTGTCGAGGTACGCCTCGCAGCGCGTCAGCATTCCCGCGTCGTTGTTGTGCCCGTCGAACTGCAGCGACAGGAACGGCCGCCCCGACACCTGGGCCACGTAGTGCTTCACGTACGAATCTGGACCGCACTTGAAGTTGGTGATGTAGATGATGTGCAGGCGCGGGTACGCCCGGGCGAACGCGGCCGCCGCGAGGATCTTCGCGCCGTAGCTCCAGAACATGCTGTCGGGCGCGCCGACGCCCGGCGTCTCGTCGAGCTCGAGGAAATCGAGGCCGATGACGTTGGCGCCGTAGTACTTCCGCAGCTTGGTCGCGATGTCGAGGTTGGCGCCCTTGTCGTACATGTTGTAGGGCCGCCCGAGCAGCAGCACGCCGTGCTCCTCCTCGCGCTCGAGCGTGTCGAGCGCGCGGTGGCCGGCCGCCACCAGGTCGCGCCGGAAGTCGCCGAGCGCCTCGAAGCCGGCGTCGATCGCCCGCTCCACCTCGCGCGCGCTGCGGCGGATCCCGACGCCCTCGAGCGCCTCGCGGAGCGAGGCCGCGACCTGGCGGCGCCCGAGGTGGAACCACAGCGTGGGTGCCAGGATCCGGTCCCGGTGCTCCGCGATGTGGGCCGCCTGCCGCACCACGAACGGGAGCGTCTGGTTCCACGGGCAGAAGAACGACGGCTTCGCCTTCGGGTCGCCCGGCGCCGAGATGTTGTTCGGCACGAAGACCAGGTCGGCTCCGTGATCGAACAGCCACCGGATGTGGCCGTGCGCGACCTGGATCGGGAAGCAGGGCTCGGAAATGATCGAGTCGAGCCCGAGGGTGACCGTCTGGTTGGTGGTCGGCTCGGACAGGCGGACGCGCACGTCGAGCGCACGGAACGCGGCCAGCCAGAACGGCGCCCAGTCGTAGGTGGACATCGCCAGCGGGATGCCGACCACCGGCCCCGACCCGGCCTCGGGGTCGTACCCGGCCAGCAGGCGCTCGCGGCGGAACTCGACGAGGTCCTCGATCACCGGCTCGCGCTCGGCGCGGACCGCCTTGCGGTAGCGCTCCGAGCACTTGTCGCCCCAGAAGCTCTGCTCGCCGTTGATCGTGAAGCGCTGCATCTGGCACGAGTTGCTGCAGCCGTGGCAGGTGAACTCGAAGACCTCGTAGTCGATCTGGTCCACCGCGAAGCCGCGGAAGCTGCTGGGGCCCGGCTTGCGCATCGCCTTCTCGCGGGCCAGCAGCGCCGCCCCGAGCGCCCCCATCACCCCGTTGAACGGGGGGACGATGATCCGCTTGCCGAGGATGCCGCTGAAGGCGGCCGCCACGGCGTCGTTGTAGGCGGTGCCCCCCTGGAAGAAGATCACGTCGCCGATCTTCCGCCCCCGCACCACCCGGTTGATGTAGTTGGTGGCCACCGAGTAGGCGAGCCCGGCAACGACCTGGTCGAGGGGCACGCCGCGCAGCAGGCACCGCTGCACGTCGCGCTCCATGAAGACCGTGCACCGCTCGCCCAGCCGCACCGGGGCGCGGCTCGACAGGGCGATCTCGGCGAACTGCCCCTCGATGCGCACGCCCAGCTCGCGCGCCCGCTCCTCGAGGAAGCTGCCGGTGCCGGCCGCGCACGCCTCGTTCATCGCGAAGTCCACCACCACGCCCTGCTCGAGGCTGATGAACTTCGCGTCCTGGCCGCCGATCTCGAAGATCGTGTCCACCCCGAGGCCGAGGATCGTGTCGTCGATGAACGCCGCGCCGGTCTTGTGCGCGGTGATCTCGTCGTTCACCGTGTCGGCGCCGACCAGCTCGCCGATCAGCTCCCGCCCCGACCCCGTCGTCCCGACGCCGCGGATGCGGACGAGCTGGCCCAGTTCCTGCTCGATCTGCCGCAGGCCGGTGGCCACCGCCTCGATCGGCCGCGCGTCGGTGCGCAGGTAGATCTCCTTGAGCACGCGCCGCTCGGCGTCGATGACCACCAGGTTGGTGCTCACCGATCCGATGTCGATCCCGAGGTAGGCGTCGATCGGCATCCGGATCTCGCCCGGCGGGACCGCCTGCAGCCGGTCGCGGAGCAGCAGCACGTTCGCCATCGAGAGCGGCGCCGAGGTCGGCACCTCCTCGTCGGGCCCGGCGACCGCCGCGACCGCCGCGTGCCCGTCGTCCTCGGCCTCGTTCGCCGCGTCGTGGGCGAGCACGGCGGCGCCGACGGCGCCGAACGACTGGTGTCCCGGCGGCACGACGAGCGTGCCCGGCGCCCACTTGAAGGCCTGCTCCAGCGCGCGGACCACGCCGGCGTTCGACGCGACGCCGCCGACGAAGGCGACCTCGGGGTCGATGGGCCGGCCGCGCACCACCGCGCTCCGGAAGTTCCGCGCCACCGCGTCGCACAGCCCCCGGAGGATCTCCTCGGGCGAGAACCCCTTCTGCTGCGCGTGGATCATGTCGCTCTTGGCGAAGACCGAGCAGCGGCCGGCGATCTGCGCCGCGCGGCGCGTGTTCAGCACGATGTCGCCGATCTCCTCCACGCGGAAGCGCAGCCGGCCGGCCTGCTGGTCGAGGAAGGCGCCGGTGCCGGCGGCGCAGTCGCCGTTGGTCTGGTAGTCGGCAATGCCCAGGCGGCGCCCCCCGCGGCCCTCGTGCGGCTCGAACCGGATGTACTTGGAGCTTTCGCCGCCGATCTCGAACAGCGTGCGGACCGAGGGCAGCAGCACCTCGGTCGCGCGCGACAGCGCCTGGAACTCGTGGCGCAGCTCGACCCCGGCCAAGAGCGCCGCACCGCTGCCGGTGGCGGCGACCGACCCGAGCGCGCCGGCGGGAAGGGCGGCCTCGACCCGGTCGAGCATCGCGCGCGCCTGCCCCGCGGGGTTGCCGGTCAGCGGGGCCGGCCGGGCGACGGCCAGCCACGCGGGGCGGCCGGCCGCGTCTTCGATCTGGCGGACCAGCTCGAAGATGCCGCCCCCGTCCTGGACGAGGCGCTCGAAGAAGACGGCGTCGGCCGGGTCGGTCGAATAGACAGCCGCCTTGACGCTCGCCGAACCGACATCGATCCCGACGTGGATGGACATGCCCTGCTCTCGCCGTGCCGGGGGCAGGACACGGTGATGTCACGCGATGACAGTAGACGGTTGTGCCGCCGGGGGGTGCGCACCGGCGCGCCCCCAGGCGGCCCTGCCAGACCCCGGAGCTCACCGCGGTTGGCGTGTTCGCTCCGGCAGAAACGGGGCTGCAGCCTCGTCCGGCGGCGCGAGGGTCTCAGGCCTGCGCCCGCCGCCGCTGGTACTCGGCCAGCGGCACCGAGAACTGCTGCTCGATCCGCTCGCGGAGGTAGTGCCCGCCATTGTACGCGCAGAACGGAATCACCCGGCCTGCGGGGGTGGCGTAGTGGATCAGGCAGCGCCGCACGCGCTCGAGCTCGTAGTTGTAGCCGTCCATGAAGTGCATGCCGGCCACCAGCAGCATCTTGTAGGTGTCGGCCTGCGGCCCGCGCCCGACCTTCTTGTCGAGCAGGCCCTGGAGCGTGCGGGTGAACTTGGCGAAGTCCATCCCCCGGGGCGCCCCCTCGGGCTTGAAGAACGAGCGCAGGTCGTTGAAGGCCCCCGCCTTCTGGAAGATCTTGAAGCGGGCGTTCGCCATCTTCACCGAGCGTTCGTCGAGCGCCTTGAACATCCCCTCGACGTCGATGAACTGGGTCACCGGCACGCCCCGCTTCGACCCCGGCTCGATCGCCAGGTAGGTCCCCATCGAGCAGTGCGGGTGGCACGTCATGTGGACCGTCGGGTCGTCGCGCATCGCGGAGATGAACTTCGAAATCGGGCTCACCAGGCTGAGCGGGTACCAGTCCGCGGTGGCCGTGTAGCCCGCGTCCGAGATGGCGTGGACGAGGTCGGGGATCGTGTAGCGCAGGCGCCGCCGCTCTTCGTGGCTCACGCGCCCCGTCAGCGCCACCGGCTGGTAGCTGATGCCGCTGGTGACGTCGATGTTCTCGATGGCGAACCGCAGGATTGGCACCACCTGGTCGTCGTTGATCGTCCGGGCGATCGTCGGCACGTAGACGATCTTCATGCCCGCGCGCCGGATCGACTCCACGGCCTTCAGCTTGACGTCGAGCATCGGCCGGCCGCGCAGCTCCTTGTAGACCCGGTCGTCGAGCCCGTCGAACTGCAGGTAGATCGTGTGCAGGCCGGCCTCGGCCGCGCGCGCGGCAAAGTCGGGATCGGACAGCTTGATGCCGTTCGACGCGATCTGCAGGTGCGAGAAGCCCAGCTCCTGCGCGTCGCGCAGGATGTCGAAGAAGTCGGGGTGGATGGTCGGCTCGCCGCCCGAGAACTGGACGACCCGCCCCTGCACCGGCTGCTCGCGGCGGTAGAGCCGCAGCATTTCCTTCACCTGCTCGCGCGACGGCTCGTACACCGAGCCGGTGACGTTCGCGTTCGCAAAGCAGATCGGGCACGTGAGGTTGCAGCGGTTGGTGAGGTCGATGTTGCCGAGCGCCGTGTGGCTCGTGTGCTGCTGGCAGAGCCCGCAGTCCTTCGGGCACTCCTCGCTGTGGGTGAACGGGTTGCTCAGGCCGCGGAAATCGCCGAACTCCCACCGCTCGGCCTTCAGGTACAGCTCGACGTCCGACCAGTACAGGTCCTTCACGTACCCGTGGGCCGGGCACGTCTTCTCCATCCACACCTTGCCGCCTTCGGCGAACAGCCGGGCGTTGATCACGCGCCCGCACCCGGGCTCGGGGCAGAGCGACTCGACGATCTTCGGCAGGCCCTTCGTGATGTTGTTGATCGGCGTCCCGCCGAAAGTGGTATCCATCCCAGGGTCCGATTCCTGCAGTCGTCTCAACATAGGTCCGTGCTCCATCTGCAACACAGCCCTGCGGCTCCCGTCGATGTGCGTGGGGGGCGGAGCCGGCAGCGAACTCCGTTGCCAGAGAGGCCGCTCGTGGGTTCGTGCAGAGAGGCTCTCGCAGCAACCGGCCCAGGTTGGCGCAAGGTCTGTTCCAAAGCCTCACAGGCAGGCTGCCGATACTCTCGGCGCGGGTTTCGCAGGTTGACCTGTCTTCGCCCGAACGCAATATGACGAAATGAAGGCATGCGCTCACCACTCGTCAGCAAGCCGTGCGGTACTGGCCGGGCCTAACCAGTTCCCGACCGCTGGCGAACGCGGTCCACGACGAAGCGGTTCATGCACCCCGTCAGGACGAAGCGGACTCCGCCCCTCAACATCTGCTCGAGCAGCTGTTCGCCGGCGTTGTCGATGAACGATACGTCCGAGAGGACGATGGTCACCTTCGCCGCGCCGTTGGCCTTCAGAAGCCGGCGCCAGTGGTCATCCAAGAGAGTCACCCATTGGCCGGCAAGGCTGCCCCACAACGAGAGCGTGTAGTCGTTCCTCCGGCGCTTTGTTTCTATGCGCAGCATGCTTCACTTCGCGCTGCCGGCGCCCTCACGACCGCCGGTTCAAGGCCCTGGTTCGCGGCCATGGGTCACGCCGTCACGCTGTTCCCGCGTTGGCCGGACGTCACGGCCGACTCAAGTTCCTGCGCGGCTGTCAGCGCGCGGGCGCCTAGCAACGCGAGGCCGACCGCGCTCCAACACACGACGCGCGCTTTCCGAACGAGTGCCACCGCCACCCCGACCGTTCCGCTGCTACCGAGGAGAGAGGCCATCGCGCCGCTCCCCAGTTCATCAACACCCAGGCGCAGGGGAACGAACTTGAAGACCAGCGTCACGACGCGATTCGCGAACTCGAGCAGGAGAGCCTGCAGGAAGGTCACGGGTACTCCGAGCAGCACCAGCGTCACCCAGACCTCGGCCACGGCGGCTGCCTGGAGGCTCATCTCCAGCGCGAACACTGTGACGAGTGTGCGGGGCTCGCGGGAGAGCAGCTGACCGAGCATCTGGCGCGTCCGAATCGACCAGGCGGTCATCGCTCGGATCCGTGTGCCCTCGTTCGCCCGAGCCACGAGCCGGCCGAGCACCCTCGATAGGCCCGAGACGTTCGACCGCCGCAGGGCATTCGTAGCCGCCGCGAGGACGACCGCCCCGGCCACACAGAGCCCGACGGCCAGCATCTGACGTGCGGGCGTGAACGCCGCCGCCCACGCCAGCCCCCCGCCCATCAGCATCAGCGCCACGGTGATGGAGTAGATCACTGTCTCGACCGTCAGCGACGCGGCGCCTTCCACCGTCCCGACGTAACGTCGCACCCACAGCACCTTCGCGGGTTCACTCGCCACTGGTCCAAGCGGCGTCAGGTTGCCGGCGCCCTCTCCGACGATGACAGCGGCCAGGGCAGCGCGGAAGGGCAGGCGCGACCGCCCCCCGACGCACGAGGTCCACGCGGCGGCGCGCGCCGTCAGCCGAACACCCGCGAGCAGCAGGACCCACAGGAACGCCGCGCCGATGCGGCGCACCATGTGCAGAAGCGTCGTCACGTCGATGGCTCGAAGCGACACGACAAACACACCGAGCCCGACGATGCCACCGACGACCGCCAGGCCCCGGCCCGAGATCCGTCTGCTCATGGCCCGCTCACCCTAGTGGCTACGCCCCCACATGATCTCGAAGACGCCGCGAACCTGCCGGCCGAGCGAGTTGTACGTCGTGCCGAAGTCGGGGCTCATCAGGTTCGCCTGGATGTCGCGCCCGTTGCGGCGGCCGGCGATGTTATAGAGCTTCACACCGACGCGGGCGCGTGTTCCGCCGGGAAGCGTGACGATCTTGTTCACGACGAGATCGAGGGAGGCGAACAGGGGATAGCGGCGGCTAAAGCGCGGCTCCGCGTACGACCAGTCATCGTTGATCGCCGAATACGGAAAGCCGGAGCGCAGATCAAAGAAGGGTGCCACCGTGGTGTCTGCCGGCAGCGTGAACACCCCCCACAGCAGAAGCCGGTGCGGGACGTCGGCGGGCATCGCCGCATCCTCAGGCGCGTCGAGCCGCACCTCCTTGAAGAGCGCCTCTACCTGGCTGAAGTCGTTCGTGTTGCCCCTGTTCCATGAGCGGACGTACGACAGGTACAGTTGGTGGGACCGGGGTGCGGAACGATACCCTACGGTGGTCTCCAGCGAGCGTGTGTGCGACTTTCCGGTCGTGCTGAGCAGGGCCACATGCTCCCCACTCGCGAGCACCATCGGGGCGACCACCGGTTCGTGATTCCCTCGGCGCTCCTGGTAGCCCGCACGGAGCGACCAGTTGTCGGTGAGACGGCGGTCGAGTCGCGCGCTCCACATCCAGGCGCGCGTTCTGCCGAGGTTCTCGTCCAGCACGCTCCGGTACGTGATGGGGTCGCCGAGCGGCAGGCCCGATTCGTCATACAGCGTCACGCGCCGGTCCTGGTAGCCATCGAAGGCCAGCGCGGCGAGCGGCGTGTCCCCGGCGAGGCTACCGGCGCCTGCGCTCATCGTGGTCCGGTCGTCGGCGTTCCACGTGAGCCCGGCCCGCGGCGCCGCAATCGTGCCGGCCAGCGTGTCATGGTCTGCTCGGAAACCGAGGTCGATGCGCAAGCGGCCCGAGAGATTCCACTGGTCCTGGACGAAGGCGCCGATCTGCGTCGAGTCGGCGGTGTACTCTCCTGGTCCGAGGAACTCCACCGCCCTGGCAGGCACGAGGTTCGACCGCAGAAACGTCACCGGGGTCCCGCGTTCCCAACCGTCGAGCTGTCGCCGCTCGGCGGAGCCGCCGGCCTTGAAGAGGTGGTTGCCCAGCGGGCCGGTCATGGAGCGGCTGTACACCGACAGGATCTGCCCCGAGAGCGCGTGTCGATCGAGCGTGTGGAAATACGACCCGCGCGTGACGTCGTGGCATACGACGTATGGATCCGTTCCGTCTGGTTCGAGCGTCGTGTCCTGGTGGCGTATCTCCACGCGCGTTTCGAGGGTCGAGCTACCGAACGCGGCCCTGTCGATGAACGCGCCTGCCCAGACGCTGCGCTCGAGGCTTGGCACCGTGCCAAGCGGCTCGAACGCACTCAGCCCCTCGGCGTCCACCCGTAGTCGCTGCGCGTTGAGCCAGCCCGTGAGCACGTGCCTCGAACCGGCCGTGACGTCCACCTGGGTCAACGAGGTGAAGCCCTTCTGCTTCCGATCCTGCGTACCCTCCATGGTGTAGGCGCGCATCTTCTCCCACTGGTAGTCCAGCGACTGCGCGAACCAGGCTGTACCGGGGACGATCGGCCCGCGCAGGGCGGCCTTGGGGTTCCATGCCTCGACACCTCGCACGCCGCCGTCCGCAAGCCGGATGCGCGGAATGAAGCTGTTGAACGAGAAGTGGGACTTGTCGCTGCCCGACCGCGTGTTGACGACCGTCACGCCGCCGGTGGACGGCCCATACTCGGCGGGGTACCCGGTGGTGATGACCTGCACGGACTCGACTGCTTCGAGTGGGACGGCGGCAACCGGGATGCCGCTGGCAACATCGGACGAGGGGACGCCGTTCATGAGGACGACACCCTCCGGAGACCGCGCACCAGCCACGCTGATCAACCCATCGGGGCCGCGGACCACGTTCGGCAGCAGCGGAAGGACGTCGTCGTAGCGATCGTTGCGCGTAGGCGCGTTGTGGATCACCTCCTGTGCGAGCGTCGCCGCTCCGCCGTACTCCTTGGCCTGCACCTCGGTGGGCACGGTCGCGATTACCGTCGTTTCCTCGGTGAAGGCGCCCACGCTGAGAACCAAATCCGGGAGGGTCACGGACTCCGCAGCGCGTACGTCGAGGGAGGTGGGCTGGAAGCCGTCCAGTGTGGCCTCCAGACGATAGGCGCCGGTGGGAACCTCGAGGACGAAGGTGCCGTCGCCAGCGCTGACGGCCGTTTCGACCGGGGCTCCGGCGGCTGTGCTAATGACGAGGGTTACGCCGGGCAACGCGAGCCCGCCCTGATCGACGGTCCGCCCTTCGATCCGGACGTTGCCGGCGGGAGGGGCGTTCAGGAGTCCGACCATCAAGAGCGATGACATCCAGCGCATCGATCCCTCAACCTGCCGCCGCGCGAGGCTCGCTCCGAGCGGGACGGCAGCGGCTTCGGAGGGAGGAACGGCAAGATCGGTTCCCATCGCGTCGGCCGACGCGCAACGCTGCTTTCCTCAATCTTCCGCAATGTGGGTGGTTCGGTTGCCCCACCGTGGGGGGGCGCGCGGAGACGAAATGAGGGCAGGGGTCTTGGCGTCGTCTCAGGTGCGGAGCGCGGACGGTGCCAGCGCCGACGACTGGAACAGGCTCATGCTCCGTGGTAGGGTTGCTGTGTGAACGCGAGCATCGGAGACGATCGGTACCGACGCCTTCTCGAGGTGATGGACCTGGTCGCGCTGCACAGCGATTTGGAGGAGCTGTTGCGGGACCTGGCCGTTTGCCTTCGCCAGTTGGTCGACTTCGACGTGCTGGCCTTCGTCCTGCCGCGGGCCGGCGGCCAGGCAGCCGACATCTACACGGTGCTCTTGGCGGCCCCCGGGGCGCCTCCCTCCGCCACCAGCGTGGAGTCGGTCACGATCCCTTCCGTGCACGAGACTCGGCTTGCCTCCCTGTGGGCCGGGCAGGCCCCGGTCGTCCTGTCCGACATCGAGGGGGAGCGCGACTACCCCGAGATGGTCGCGGAGTTGCGGCAACGCGGCAAGCGGTCGTCGTGTCTGCTGCCGTTGTCGACGGCCTTGCGGCCGGTGGGCATCATCGCGTTCGCGTCGCCGGAGGTGGGCGCCTACGACGAGGCCGATCTTGGTCTCCTGCAGCAGGTCGCCAGCCAGGTGGCGGTCGCCGTGGACAACGTGCGCCACAACGAAGAAGCACTGGAGAGTCGGCGGCAACTGGAGGCCGAGCGCGACCATTGGCGGACGCTGCTCGAGTTCAGCAACGCGGTGGTGACGAACATCGAGCTCGGGTCGCTGCTCGCCGCCATCACGCCGAACCTGCGGCAGATCGTGCCGCACGATTACACCATGGTGGCGTTGATCGACGACGAAGGTCGGCGCCTGACTCACTACGCGTTGGATCCGGCCCTGCCGGCCGGGATAGCCGAGGTTATCGAGTCGAGCGATCTTGGCCAGAACGCGCTGCTGGTCGAGGCCCTCGCCTCGCGGAAACCTCTCGCGGCGGATCCGAGACAACTCCCCAAAGTGCCCGAGCCCATGCGAAGGCGGTTCGCGGCCGTGAATCTCCAGGCGACGTGTATCGTCCCCCTGGTTACCCCCCGGCGGACGCTGGGCGCCCTCTGGCTCGGGCGCCGCGATTCGGCTCCATTCAGGCGGCACGAGCTCGACGGAGGCTTCCAGGCCGCCGGGCAGATAGCCATCGCTCTCGAGAACGCGCTGGCCTTTGCCGAGATCGCGGCCCTCAAGGACCGCCTGGCACGCGAGAACGTCTACCTGGAGGACGAGATCCGAGGCAGCCACAACTTCGAGGAGATCGTCGGCGAGAGCAGGGCGCTGCAGGGCGTGCTGGCCAAGGCACGCAGCGTGGCCCCGACCGACACCAACGTCCTGTTGCTCGGTGAAACGGGTACCGGCAAGGAACTGGTCGCGCGCGCGATCCACTCGATGAGCGCGCGCCGGTCGAGGACGCTGGTGACGGTCAATTGTGCCACGTCGCCGGCGGGGCTCCTGGAGAGCGAGTGGTTCGGCCACGAGAAGGGGGCCTTCACCGGCGCCGTCATGCAGAAAGTCGGGCGGTTCGAGCTGGCCCACCAGGGTACGCTCTTCCTCGACGAAGTCGGGGACATCCCGCTGGACCTGCAGTCGAAGCTGCTCCGGGCCCTGCAGGAGCACGAGATCGAGCGGCTGGGGAGCACACGCTCCATTCGCGTCGATTTTCGCCTCGTCGCGGCCACCAACCGCGACCTCCCGGCGATGGTCGCTGATCGCGAGTACCGGGCCGATCTGTACTACCGCCTGAACGTGTTCCCGATCCGCCTTCCGCCCCTGCGCGAGCGTCCGGAGGACATTCCTCTGCTCGTGCGGTACTTCGTGCAACGCTACGCGAAGCGACTGCACCGGCCGATCGACGCCGTTCCGCGCGAGACGATGAACGTGCTCTGCCGCTGGTCGTGGCCAGGTAACGTGCGCGAACTGCAGAACGTCATCGAGCGCGCCGTCATCTTGTCCCACGGACCGACGCTACGCGTTCCGCACTCGGACTTCGAACAGCCCGCGGCGGTCGTCGGTTCGCCCCGGACACTGGAAGAGGCCGAGCGGGAGCACGTTGTGCGAGCCCTCGAGTCCACCGAGTGGGTGATCGGGGGCTCCTCGGGAGCGGCGGCGCGCCTCGGATTGAAGCGGACGACCCTGGTCTCCATCATGAAGCGCCTCGGCATCGCGCGCCCCAAGCCTCGATAGTACAGCCGCTGAATCCGCCACGGACGCCCCTCTCCGAGCTGACGAAATACAGTCACAGGTCGCTCGAATGGCAGAGCCGACTCGGGCCCCCCCGGGTCGAGGGCTTCCGCCTGCCCGAGAGGAACCAGGGCTCCCGGTGACACCCCGGCGCGCCCCTCCAACCGCTTCCCGCGCGCCTGCATTTCGTCAGCTGCCTCCGCCCCGTCGCAGCCGCTGGCGGCTCCGCGTTCTTCTATCCGGTGCCATGTCGCCGAAGACCTTTGCCCGCAGGGACTTCGGCCGGCCACCCCTTGGCGCGCGATGTGGCACCGCGTCTGCCTGAAGTCCCATGAGCGACCGTTCCTTTGTTCGGAGGCTGTTGATGCGCTGCCTTGTCACCTCTTGTCCGGCCCGGACGCGGAGAGCCCGCGTCCGGCAGGCGTTCCTGGCCCTTACGGCACTCCTCGTCACGCTGGGCGGCGGTTGCGGGAGGACGGAGGTTCGATCCCAAACGGCACCGCCCGAAGTCGGCGTCGTCACCATCGCGACGCAGCGCGTGGTGATGACCACCGACCTTCCCGGTCGGACCTCGGCCTACTTGGTCGCCGACGTCAGGCCACAGGTCAACGGCATCATCCAGCAGCGCGCATTCACGGAAGGGGCGGACGTGAAGGCGGGCAGCCTCCTGTACCAGATCGATCCAGCCCCGTACCGCGCCGCCCTCGAGCAGGCGAAAGCCTCGCTCGCGCTCTCCGAGGCGAATTTGCCGGCCCTTCGGTCCCGTGCGGAGCGGCTGAAGGAGCTCGTGGCCATCCACGCCGTCGGCCAGCAGGACTACGACGACGCGGTGGCGGCGCTGCAGAGAGGCGAGGCAAGCATGGCGCAGGCCAAGGCGGCGGTCGACGGCGCCCGCATCAACCTGGAATACACGCCCGTCAAGTCGCCCATCTCCGGTCGCATCGGCCGTTCGGCAGTCACCGCCGGCGCCTTGGTGACCGCGTATCAGCCGGTGCCGCTCGCTGTCGTGCAGCAGCTCGACCCAATCTACGTGGACGTTACGCAATCGAGCGCCGACATCCTGCGTCTGCGCCGCAGTCTCGAGGGCGGTCATCTCAAGCGCGGGGGCGACCAGCAGAGGAGCGTCAGGCTGCTGCTGGAGGACGGTACGCCGTACGCCCACGAAGGGACACTGCAGTTCCGGGACGTGTCGGTCGATCCCGCGACCGGATCGGTCGTCCTGCGCATGGTGTTCCCGAACCCCGACAAGACGTTGCTCCCCGGCATGTTCGTGCGCGGGCTCGTCGAGGAGGGTGAGAACGACGAGGCCATCCTCGCCCCGCAGCAGGGTATCACCCGCAACACGCGGGGAGAACCTCTCGCGCTCGTGGTCAACGCGCAGGGTAAGGTCGAGCAGCGCATCCTCGAGGTCGATCGCGCCATCGGCTCCGATTGGATCGTAACGAAGGGGCTGGCGGCGGGAGAGCGGCTCATCGTCGAAGGCATGCAGAAGGCGAGGCCGGGTGCCTCCGTTCGTCCCGTTCCGGCGCCCGCGTCGCCGCAGGCTCGCGCCGGGCAGGCCGCCGCGGACGGGAAGTAGGAGGCAGCCATGTCCCAGTTCTTCCTGAAGCGCCCTGTCTTCGCGTGGGTCATCGCGATCGGCCTGATGCTGGCCGGAGCCCTCGCCATCTATAACCTGCCAATTGCGCAGTACCCACCGATTGCGCCGCCGTCGATCTCAATCCGGACGTCCTACCCCGGAGCGTCGGCGGAGACCGTCGAGAACACCGTCATCCAGCAGATCGAGTCGAAGATGACAGGTCTCGACCACATGCTCTACATGTCGGCCAACTCCGATTCATCCGGTTCCGGCTCGCTGGAGCTAACCTTCGCGCCGGGGACCGACCCAGACATCGCGTGGTCGAAGGTTCAGAACAAGCTGCAGCTCGCGCTGCCTGCCCTGCCCGACGTCGTGCAGCAGCGGGGCGTCACGGTCGCCAAGTCCACGCGCAACTACCTGATCATCGTCGGGCTGACGACCGAGGACGGCAGCATGAAGGTCGAGGACCTCAATGACTACGCCGTCTCACAGGTCGAGTCGCCGCTCGGGCGCGTGCCCGGCGTCGGCGAGGTCGAAGTCTTCGGCAGCGGGTACTCGATGCGGATCTGGCTCGACCCCGACAAGCTGACGAAGTACGGGATGACGATCGACGACGTCGTGGCGGCGGTGCGCACCTACAACGTCGAAGTGTCGGCCGGCCAGCTGGGCGGAGCCCCCGCCGTCCGCGGGCAGCGTCTCAACGCGTCGATCCTGGTGCAGTCGCTTCTAGTAACGCCTGAGGAATTCGCTCACATCCCGCTGCGAACGGACGCCCACGGCTCGGTCGTCCGCGTCTCCGACGTCGGGCGGACCGAGCTGGGCAACGAGCTGCCAGATGTCAGGGGGCAATACAACGGCCACGCGATGAGCGGCCTCGCGATCCGCATGGAGGCTGGCGCCAACGCTCTCGACACCGCGAACGGCGTCAGGGCCAGGATGGCGGACTTGGAGCACTACATGCCCGCGGGCATGAAGGTGGTCTATCCGTACGACACCACGCCGTTCGTGAAGGTGGCAATCTGGGAGGTCGTGAAGACGTTGCTCGAGGCGATCGTCTTGGTCTTCCTCGTCATGTTCCTGTTCCTCGGGAACCTCCGTGCAACGCTCATCCCCACCATCGCGGTTCCGGTCGTGATCCTAGGGACCTTCGGCGTCCTCGGTCTCCTGGGCTTCTCGATCAACATGCTGACGATGTTCGCGATGGTGCTGGCCATCGGCCTGCTGGTTGACGACGCCATCGTCGTAGTGGAGAACGTCGAGCGGATCATGACCGAGGAAGGCCTGCCGCCGTGGGAGGCCACGAGGAAGTCGATGGGCGAGATCAGCAGCGCGCTGATCGGCATCGGCCTGGTGCTCTCTGCCGTGTTCATGCCGATGGTCTTCTTCCCCGGGTCGACCGGCGTCATCTATCGGCAGTTCTCAGCGACGATCGCGGCGTCGATGCTGCTCTCGGTGGTGGTGGCCCTGATTCTCACTCCTGTGCTCTGCGCCCAGCTCCTGAAACCTGTGGCGAAGGGGCACGAGGCGGCCGAGACCGGGTCGCGCCTGCTTCGGCCGTTCTTCCTGTGGTTCGACCGCGTCTTCTACCGCTTCAGGGACGGGTACACCAGCGTGGTGACGCGGGTGCTCGGCGGGAAGAAGCGCTGGGTGGCGGCCTTCCTCGTGCTTGTCGCCCTGACCGGCTGGCTGTACATGCGCATGCCCACGGGGTACCTGCCGGACGAGGACCAGGGGATCCTCCTCACGATGGTCCAGCTCCCGGTCGGGTCGACGCTGGAGCAGACCGACGCGGTGATCGCAGATGTGCAGCGCTACTACATGAAGGAGCACCCCGATGCCATCGAGTCCGTCATGTCGATGAGTGGGATCGGCTTCGCCGGCCGCGGCCAGAATCAGGGCCTCTTCTTCTTGAAACTGAAGGACTGGAACCTGCGCAGCCGACTCGAGCTTCGCGCGCAGTCGATCGCCAATTCCGCAGCCCCGGTGCTCGGCGGAGTGCGGGGCGCGGTCGTCATCCCCATGACCCCGCCGGCGGTCGTCGAGCTGGGGACCGCCACGGGCTTCGACCTGATGCTCGAGGACCGAGGGGGCGCGGGCCACCAGTCTCTCACCGACGCGATGAACCAGCTGCTGCAAGCGGCGGCCAAGGACTCCAGGCTGGCGCGCGTGCGGCACAATGGCATGCCCGACGTCCCGATGTACAAGGTGGACATCGACTGGGACAAGGCCGG
>Ga0116148_1002770_pt1 | contig 16843 bp, 15 predicted proteins | sample AD_UKC055_MetaG_FD_89786 | JGI IMG/M metagenome (GOLD analysis project Ga0116148, IMG submission 89786) | Active sludge microbial communities of municipal wastewater-treating anaerobic digesters from USA - AD_UKC055_MetaG | ecosystem: Engineered > Bioreactor > Anaerobic > Digestate | place: USA... | reverse complement strand
GTCCAAACAATATATCTTCAAGGGAAAATGGGACAAAAATTAAAGAATCCACCTGATCTGATAAAGTTAATTGCATTTGTTCTCCTCCTTTCAACAAACGCCGGGGCATACAGCCAGCCACGCAGCCGCCAGGAAAGACAATTCAAACCTCCTCCCGTAATAAGCTTTGGAGTTCATCTCGACCCTGTAATAAGCTGGTTCTCAACAGATGCAAGTACAATTAAAAATGCAGGTGCAAGACCGGGTTTCAACTTTGGGATCTCATATAATCAGTATTTCGGACCCAACTATTCAATCTCAACCGGATTGAACCTTATCAATGCCGGAGGCCGGCTTGTAAGTAATTCATCTACCCGCTTCGAACTGATTAAACACCCCGACAGAATGGTTGATGTCGATTCCGGTGAATCAATCGTCTACAGGATACAGTATCTATCTGTCCCCCTGGGATTAAAGCTTCAGACAAAGCAGATAGGCTATTACACTTTTTTTGCAGATCTGGGCCTTGATCCAAAGATCCTTGTAGGTGGTAAAGCAGATATACCATCCCTTGATATCAAGGGAGAAATAGCTACTTCTGAACTGAAAAAGATCAATATGGCCTACCATATAATAGCAGGACTTGAATATGGCCTTGGAGGAAATACAGCAGTGGTAGTGGGACTTGGCTTTGAGAATAATTTCCTTGACATAACAAAAGATCTAGAGAATCAGCCGGTTGATAAAGTATCACATAAATTACTCTCATTCCGGTTTGGAGTCATCTTTTGATTACAGGTAAAATGAAAATAACAATAGCTCAGCTCAATTATCATGTCGGGAACTTTGAGGAGAACAAAGCCCTTATCATTAATGCAATAAAAAAAGCAAAAGCTGATAAAGCCGATCTCATTGTTTTCTCTGAATTATGCATCCCGGGGTATCCGCCGCTTGATCTTCTCGACAGGAAGGAATTCATTGAAAAGTGTAACAGGACAGTCGCTGAGATCTCAGAACAGTGTTACGGAATTACTGCCATTGTCGGATCTCCAACTATAAATACGAATCCTGAAGGAAAGAAACTATACAACTCGGCTCTGGCCCTTTCAGAAGGGAAAATTATTTTTTCAGCAAGCAAAACCCTGATTCCTACCTGTGACATCTTTGATGAATACAGGTATTTCGAGCCCTGGAATAAGTTTTCTATTTTCAGGTTCGGAAAACTGAAAATAGCGATAACAATCTGTGAAGATCTCTGGGATGAGCAATCTTTTGATAATGAATATGAAAAAAAGAGACTGTATAAAATCTCCCCGATGGATGAGCTTGCAAAGCAAGAATCCAACCTGATCGTGAACATGTCTGCATCACCTTTCGCATACAGAAAGACAAGTGCCAGGACTGAGATTTTCTTAAACAAAGCCCGCAAACATAAAATCCCTCTGATAAGAGTTAACCAGACCGGAGCAAACACAGAACTTATCTTCGACGGAGCTTCCAAAATAATCAACAGCAAAGGAGAGATCATCCGTCAACTTCCTTTTTTCGAGGAGGCTGTTGAAACATTCTCTGTTGAAGAAATACTTGAAGGTCGTGTAAAACAAAAAACTGCTGAGAGGGATCCATACGATCTTATACATAAAGCACTTATAACAGGAATCCGGGATTACTTAAGAAAGTCAGGCCTGAAAGATTGCATAATTGGTTTGTCAGGCGGTATGGATTCCGCCCTTGGCCTTTGCCTTGCTGTCGATGCACTTGGGAAAGAACATGTCAGAGCTCTTCTGATGCCATCAAGGTATTCATCTGAAAACTCGGTTGAGGATGCTGTATTACTGGCAAACAGACTCGGGGTAAAATATGACATTATAAGCATCGAAAAACCTTTCAGGGTGTTTGAAGAAGAGCTAGCTCCTGTTTTTGCCGGGCGACCCTTTGACGTCACTGAAGAGAATATCCAGGCCAGGATAAGAGCTGTCCTGCTAATGGCTATTTCCAATAAATTCGGTTGCATACTCCTTAATACATCAAATAAAAGTGAAGCAGCAGTCGGATACGGGACACTCTATGGAGATATGGCAGGAGGCTTATCTGTTATAGGCGACGTTTATAAAACAAATGTGTATAAGCTGGCAGACTACATAAACAGACAAAAGGAGATAATACCCCAGAGCATAATCAACAAACCCCCTTCTGCTGAACTGAGACCAAATCAGCTTGATACTGACTCATTGCCTGATTATCCTGTCCTGGATTCTATACTCTACCAGTATATTGAACTTAAGAAACCTGCTGAAAGAATTAAAGGAGAAGGAATTGACCCCGGCACAGTCAAAAAAGTGATAAACATGATCAACTCTAACAAGTTCAAGAAATATCAGTCTGCACCTGTATTGAGGATCTCGTAGAAAACTTTCGGCATAGTAAGGAAAATACCGCTTATTGCCAAAAACTAATCACTCCCGGTAAAACACCCTTTTCACCCTGGAGGGAATGGAGGTGAGTATTTCGTATGGAATTGTATGACAGGCTATTGCAAGCTCATCAATACTTATATTATCACCAAAAATCTCAGCTTCATCATCAATTGATGCATCAATTCCGCTAATATCAGCCATACATGTGTCCATACATATATTACCTATCAGTGGCACTCTGCTGTTCCTGATAAAAAGCTCCCCTTTCCTGTTGCCAAGGATCCTTTTAAGTCCGTCTGCATATCCTGCCGGAAGTACAGCTATTGTTCTCTCCTTTTCCGATATATCTGCACAGCCATAGCCTACAGGCTCTCCGGCCCCTATCTTTTTGATCTGGGAAATCCTTGTTTTGAAACGTCCTGCCGGTTTAAGGTTAACACCGGGCAGGTTTCCGATTCCGTAAATGCCAATACCCGGTCTGACCATATCAAAATGATATTGCGGGAAACGAGTAATAGCGGCAGAGTTGCATATATGCCTGAGGAAGGGATGCCCGATTGCCTCCCTTATCCGTTTAACGGCTTTAATGAATTCACCAGCCTGCCTGTGAGTAAAATAATCATAACGCTCATCTTCACTTGCGGCAAAATGTGAAAAAACTGATGTAACCTTTATTGATTCGAGGCTGACAAGCTTTTCTGCAAGCATGTCAATTTCGTCAGGCATAAAACCTAACCTGTGCATACCTGTATCAATCTTGATATGAACCGGATATTGCACCAAACCATGTTTTGACGCAACACCAGTAAATCTCTCAAGAGACGGGAAACTGTATATTACGGGTTCAAGGTTATATCTTATTATCTGCTCTGAAGAATGATAATCGGGATTCATTACAATAATAGGTATCCTTACCCCGGAATTTCTCAACTCCGCACCTTCATCGGCACAGGCAACTCCAAGATAACTTGCCCTGTGATATTCAAGAAGCTCTGCTATCATACCCGGCCCCGCTCCGTATGCGAACGCCTTAACCATTACCATTATCCTTGTCTCCGGATTAAGAAATCTTCTGAATTCATTAAGATTGTGTGCAATTGCATCAAGGTTTATCTCAAGTACAGTCTGATGTATCTGTTGTTCAAGAAGCTTGCTTATCTTTTCAAATTCAAATTTCCTTGCACCCTTGAGAAGGATAGTTTCATCGCGGAAGTAAGAGGGCGAGAAATCTGAAATAAAATCATCTGTCGATTTATAGAATTCAGCCCCCTTGCTGAAAAGAGAGCTGTTATCATAAAGATCCGGCCCTATACCTATGAACCTGTCAATTTCTGATCGCATCACGAGTTCTGCAACTTCGCCGTAAAGTTCCCTGCCCTGCCGTCCTGTCTGCATAAAATCTGACAGAATTAAAGTTGCTTTACTGGTCTTTCGTAAGGTAAGGTATTCAATCGCCATTCCGAGCGATCCGGGGTCAGAATTATAATAATCCTCTATAAGCCTGCACCCGTTGATGCCCGATTTAACCTCCATTCTCATTGCGACGGAGACAAGACCTGCAAGGCCTTTCCTTATTATTCCGGTATCGGTCTGGAGAGCCAGACAGACTGATAAAACAGTTATGGCATTTTCAACAGATGCCCTGTCATCAAAAGGGATAAGGAAATCATAGTTTCTACCCCGGAAGACTACTTCCACTGAAGTTCTTCCTTCCGACTGGTGTTTTATTTTTACAAATACTTCAGCTTCTTTGTTACACAAGGACCAGTCAATAAGCATCTTTGACTGCATTACAGGATCCCCGTCAATTAAGTTGCTTACAAAGTCATTATCTCTGCAATAAACTACAAGGGAACTATTAATGAATAATTTCAGTTTTTCCCTTGCTTTCATTGTCTGGTCACTGAAATTCTCACTATGGGCATCACCAATATTTGTAATAATACCTATATCCGGGTCAATAACCTTTTGAAGATTTTCCATTTCGCCGGGTTTTGATATACCAGCCTCGAAGATCCCCAGCTTATATTTATCATCGAGTTTCAGTACCGATAAGGGCACCCCTATCTGGGAATTGTAACTCCTGGGGCTCCTGATAACCGGGACTGTCAGTCCGAGTATATCAGCCAGCCATTCCTTGACTATTGTTTTTCCAGCGCTACCCGTAACTGCCATTACAGGGGATTTGAAAGATTTTCTCACTTCAGCAGCAAGAAGCTGAAGGGCTTCAACAGTGTTTTCTGTAACAATAAAAACAGCTCCATCATAAGCTTCAGGATCAATGGGCATTCTCCCGACAATAAAACACCTTATTCCTCTTTTGTAAAGAGAACTTATAAAAAAATGGCCATCATGATTCTGTCCAATTATCGCTATGAATGCCAGTCCTTCATCCAGACTGAAGTGCCTGCTGTCAGTTATGAACTCTGTGATAACAACATCCGGATCTCCGTAAAGAATTCCTTTTGTGATCCTTGCAATATCTGATGTTTTGAATTTCAATTTATTTATAGTTATTTCTTTCCCGTAGCCTTATTATAACAGAATCGGCAAAGCGGTTCGTATTTATCCTTTTCACCAAGAACAACAACCTGCTCCTCAGCAGATTTCCTGAAAGAATGCCGGGCAAGATTTCCGCATCTTACGCATATAGCATGAACTTTGGTTACATATTCTGCAATTGAGAGCAGAGCAGGCATAGGACCAAAAGGTTTTCCCATAAAATCCATATCAAGACCGGCAACAATCACCCTTATGCCTTTATCTGCAAGCTCATTGCAAACATCAACAATAGCTGCATCAAAGAACTGGGCCTCATCTATTCCTACAACATCCACATCCCCTGTGAGAAGGATAATTGATGAAGAATTGTCAACAGGAGTTGAAACTATCGATTTATCATCATGAGACACCAGCCTCATCTCGGAATATCTCCTGTCTACAGAGGGTTTGAATATTTCAACCTTCTGTCCCGCAAACTGAGCCCTTCGTAATCTTCTTATAAGCTCTTCGGTCTTCCCCGAGAACATTGATCCCGTTATAACTTCAACAGATCCTCTCTTTCCTGCAGCTCCAACCGAATTCTCCAGAAACTCCATCTTTAATTAATTTGCTTTATATGTACCAATTATAAATAGTTCCGTTAGAGTTGTGGAATAATACTTAATTTTGCAAAATAAGGAAATTGCTTTGTTTAATAAACATTAAAACGTATGGATTTCAACGCAACTGTTGATTTAATTATCAAGGAACTTCATGAGGCACATGATATAATTAATGATTTAAGGAACTATCCCGGTGTTCCGGTAATCCAGGTAGAGATGGCAAAATTGAAATGCAAAAGTGCTGCCGAAATAATTGCTCTTTTAAAGAATGTGCAGAACGGAACGGCAATTAAGCCTGCAACAGCAACAGCAACAGCACAAAAGACTGAAAATGAGACTAAAGCCAAGACTGAGCCTAAAACTGAACCTGGGTTTAAGGCTGAACTTTTGCAACCCGAGATCGAGATACTGGAAGACACTCCTCCTGAAAAACCGGCAATTGCTAAAAAGGAAATCGTAGCGGAAAGTCCGGTAATCACTGTTAAAGATGAAGAACTTCATGTAACAAAAAAGAAGAGTGATGCACGGACAATAATTGCTGATACATTTTCAGACCGGCCGGGATGCCTGAACGAACAGTTAACAAGTTCCAGGGAAGACGAGAATCTTTCCGAGATCAAAAAGATAAAGCCCATAACAAATCTGTCAGATGCCGTAGGGGTTAATGACAGATTTCTCTTCATCAGAGAAATATTCAACGGGGATCCTAAATTATTTGAGCAAGCAATCAAAAGACTTGATAATGCAGCTGATCTTTCCGATGCGAAAAAAATTTTAAATGATTATACCAGTGAAAGCACTGAAAATACAGCATTGAAACAACTCCTGGAACTCATAAAACGAAAATTTCCCGTAAATGAGTAAATTATTCCTCGTACCCACTCCTTTGGGCAATCTTAAGGATATTACTTACCGTGCTGTAGAAATACTTGGCAGTGTTGACCTTATCCTGGCTGAAGATACACGTCAGGCTATCAAATTACTAAATCATTATCAGATCAGGACTCCGCTGCAATCGCATCATATGTTTAATGAACACAAAAGTCTGAAATCTGTTTGTGCAAAAATACACTCAGGAAAAACTATCGCTCTTATTTCAGATGCAGGAACTCCAGGGATATCAGATCCCGGATTTCTTCTTGTCAGAGAGTGTATTCAGCAAGGAATACCCGTTGAAACACTACCCGGTCCAACAGCACTTATCCCTGCCCTTGTTAATTCAGGGCTTCCCTGTGACCGCTTCTGCTTTGAAGGATTCCTCCCGGTTAAGAAAGGAAGGAATAAAAAACTTACTTCCCTTGAGACAGAAACCCGAACTATTGTGTTTTATGAATCTCCTCACAAACTGGTGAAAACTCTCTCGGAAATGTGCGAACATTTCGGACCTGACAGAAAGGCTTCAGTCTCAAGGGAGCTTACAAAAATCTTTGAGGAAACCGTAAGAGGCACTCTCTCCACTATCCTTGACCACTTCACAAACAAAGCTCCTAAAGGAGAAATAGTAATTGTCGTTGATGGTAAAAAGGAATAGTAATCTCAAGCATTCTTAATTCCGTATTTGCCCAAGCTAAGACAGCTTATCTCAAATCCTACATAAAAGGTGGCTCGTTTTGAAAATCAACCTCATAATCGAATTCATTACCCATGTTCCTTAGCTTGTCATGATTCATCTTGGAGCCGAGCGTAATGCTTGGAGCGAACCCTGGTTCAGGCAAATTATCAATGTCAAATTCATCTAAATCAACAAACTGGGCTCTTTCCTCCCGGAATCTCAACCTGACGTCATCAACGGGTCCGTTTCTGTTCTTGGCAAGGATTATTTCAGCTATGCCTTTTGTTGAAGATCCGTCTTCGAAAGTAAGGATCCCGAATTTTTCCTGACGATGTATGAAGACTACCATATCTGCATCCTGCTCTATAGCACCTGATTCACGAAGGTCAGACAGGAGAGGTCTTTTGGTTCCACCTCTCATTTCAACCGATCTGTTCAGCTGAGAAAGCGCTATTATCGGAACATTAAGTTCCTTTGCTATGCTCTTGAGGGAGCGGGAAATATTGCTTACTTCCTGCTCGCGGCTTCCGGCATTATCAGGACCTGACATAAGCTGAAGGTAGTCCACTATAACCACATCGAGCTTTCGCTGGGCCATAAGCCGGCGACATTTTGCCCTGAGTTCAAAGATTGAAATAGCCGGAGTGTCGTCAATAAATATCGGAGCCTGTACAAGCTTCTTTATCCTTGTGTCAAGCTGTTTCCATTCCTCTTCTGAAAGCCGTCCGTTCCTTATCTTTTCACCCGGTATGTCAGTTTCGGCTATTATCAGTCTGTTAACAAGCTGCATTGATGACATCTCACACGAAAAGATTGCGACATTCTTGCCATGATCAACTGCCATGTTCCTGGCCATCGATAGTGCAAGAGCCGTCTTGCCCATTGAAGGCCTGGCGGCAATTATTATAAGCTCAGATTTCTGCCATCCGGAAGTCAGTCTGTCAAGCTTTGTAAAACCTGAAGGAATACCTACAAGAGCATCCTCCCTCTTACCAGCCGCCTCTATCTCCTTTATCGCTTCCTTGATTACTATATTGATGGGAGCAACTTCCTTCTTAATGTTACCCTCAGCTATCTGGAACAGTTCATTTTCAGAGTAATCAAGCAGATCAGTTACATCCCATGTATCGTCAAATGCACGAGCCTGTATCTCCGTCGACACCCTGATTAGCTCCCGCTGAATATATTTCTGCGCTACTATCCTTGCATGATAATCAACATTTGCTGCGGAAACAACCTTAGAGGTAAGCTGGGTTAAATATACAGGCCCTCCTACACTATCAAGCTCATTATGAGCCTTTAGCTCCTCAGTTACTGTATAAAGATCCACAGGGAATTCCCTGGCTGACAGATCAGATATAGCTTTAAAGATCTTGCTGTGCGCTTCCTTATAGAAACTCTCCGGTTTGAGTATGTCAAGTATTGCAATAACGGCTTCTTTCTCAAGCATAATAGCTCCCAGTACCGCCTCTTCCATATCAATAGCCTGCGGAGGCACCCTTCCAAAATCAGGTAAAGCAACAACTGCTGACCTACCTGGTTTAGTTTGTCTTGTCATTAATATTATATTATTGATTTATAGTTAATTACAAAATATTTTCGGAATTCTTCCCAATAGTCCCAAAGGTATGAATAAGCATACTTCACTAAAAGCAGAAGCAAGTTTATTATTACAAACATATTTATGTTAAAAACTTGTTGAAAAGCTAATATTCACATTATTTTATTCTAATTCAAAAGCTAATGGTATTTTTGCAGTAAATCACTGCCGATGATCACGTTTCCAAAAGCAAAAATAAATCTTGGTCTCAGGGTGATCCGTAAACGTCCCGATGGGTTTCATGACATCGAGACGGTATTTTACCCTCTTGATTTCTGTGATGCGCTGGAGTTCGTTATTGGGCCAAAAGACAGTACGGAGGATACTATTGTCGTGACAGGATACAATATAAATACAAAACCTGAAAATAACCTTGTTATAAAGGCCTTAAGGACACTCAGGCAACACTACTCCCTCCCCTTTTTCAGGATACATCTGCATAAGGCAATCCCAAGCGGTGCAGGACTGGGTGGAGGGTCATCAGATGCGGTTTACATAATGAAAACAATAAACAAGTATTTCAACCTTTCAATTGATGATGAAATGCTTAATCACCTGGCACTGGAGCTGGGCAGCGATTGTCCCTTTTTTATCAATCCGCAGCCTTCTCTTGCAAGGGGCAGGGGTGAGATTCTGAAACCCCTTGATCCTTTTCTCTCTGGCTACAGGATTGTTCTCTTAAACCCGCAGATCAGAATAAGCACAAGAGAAGCCTACCTTAATACTAAACTATCAGATACTTCAGAAGGTCTTGAAAAATTGATAAAGCAGCACCCGACAATATGGAAGGAGGGCCTTGTGAACGACTTTGAGGATTTTGCCTTCAGATTATACCCTCAGCTTCAAGAATATAAAAAATCACTTTACAGGGCAGAAGCTATGTATGCCTCGATGTCGGGCAGCGGTTCCAGTATTTATGGAATCTTTAAGGAAAAACCGGAAATCCCTGCAGAAATAAAAGAGTTTATCATCTATGAAGGTGTATTATGAATCTGCTCCATTTCAAGAAGCAGTGTGCCTTTTGTCACTTTATCGCCCTGGCATACACATATCTTTTTAATAATGCCTCTATGCATCGACTTAAGGTAGTTCTGCATTTTCATGGCTTCAAGTATCATCAGGTCGTCTCCCTTGCTTACTTCCTGACCTTCCCTGACAAATATATCCAGCACAGTACCTGAGATAAAGCTCAATATCTTTGAAGAATCGGGTGCCTTATAAGCTACCCTGTTCCTGAATTTCGGACTCAGCCGGGTCTTGTACAAAGTAAAATCTATGTTAAGAGATTCAAGTTCTGGTGCTGGTTCTGGTTTCATTTCAAAATAATTGCTTGTTTCAGTAAATCAGAAAGGAGGAAGTCCGTGTTTTTTGGCAGGCACCTGGATCATCTTGTTTTCCGTAACGGCAAGCGAATGAAGAAGGGATCTTCTTGTTTCCAGAGGTTCTATTATGGCATCCACATAACCCTTTGAGGCAGCAACATAAGGATTGGCAAACATCCTCTTATACTCCTCTATTTTCTGTTTTCTTGTTCCCTCCGGATCATCCGAAGACATGATCTCTTTTCTGAAAATAATATTTGCTGCGCCCTCCGGCCCCATAACAGCTATCTCGGCAGTGGGCCATGCAAAAACAAAATCTGCTCCCAGATGTCTTGAAGACATTGCAATATAGCCACCCCCATAAGCCTTTCTCAGTATTACTGTTATCTTGGGAACAGTTGCTTCACTATATGCATAAAGCACCTTTGCTCCATGCCTTATAATGCCCGCATGTTCCTGATCAATTCCCGGAAGATAACCCGGAATGTCAACGAAACTGATTATCGGTATGTTAAAAGCGTCACAATATCTTATAAATCCTGCAGCCTTGTCGGAGGAATCAACATCCAGCACACCGGCCATTTCAAGAGGTTGATTAGCAACAAACCCTGCAGTCCTGCCTCCTATCCTTCCAAAACCGATAACAACATTTCGTGCATAATTCTCCATTACTTCAAAAAAATCAGACCTGTCGAGCACTGATTTTATAATGTCTTTGACATCATAAGGGAGCGTAGGGTCCTCAGGCACTATCTTCTCAATATCATAAGCCGGATCAGGCTCTGCCGGCTCTGCATTTTTCGCTTTTTGTCCGTTATGCCATGGAATTAAGGAAATAAGCTTCCTGATCTGAGAAAAGCATTCTTCCTCACTTGAGGAAAAAAAATGTGCGTTTCCGGTTATTTCGCTGTGTACCCTGGCCCCTCCAAGATCCTCCATTGATATCTCTTCTCCCAAAACAGCCTTAATGACCTCCGGACCCGTAATGAACATCTTTGATATATTATCAACTACAAATACAAAATCAGTAAGAGCAGGTGAATAAACAGCCCCTCCGGCGCATGGGCCAAGTATCACAGATATCTGGGGTATGACTCCGCTTAACAGAGTATTCCTGAAAAATATCTCGCCGTATCCGGCAAGGGCATTGACCCCTTCCTGGATCCTGGCCCCTCCCGAATCGTTGATGCCTATCAGCGGCATCTTCATTTTAAGGGCGTGATCCATTATCTTTGTGATTTTTCTTGCATGCATAAGACCCAGAGAACCTCCGGCAACTGTGAAATCCTGGGCAAAGATCGCTACAGGAGCTCCGAAAACAGTTCCTGTCCCGATAATGACCCCGTCGCCAGGAAGGATCTTTTTATCCATTCCGAAATCACGGGCATCATGTTCCACAAAAAGATCATACTCACTGAATGAACCTTCATCGAGAAGTGCCATTATCCTCTCCCGCGCAGTGCGTTTACCAAGAGCTTTCTGTTTTTCATTAGCCTGTTCTCCACCACCCTGAAGAAGTTTTTCCTTCCTTTCCCGAAGTTCTTTTATCTTACTTTTTTGCACCATTTATTTTTATCAATGAATAGTTTTTAATGTCAGGAAATATGCAATGTTATAAAAACCGGAGAAACAGAGCAATTATTTCGGAGCCAGTTTATAAAGTACAAGAGCAATTACAAGATATGACATATTAGGTATCCACATCGCCAACATAGGGCTGAGATTTCCCTTCAATGAGAACTGTGAAGTGAACTGCTGAAAAAGGATATATGAAAAGCTCAGAGCAAGACCTATTCCGATATTCATTCCAATACCTCCCCGTACCTTTCTTGATGAGAGCGAGACCCCGATAAGTGTCAGTATGAACACTGAAAACGGACTTGCAAATCGCCTGTGCTTCTCCACAAGAAAAAGCTTAAGCTCATCTGAGCCCTGTAGCTTAAGCAGATCAATATAGTCGTTAAGTTCGTGGTAAGTCATCGTCTCAACAATGCTCGGATCTTTCGAAAAATCCATTGGTGTTACGGTAAGCGTAGTATCTATCCTTTCACCCCTGGTGATTATTTCACCACTATCAGTTATCTCCCTGTATACATAATTTATAGCTGTCCATTTACGAGAAGCGGTATCCCAGTTAACTGTGGGCGATGACAATTTTGACATAAGTTTCCCTCCGTCATCAAATTTTTCAATTGTAAAATTTCGTCCTCTCTGATATAGGGGACTGAAAGATTCAATATAAACATATACGTTCTTAAATGCCTGTCTGTGTATGTTATCAACACTCGACCGCCTGGCTCTCGATCTGTAATATTTATCCTCAAAATCAAGTCTTTTCAGGTTGGACTCCGGTATTATGAAGTTTGTCAGGTAAAAAATAATCAATCCAATCAGAAGGGCAGTCAGGAAATAGGGCCACATCATCCGGCGAAAGCTCATGCCACTATTAAGTATAGCTATTATTTCCGTGTTTGCTGCCATCCGTGATGTAAAAAAGATCACCGAAATAAAAACAAACAACGGAGCAAAGAGGGTGGCGAAATAAGGAATAAAGTTAGGATAATAATCAAATACTATTGCCTGCCATGGAGCGGCTTTCTCCATAAAATTGTCAATCTTTTCAGTAAAATCGAAAACAACTGCAATGGTAATTATCAGAAGAAGGCAGAAAAAGAAGGTGCCCAAGAATTTCCTGATAATATAATAATCAATTATTTTAGGCTTCAGCGATCTTATAACCGAACTGAAAGTTTTTTTACCATCTCTTCCTTCCATACTTTAAATTTTCCTTCTTCGATCTTTTTCCGGGCTTCACCAACAAGTTTCAGATAAAACGCAAGATTATGCAGACTTGATATCTGCGAACCAAGTATTTCTCCCGAAATTATAAGGTGGCGAAGATAAGCTTTTGAATATTTTGTACTTACCTCCGATTGTCCTTCCGGATCGATAACAGTGAAGTCATCTGCCCATTTCCTGTTCTTTATATTTATTGTTCCTTCGGAGGTAAACAACATACCATTCCGGCCGTTCCTTGTAGGCATTACACAGTCAAACATATCAATGCCCCGGTCTATCGCTTCAAGTATATTAACGGGAGTTCCTACTCCCATCAAATACCTTGGCTTATCCTGCGGCAGTATGCCTGTTACTATTTCAACAGCCCTGTACATCTCTTCTGCCGGCTCTCCGACAGATAATCCTCCTATAGCATAGCCGGCCATATCCGTCGAGGCAATTTTTTCAGCCGACATCTTCCTCAGATCATCGAATGTTGAGCCCTGGACTATCGGGAAAAGAAACTGTTCCTTTTTCCAGAAAGGATCGGTTGTTTTGAATCTTTTAATTGCCCTGTCAAGCCATTGATGAGTAAGGTTAACAGATTTTTCCGCATACCTGTAATCGCATGGAAAAGGAGCGCACTCATCAAGGACCATCATTATATCAGCACCTATAATCCTCTGTATATCAACAACATTTTCAGGAGTAAAGGTGTGTTTTGAACCATCAATATGTGATTTGAAAATAACGCCTTCCTCAGTCAGCTTCCTGTTAGCTGAAAGTGAAAAAACCTGATAGCCGCCACTATCAGTTAAGATGGGACGATCCCATGACATAAAGCTATGAAGGCCTCCTGCCAGTTTTAATATCTCTGTCCCTGGCCTGAGATACAAATGATAGGTATTACCAAGTATTATTTTTGCATCTATATCCTCACAAAGGTCACGCTGAAGTATCCCCTTAACAGTTCCGGCTGTTCCAACCGGCATGAAGATGGGAGTAGGTATATCACCATGAGGCGTTTTAAAAACTCCTGTTCTTGCTTCTGAATCATTATTCCTGCTTTGAACTATAAACATTTTTCAGCCGCTTCAATGGCAGCACAAATGTAAAACATCTGTCCGGCCTTTAGAAATTATATGTCCTTTTTTGTTGAAAACTATCTTTTATCAATCCGAATTTCTTAATTAATATTGTTCCGGATTTTTTTAAGTTATAATATGTTACAGGACAATTTGTTTCTGTCTGTTATTCTCCTGGTCTTCGGATCCGCTGCCTTAATACAGATCATTTACTATCTGGTGTTCTATCTGGCCTTTATTCTATATAAGAATAAGCCGGAAAAGCCGGAGGAATTTAAACCGGTTTCTGTAATAATATGCGCCCGCAATGAAGCTGAAAACCTTAAAAAATTCCTGCCCCTGGTGCTTGAACAGGAATACCCTGATTATGAGGTGATTGTTGTAAACGACTGCTCTGAAGACAATACTTATGATATTCTGGGCAACTATCTGCCTTTATACCCTCACCTGAAGATATCAACAGTCAACCGTGATCCAAGATTCACACATAACAAAAAATTCGCCCAGTTCATTGGCATTAAAGCAGCAACATACGACACGCTGCTGTTCACGGATGCCGATTGTTACCCTGAATCAAAGAACTGGATTAGAAACATGACATGCCATTTCAACGAAAAAACGGAAATTGTTCTTGGATACGGTGGCTATCTTAACAAAAAGGGGCTCCTTAATAAATATATCCGTTTTGATACAGTGATGATTGCAATGAATTATCTTGGAATGGCAATAAGAGGAGTGCCATACATGGGTGTGGGAAGGAACCTAGCTTACAGTAAAGAGCTTTTTTTCAGGAACAAGGGGTTCGGGAAATTCAACCACCTTATGTCAGGCGACGATGATCTCTTTGTTAACTCTAATGCAAACAAGGAAAATACTGTTGTCGAGTTCCGGAAAGACAGTCATACCCGGTCACTTCCACCTTCTTCTTTAAAAGCCTGGTTCAAACAGAAAAAAAGACATCTTACAACTGCTCCATACTACAAACTGAGGGATAAGATCCTGCTTATAACAGAACCTGCATCGAGAGTAATTTTCTATATCACATTTATAATTCTGCTCTCAAATTTATTTTTATGGCAGTATGTTGTCATAGTTTTCAGTCTTAGGCTTTTAACTCAAATAATTATCCTTGTCGCAGCTTGTAAAAAACTTAATGAACCGGAACTTCTGTTTCATTCAATAATTTTTGATATCTTTTCCCCGTTTATTAACGGGACTGTCTATATAAGCAATTTACTAACACGTAGTAGTAAGAACACATGGAAATAAATCAGGGGCTTTCTGAAAAAGCAAAGGCTGATCTGGTGCTTGTTGATGAGGCTAAGAAAGGGAATGAAAAGGCTTATGCCGGTCTTATGAACAGATACAGGGATTCCATCTATTTCATGCTGCTTAAGATGGTGAACAATCCTGCTGATGCTGAAGACCTTACTATAGAGGCTTTTGGAAAGGCATTCAGGAATATCGAAACTTACACTCCCCGTTTTGCTTTCAGCACATGGCTCTTCATGATCGCTACCAATAATTGTATCGATTTTATAAGGAAAAAACAGGCTTCTCCCAACACTGTTGACCAGGGTCAGGATGGCCTTGATCTGCTTACAATAAATATCCAGTCTGATCTGCCGGATCCGGAAGAATCTCTTATCAATAATCAGAAGATAGCAACGCTCAGAAATGTCGTGAATCAGCTCAAATCACCTTACCGGGAAATAATAGAGCTGAGATACTACAAGGAGTTTTCTTATGAAGAGATAGCCACGGAACTTAAGATCCCTATCGGAACAGTCAAGGCACAGCTTTATCGTGCAAAAACCTTGCTCTACAATATTTTCGTCAAAACTGATAACAGGTAATGCCTGAAAGGATTTTCAGATATTTCCCTTCTTTATCAACAGATCAAAAAGAAAAAATCGCAGGCCTGAGATCCGTTTATGAAGAGTGGAACAGCAGGATCAATGTTATTTCAAGAAAAGATATCGACAACTTCTATGTTCATCATGTCCTTCACTCTCTGGCAATAGCCAGAGTAATTTCATTCGTTCCCTCAACGAGAATACTTGATGCAGGTACAGGAGGCGGCTTCCCGGGAATACCTCTTGCAATAATCTTTCCCGCTTCAGATTTCTTCCTTCTCGATTCAATTGAGAAAAAAATCAAGGTTGTAACTGCTGTTGCCGAAACACTCGACATTAAAAATGTCATAACAATCCGCAGAAGGATTGAAGAGGAAAAAGGCAAATACGATTTCGTTGTAAGCAGGGCTGTGACAGCTTACCAAACCTTTGTCAGCATGACACTGAAGAACATATCTCTGCAAGGCAGGAATCAGCTTGCCAATGGAATATTCTATATCAAGGGAGGTGACATTGACAGCGAAACAGGAATCTATCGCGAATCGTTAAGGATCTGGGAAATAAAGGATTTTTTTTCAGAAACTTTCTTTGAAACAAAAAAAATTATCTACCTCCCGAAAATTGCAGGAAATAATTATTCCGGCCAAAGGAAAAACAGTTGCTGAAACAAATATTTATCCCTTACTGTTATATTTTCTCAAAAATCATTATCTTTGCATTCTCAAAATAAAAAATGCCCATTATTATATTAAAAAGATAATAAGATGAAAAGGACATTTCAGCCATCAAGAAGGAAAAGAGCCAACAAGCACGGATTCAGGGAAAGAATGTCCACTGCCAGTGGCAGACGGATACTTGCTGCCAGAAGAGCAAAAGGCAGAAAAAAACTAAGTGTTGCTTCGGAACAAAAACCGAAATAATAATCTTTAAGTGAATGATGAATTTACAGGTGCCTTATCAGGGCGCCTTTTTTTGTTAATTTTATTGACAACATGAATGAATTCACAGATCACATAAGCGACAGGGAGATCAGGAAGATAGCAACAAAAATACTTTCTGCTGAAAGAATCGGACCTGAAGAAGGTGTTTTGCTTTATTCCTCATGCGATCTTTCACTCCTGGCATATCTCGCTGATTCAGTTCGTAGAAG
>Ga0116148_1002762_pt1 | contig 16877 bp, 13 predicted proteins | sample AD_UKC055_MetaG_FD_89786 | JGI IMG/M metagenome (GOLD analysis project Ga0116148, IMG submission 89786) | Active sludge microbial communities of municipal wastewater-treating anaerobic digesters from USA - AD_UKC055_MetaG | ecosystem: Engineered > Bioreactor > Anaerobic > Digestate | place: USA... | reverse complement strand
TTCTGCCTTTTTTATCTTCAACCGATAATATTGAAATCGGGGTAACTTCCTTGCCCTGATTGCCGAAAATTGCATACGCCCGTGCCAATTCTATGGGGCGGACAATACAGGTACCAAGACCCAGCGGATACACACGGATAAAATCCCTATCCTTGTATTGAGAATCTTTAATTCCCAATAAGGCTGCCGCACGGCTTATAGCTGCATCAAAACCAATTCCTTCAAGAACCTTAAGAGAGGGAACATTCATAGATTTTGCAAGTGCGAACCACAGTTGAACAGAGCCCATCCATTCGCCTCTAAAGTTCTCGGGGTAGTACGGAACTCCGCTCTCATTATAAAAAAAGGTTGGGACATCTTCAATCTTTGTAGCAGGGGTAAATTTTCTGGAATCTATTGCTGCGGAATAATACAAAGGCTTAAAGGTACTTCCCGGCTGCAGCCTTCCCTGAGTTGCACGGTTAAATTGATTCTCAGTACTGTAGGTACTTCCTCCAACAAGAGCTGTTATATAGCCTGTCTCATTTTCTAAGGTAATAAGAGCTCCCTCTATGGTAGACTTTGTTGTATCCTTATTTTTCTCTGCATTTGCCTTATTTACAACAGCAAGTTTTATATCTTCCATACCGAACATGAGCGACATTACATCAAGAATCGGATTAATCTCATTTTTATATGCAGACATCGTCAACTGCTCGTTTCTTTGCTCTGAGACCTTAAGGCTTGGTATATCGAAAATGAGCGAAATAAGCTCGGTTACCGGTATATAGGTCTGAACAGCTAAAGACGTTTTGGCCCCTGTTGATCTCTGATTCATCCAGTTGGCATACCTTATTCGCTCTTCCATGATTTCCTGGGCAGCAATTTGGTGTTTAAGATTCATGGTAGTATTTACAGTAAAACCGCTGGTATAAATATCATTGCTGCCGTACATCATATTGGTGAGATCTGAAAGAACATGAGCGCTGAACCAGGGAGCCTTATCTTCTCTCATAAAATAGGCACCGACATTTGTTCTTGTTGGATCAAAAGTTTCCCAATACTTATTTTGAGAAGCAGCAGCTTCATCTTCAGTTATAAATCCGTTTTTTACCATCTTTGCAAGAACTTCCGCCTGCTTGTTTTTTGCCTGGTTGGGATACACAAAAGGATTATTATACACCGGAGAGGACAGCTGACTAACCAATATCGCAGCCTCTGCAGGGGTTATAAGTGAAGCATCTTGGCCAAAATAGTATTTTGATGCAGCACTGACACCATTGGTTCCGGCTCCAAAAAAAACTTTATTAAGATATAGTTCAAGTATTTCCTCTTTAGAATAACGCCTTTCCATTTGAAAAGCCCAAAAAAGTTCTCTTAGTTTTCGGGCATATGAAATGTCAGAGCGGTCATCATAGAGATCTCCTGCAATCTGCTGGGTAAGAGTACTTCCTCCTCCCATATTTACATTAATAAGTTTTCCGTATACAGCGCGGATTATAGCTTTAAGGTTATACCCGGAATGTTGAAAAAAAGTTTCATCTTCACGGGAAATAAGGGCATCAATGACATGTTTTGGAAGATCTATAATATTTATTAATTCCCGTTTTTCATCTGCTGCAAATTCTGTTATAAGCTCTCCATTAATATCCAGGAGGCGTGTAGGAAGGGCTACATCGAGTTCAGAAAAATGTTCGGTATTCTTTACATCAACAGTGGATGCTAACAGGAGCCCCAGGGCAGTACCGAAAAGAACGGCAAAAAAGGCAGTACATAAAAAAACAAAAATTGTCCTTTTCTTAATTTTTTCCATTCATACAAGTTATGAAACCCGGCTGGTTTTGTCAAGAGGCGGTAAAAAGAGCTCTCTTTTGTTTATGCGGATTTAGCGTAATAAGGGGTTTCTTTCATATTCTGAATGAGCAAAAAAAAGGCCGGTTAAGTAACCGGCCATGCCCATCAGGCAGCCGAACAGACAATGGGTGGGAGGGGATTTGTCTGCCCGACATTATATATATCGGTATTTACTGTAAAACCTTGAATACTATTTTTTTTATTCTTCTCTAATAATTACATCAAATAACAAAGACGCAGTATAATTTCTTCCCTTAAAAGCCTGAATAACCTTAACAATCTCATAATCATCGAGCATAAACTTTAGAACATGCTCCCCTTCTGTTATTTTATACGGTTTTTCAAAGTCTATGAGCTGAATATCATTAAAAAACAAAGAAACGCTTTTAGGTATAGATACATACAGCAGCGGATCATTATCATGAAGCTGAATTTGCACCTTCGATACGTATCCCTGCTCTACTTTTACCGTTCTTACTTCACTTCTATAAAAGTCTGATACAACCGCTACGTGATGAATACCGGATGACAGTAAAATTTTCCCGTTATTCAATTGAGCCTGTTTTTCATCTATAAAAACAGTGTAGTCTTTTTTCTCCAAAACCGGAGTATCAGGTACCGCAGGCTCTGCTTCACCGGCTTTTATAGCAGGAATTTGCTGTGAAGCAGCGGGGTCAGGATACTGCATAGAAAGATCGAGAAGTCCCTTATCTATTATTATAGGTTTAACTTCAATGTCAAAGACTGCTTCCAAAACCGAGACCGGAGTACCCTTCATTACAAGCTGCAGTCTAAAATATACATAGCCCTCTGCAATATCTACAATGTACGGCAGAAGCGCAGAATACGGGGTTTCTTTGAGACCGTGATTATGTATAAGAGGTATTTGAAGATTGTAGCTGAGTTTTCCGGGAAAGGTGTCGAGGTGGAGTTTATTACCGGAATAATCAATTGTATTTTGTGAAGGCTCCGGCTGCATGTCTGTATAAATAGAGAAGGCAACAGCATCTCTATACTCTGTTACAGATTTTGGAATTTTTATTTCTAATGAAAGCCCGCGCAAAAATAGCGGGTTATCCGGCAATTTTACAGCCAGCATATCATTTACGGTAAGACGTGTTTTATGAGAACTAACCTCATCGGTCATTTCTACAAGAATTGTTTCATGTACACGAAACATATCCTTTGCGCTGCAGAATAAAGAGAACAATGTAAAGAAACATAACAAAACACTCTTTTTCATTTGTTTATCCCTTGATCATAGAAAGAGGATCCACCGTTTTTCCGTCAACCCAAATTTCAAAATGCAGATGCGCACCTGTTGAAAAACCTGTTGAACCGACTTTCCCAATACTGCTGCGTGAAAAAATAAGATCGCCCGCTGTAACAGAAATAATCGATAAATGAGCATAGAAACTGCGTGTTGATGCATCATGTTTAACAATAATAAAGTTTCCATATACCTCAGACCAGCCTGTTTGCTCGACAGAACCTGCCTTACAGGCAAGCACCGGCGTTCCTTCCGGGGCGGCAAAATCAACACCGTCATGAAATATATAATGACCGGTTATCGGGCTTTTACGCATTCCGTAATCTGAAGTTAAAATACCATTCGACAAAGGCAGCTGTAGAGCGGAATCAAGGAAAAAAGCGCGTTCTGTGGAGCTTAAACGGGCATTTTGAACGAATGAATACTTAATATTGTCGAAAGTATAGCACGAATATTCAGAGTCTGCCAAGTATTTTTGTGCAAGAAGAATTTCCAATGGAGTTTTCGGATCAAAGGGCAAAAAGAGACCCGGACAAGTCGGCAGTAAAAGGGTTTTACCTTCTATTGAAGCATCACTTCCGTTTATTCTGTTCAAAGTTGCAATTGTTTCGTAGGGCAGTACACAGCGTGCTGCTATAGTAAGTAAGGTATCCGAACTGAGCGCTGTATATTTAAAAAAAAATACATCCACAGGTTCAGCTGAACGGGCAATCTGTTTATATGAATTTTCAATTTCCTGCGAAAATTGTTTAAATAGAACATTCGCTGATGAAAGCTCTGCAATGACAGGAAAACGGTTTGATTGAGCTGATAAAGAAGCTGAAACAGCTATTAAAAAGGCGAAAAAGAGAGCCTTACTTCTTTTTATACACAAAGGCGGCAATTCCGTAGAGAATAAGACCTGCGATCAAGGATAATAAACCAAAAAAACGGTATCCTTCCAAAACAAAAAGAAAAAAAACTATTATGGAAGCTGCAAGTACAAAGAATAACACAATTGAACGAATAAAATTTTGTATTTTAATCTTTTGCTCATCTTTGGGTGTAATGAGGAAAAAGGAACGAAGTCTTTTAATAAAAATGAAAAGAAAAAATAAGAATGCGGTCAACCCTACGAATAAAGAGTATAACGAAGGATTATAAACAGAAAACTTCCATAGAGGAGTAACAACGATGAAAGCAAAAAGAGCGCAAAAAACAAATAGGAGGAGTATTTTTAGTAGAAAGGAAAATATCTTAATATAGTTTGATATAAAGTTATGTTTTGTCATAGTATGCGTAAAGACCGTTTAGTAAAAAAAACCGGCAGTTAACACTACCGGTCCATACACTAGTCTTCGATGATTGCTTCTGTTGGACAGGCTGCTGAACAAGCTCCGCAGCTCACACAAGTATCAGCATCGATAACGCGTACATTACCTTGTTCGCTGATTGCTCCAACCGGGCATTCGCCTTCACATGCACCGCAGTTTACACAGGCATCTGTTATTTTGTAAGCCATATTAAAACCTCATAAAATGAATTTGTATCATTAAAATAACATAGAACGATGATTAAGACAAGCTTAACTGATAAAAATAGATCTTTTTTTTCAAAATCAGTTGCCCTTACAAGGGTCTTGAGGCATAATGTACAGTATGGGTGGAAAACAGCAGTTAATTAAAAAAAATCTTTCATTTATAAAGGTTTTACCTCAATGGGCTCAGGATTTATCCTACAAATACTGTTCAAAAACAGTAAATATGTACATTGTCCACGGCAATATCCGGGATTTTTTACCGCATACCATGAATGAGGGCGAATTTTCTTTTAAGAAAATTCAGGAATACATTTCTGATGTTCTTTTTGGAAACGGCGACATAATAGCTTATTATGACCGTTCCAGCGGGGTAACATTTTGTACATCCGAAATGGAAAAAGAATATCTTGCAATAATGAAGCGTTTTTTTCCTCATGTTACACAGGAACAGCTGTTATCAAAAAATCCGCAAGAATCGTTTGAACATCTGGAAAAATACTTTCTCATTAATATTCCTCAAAAAAAGAGAATTGTTTTTTTAATCGATTATGCAGAAACCGTCGTACCCTATGAAAGCATCGGTGATCTTGATGATGCTGACCGTTTTTGTTTAGTCACCCTTAACCGGTGGTCTCATGAGCCTGTTTTTACACAAGGCGATGTTTCCATCATGCTTCTCACAGAAAATCTGACCGACATAAATACAAGATTAACGTCTTCTCCTTCTGTTGTAAAAGTTGCCATTCCCCTGCCCGGCAGTGAACTTCGTACTCTTTTTTTAGAATACCTTCTTGCACAGGAATTAATGCTGCTTGAAAGAGGATTAACACCGGAAAAAATGGGCGCTCTTTCTGCGGGGCTCAATTTATGGCATCTTCATCAGCTTGCAACTGAATCTTTTCAGGAAGATGTACCTATCAGTCTCGATTTTCTCCGCAACAAAAAAAAGGAAATTATTGAAAAAGAAGGGGCCGGTCTTATTGAATTTTTGGAAACGGAACATGATCTTTCGTTTGTTTCCGGACATGAATTTGTTAAAAACAGATTTAAAAATGCTTCAAGAGCCATCAAACAGAATCAGCTTGATGTTCTTCCTATGGGTTACTTAATCACCGGTCCAATTGGAACCGGAAAAAGTTTTCTGGTAAGCGCTTTTGCAGGAGAAATTGGTATTCCAATGGTTCGGTTGTGTAATTTTTATGCTAACGGCAGCGGAGTTACAGAAACAAATCTTGAAAGAGTATTAAGCATTCTTAAGGCAATGACGCCTGTTGCGGTGATGATTGACGAGGCCGATACCTTTTTGGGAAGCAGGGAAGATAAGAGAGGCGACGGTTCGGGCAGCAGAATTTTTGCTCAGATTGCATCATTTATGGGAAACACCGATTACCGCGGCAAAATTATATGGTTTTTAATCACCAGCAGACCCGATCTCATACCTATAGACTTAAAACGACAGGGAAGAGCCGAAGAACACTTAGCACTTTTTTACCCCGAAACCATTGATGAGAAAATTACCCTTTTTGAAACAATGCAGCGCAAACTCGATATAAAAGTCGAAAAATTTCCTTTACAGGAAATTTTCAAGAAAGTTTCATTTGAAATGTCGGGAGCAGATATTGAAGCAGTACTTGTGCGGTCTAAGATGGAAGCTGCAATGGATAAACGTGTTATTGTTACAAAAAAAGATCTCGAGCAGACAATTAAAGACTTTATTCCCCCGGTATATCCTTATGAAATTGAACTCCAAAATCTTGTTGCTGTATTGGAATGCACAAGCAGAGAAATGGTTCCCAAAAAGTATCAGAATATGGACAGAACGAAACTGGCTGCTGAAATAAGAGAATTAAAACAGCTGCTTGGAACTTTTTAAATAACTTACCCTAAAGGATTACTCATGACAAAAGAAATGTTAGCAGGCATGATCGACCATACCTGTTTAAAAGCATCAGCATCTGAGAAAGACATTGAAGACCTTTGTATTCAGGCAAAAGAATACGGATTTGCTTCTGTGTGTGTAAACTCATCAAGAACAGCACAGGCGTTTTCGCTTCTCTGCGGGAGCGGAGTCAAAGTTTGTACAGTTGCAGGATTTCCGCTGGGAGCCCAAAGCACAAAAAGCAAGGTATGTGAGGCGGTAACAGCCGTTCAGGACGGAGCAGAAGAAATTGATATGGTTATTTCTGTGGGGCATGTAAAGGACAATGACTGGAATTATGTAGAACAGGATATTCGATCTGTTGTAAATGCCTGCAATGACGCAGGAGCAGCTGTTCAGCGGGAATGCTGCGTAAAAGTAATAATAGAAACATGCCTTCTTAGCGATGACGAAATAATAAAAGTCTGCCTCATTGCAAAAAAGGCGGGTGCACATTTTGTAAAAACATCCACCGGTTTTAGTACAGCAGGCGCCAAAACTGAACATGTTGAACTAATGAGGAATACAGTAGGAAAGGCAATGGGCGTTAAAGCCTCCGGGGGAATAAGAGATTTGGAAACAGCCCTGAAAATGATTCATGCCGGAGCAAACCGCCTTGGTTTATCATCCGGCATGGAAATTATTACACAATATATGTCAAAAAAATAATTTATTTTTTTGAAGTTTTTGTTTTATCAGCCGGTTTTGCTGCTGCTTTGGCAACTGACTTTGCAGGAGCTTTAGCTGCGGTCTTTACTGCAGCTTTTTCCTTCGCTGCCTTTGGTGCTGTTTTCGCCGCTATTTTTTCCGCTTTAACAGCTGGCTTTGCAGGAGCTTTAGCTGAGGTCTTTGCGGCAGCTTTTTCTTTTACTGCTGCCTTAGGTGCTGCCTTCGCATCCGGTTTTACTGCTGCTTTTGCAACTGCCTTTGCAGGAGCTTTAGCTGCGGTCTTTGCGGCAGCTTTTTCTTTTACTGCTGTCTTAGGTGTTGCCTTCGCAGCCGGTTTTGCTGCTGTTTTTGCAGGAGCTTTAGCGGCGGTCTTTGTTGCAGCTTTTTCTTTTACGGCTGTCTTAGGTGCTGCCTTCGCAGCTGTCTTGGGTGCAGTTTTATCTTTTGCTGATGCCTTTGCAGGAGCCTTAGCTGCGGTCTTTACGGCAGCTTTTTCTTTTACTGCTGTCTTAGGTGCTGCCTTCGCATCCGGTTTTACTGCTGCTTTTGCAGGAGTTTTAGCTGTGGTCTTTGCGGCAGCTTTTTCTTTTACTGCTGCTTTTGAAGGAGCCTTAGCGGCGGTCTTTACTGCAGTTTTATCTTTTGCTGATGCCTTTGCAGGAGCTTTAGCTGCGGTCTTTGCGGCAGCTTTTTCTTTTGCTGCGGTCTTTGCGGCAGCTTTTTCTTTTACTGCTGTCTTAGGTGCTGCCTTCGCAGCCGGTTTCACTGCTGCTTTTGCAGGAGCCTTAGCTGCGGTCTTTGCGGCAGCTTTTTCTTTTGCGGCCTTAGGTACTGCCTTTTCCGTCTTTGCTGCAGTTTTTTTAGAAACTGTTTTATCAGCAGACGCAGAATTTGATTTAGTTTTCACCTTTCCAGCTCCTTCCTTGTTAGGCCAGCTCAATTCTTTCAATACCTTTTCGGCTAAGTCTTCACTCACTTTTTTTGAATCAGCGAGAGGTACATTCGCATTTTGATTAAAAGTCTTTTGTAAAAGGGCTGTTAATGTCTGCTGAATACCGTCTTTAGCAAAAACAATGAACGAAAAGTTTAAACCGCTTGGTTTAAGTATTGTAAAAGAAGTCATAACCATCTGAGGTTCTTTACTATACATGATTTTATATTGATTTCTGCAGGTGTAAATTTCAAGATCGTTAAACCGCAGAGGTATTTGAAATTTTGACGGTCTTACATACGGCTCCTGAGCCTTCTGGGTATACGTCGTCGGCTCTACCAGAATGTAAATCTTTTTTCCATTTGACTGAAAAGTAATTGAATCGCCCGATGCATAAAAATTCTTAACTTCAGAATATGAAATAATCTCAAGAATTGTGTATGGGGTATCATTCATAAAAAAACCGGATACAACATATCCTTCATCTTTGGGAAGCTTATTTGCTTTATAAGCTTCATATAAATCCATTGCTTTTTCACCCATTTTTGGCTCCTTTAGTAAACAAAAAAAAATCACCCGTTCATAGTATAGAGTCAGTATAGTAAAAAAGCAATTATTTTTTTCCTATTGACGGATCAAATTGACGCGCCATATCAATAATTCCCATACGTTCATAAATTTTTGCTATTTTTTTTGTAATTCGTGTATCAGATGAGAAAAGCTTAAAAGCAGAGCGAAGAGTGTCGAGAGCTTTTTCCCGTTCATTAAGCTGCAGCAAAAGACTTGCTTCTATTAGTGCTCCATCGGCATCAAGAGAATAGGTTTTATGCCATAACTGAATAAAACGCAAGGCTTGTGTGTTCATTGAAAGTTTAACCAGACAAAAAACGTACCGCTGCATAATATGCCGGTCGTTTGGATTCTGTTGTAAAAGGCTGCGGTATAAGACTGCACTTTTTTGATGCTCGCCGGCCCTTCTTCTAAAGGAAGCTAAATTTCTGGTTAACGTTTCCTGATGAGATGAATAAGGAATAAGCATTTCTATATTGTCGGCAGCAGCTTTCCATTTTTTTTGTATGGTCAAAAACCGAATATAGTTTTTTCTCATAATTGTATTTGAAGGCCAGCTTTGCAGATACTGTTTATAAGCACTATCAAGATCACGTTTTCTTTCCAGTTTTTCATAGCAGTCAATGAGCATGATGTAGTAGTTTTCATTACGGCTGTCAAACGCAACCAATTTTTTAAACCATGTTTCTGCCAATTCTGGGAGTCCCACTTTAACATACAAAGAAGCAAGAATCTCCATGATAAACATGTCGCCAGGATTTTTTAAATAGACTTTCTGAACCTGCTCAAGAACTTTTTTTGGATCCTTGCCGGTTTTTGCATCACAGATAACAGCGTAATACTGCACGGTCTCTGCATCGAGACTGAGTGCATCTTTCCGGTGAAGCTCAGCTCCCAGCCGCTGCCAGTCTTCCATTGAAAGATAGGTTAATAGAAGGCCGTACCGATAAGCTGCATATTTTGCGTCCAGTGATCGTGCTTTTGAAAAATGATTTAAGGAGTCCTCATACTTTCCAAGATTTCTGCATGCCTCTCCCATAAAGCAATGAACAACAGCATCAGAACCAAAAACCTTGACATACATTCTTCCCGCTTCGACTGCACCCTTCCAGTTTTCCTCAAGAAGTGCGTTTTTAATAATATTAAGTGACTGCAGCTGTTTATTATCGCCTGACGGCAAGGTAAAATCAAAATCGGGGAACTGCTTTTGCAATGAATTTATAAGGGTTTTTGCTTCGTTTGTTTTCCCCATCATAGTAAGAACAGACAGTTCATACCAATGAAGAGTCGGGTCTGAGGGAGAAAGAGCCGATGCGGTATTATATTCCGATAAAGCTTCTAACAGCAGACCTTTTTCACGAAGACAATGAGCCTTATAAAGATGGGGGAGAACGGCATTCATTCCATTGGCTATACAAAAATCAAACATGCGCAAAGCCAGATCAGGATTCCCGGCATTATATGTTTTTATCGCTTCTACAAATAGGCTGTTCTGATAAGCCTGATTGAGCCGTTCATCATCAGGATCCAGATACAGCGCTTTTTTAAAAACAGCAAGCGCTTCTGAATTTTTACCGGATTTAAAGTAGGCTGTTCCAAGCAGCCCCATTGCCGTTGCAGAATCAGGATTCAGTTCTAAACTTTTTTCAAGGCAGGACACAGCCATAGAATAGGAAGACATTGCAAGGTAGGATCTGCCTAAAAAAAACCATCCGTCTGCATCCGCTTCGCGCAGGCTTAGGTACGCATTTAAAGAAGAAACCGAAAGTGCATATTGATTGAGCGCATGATACGATCGAGCCAAATACAATAAGACTTCCGGTTTTTCTGCAACACCCTGAATCGCTAATGATTCGAGAAGACTGGCGGCCTTTTTGTAATCTCTTTTTTTTCCTGCTTCAATTGCGCGGATAAAGGCCCTTTCATACTCTTCTCGATTAGGAATCATTGTTTTATTTTTTTCCAGCCTGAACCATAGTCACAGCAGAAACTGTTACAATGTCGTCAACTGAACAGCCGCGTGAAAGATCGCTTATAGGCTTTGCAAAACCCTGTAAAAAAGGACCAAAGGCTTCAGCCCCGGCAAGTCTTTGAACAAGTTTATAACCTATATTACCGGCACCTAAATCGGGGAAAACAAGAGTATTTACTTTACCGGTAATAGGACTGCCCGGTGCCTTTTTCTGTGTAATTGAGGGAACTAAGGCAGCATCGGCCTGCAGTTCTCCATCAAGTAATAATTCCGGCGCTTTTTCTTTTGCAAGCCGGACAGCTTCCTGAACACGCAGAACATTTTCATCCTTTCCGCCTGAACCCTTTGTTGAGAAAGAAAGCATAGCAACAACAGGTTCAACACCTATGAGGCTTTTGCAGGAAAGACCGGCAGAAACGGCTATATCTGAAAGCTGTTCAGATGAAGGAGTCGGAATTACCGCACAGTCCGAAAAAATCATCATACCGTCAGAGCCCCAGGACTTATCTTTCATCTGCATGACAAAACAGGACGAAGCAGTTTTAGAACCGGGAGCTGTTCCTATTATTGTTAGACCTGAGCGAAGTACATCGGCAGTAGTGGACTCTGCCCCCGCAACCATGGAATCGGCTTTATCAAGTTTAACCATCATTGCGCCGAACCGCAGGGTGTTTTTCATGTCGACAGCAGCCTGCTCTAAAGTCATGCCCTTATGCTTGCGCAGTTCATAATATGCCGTGCAAAATTCGGAAAACAGCGGTGATTGCTCAGGATCGCATAAGGTTACACCGGAAAGGTCAATGCCCTTCTCCCGCGCTACATTTTCAATAGCACTTTGATTTCCTAGAAGTGTAACTTCCTTTGCTAATTTTTCAGAAATAATGCGCGCAGCGGCCGCTACTGTGCGTTCCTCGGTACCTTCAGGCAATACAAGGCGGTTTTGATATTCCACAGCCTTGCTCTTCATGACTTTTACAAAATCCATAATATTATCCTTATCTATATAACAAATAGTCCCTATAGAATAACGCTATCGTATAAAACACTCAAGTACTTTTTTGGTATTGACGATGATAGTTTTAAACTATACATTAGTACTATGCTAGAAGGTAAAGATTCCCAATTTTTAGAATTAGAAGAAGAAGACTTCGACACCATACTTGCAAATGATATAACATTCTCCGGAACTATCAGATTTTCCAAACCTTTTATGATAAAGGGCACGGTAACCGGACTTATTGAAGCAACCAGCGATCTTGTTATTGATAATGAAGCTGCTGTTTTTGCAGATATCATTGCAGAAAGAGTTTTAGTACGCGGTAAAGTAGAAGGAAACATAAAAGCAAAAAGGCTGGTATTCGTTACAGCAAACGGCTCTGTAATTGGCGATATTTCATCGGCGCAGGTAGTACTGGAACCGGGAAGCACCTTTACCGGGCGCTGTGTCATGACAGGTGACGGACAATAATTCCGGTTTTATATGTTTAAATCAATCCGGAAAGGTCTAGTGTATACATTTCTTTTACTCTCCTTTCGATTTGATGCACAAGCACAGAATTCAAATGACGCACTTAAAGAATATAATGCAGGAAATTATCAGACAGCTGTTTCAATATGTGAAGAAGAAATCCGGCGTAACGATACTAATATTGATTCGTATGTGGTTTTATGCTGGAGTCTTGTCGCAAATAAACAGTATTCAGAAGCTGAGTTTTGGGCTTCGCGGGCAAAAAAAATTTCACAGTATGATCACAGAGTCATTGAGGTTCTTGCTGAAGCAAAATATTATCAGGGTAAAAATAACGATGCGCTCGCCTTGTTTCAAGAATACCTTTCACTGGTGCCTCTTAACGCAGACCGGGCAGGAACTGCATTTTATTTAATGGGAGAAATCTTTATCCGCCAGGCAAAATTTGAACATGCTGATATTGCACTAACCCAGGCAGTAAAAATTGAACCATTGCGGTCTGCATGGTGGGTAAGGCTTGCCTATGCACGTGAAATGACAAGGGGTTATGCTAAAGCTCTCCTGGCATACGAACAGGCATTAAGCTTAAGCCCCTTTTTAGAAGACGCAGTGAACGGCAGAGAACGCGTCAAAAAACTTATACGGTAAAAAAAATTCATGAGAATTCATTTTGAAACCCTTGGATGCAAACTTAACCAAATAGAAAGCGAAAGCGCAGCCAATTCTTTTTTCGGCGAAGGTTTTTCAATTTCGGCAAAACCTCTTACACGCGAGGCAGGAATACAAGAAGGTGTTCTGCTTTGTATAATTAATACCTGCACTGTTACAGGCAAAGCTGAGCAAAAAGCACGAAGACTTATCAATTTACTACTTGATATTTGCCCTCTTTGCCCGGTTTTGGTTACCGGCTGTTATGCAGAGCTGGATGCAGAGCTCATTCAATCCATACACGAAAGAATTATTGTGCTTCCAGGGACTCAAAAAGGACAGCTTACAAACATTGCCCCCATGCTGAAAAAGTACGCTTCAGAAGCCGGTTTACTTCAGGGCGGGAATCTCGACAAAGAAAAAGCTGCGTCAATCACAGACTCCCTTAGAAAGGGAATTGAAGAATTAACAAAAAAAGACAGACAGATTCAGACAGTTTTCAATCTTTCTACAGACAACTTTTTTCAGCATTCAAGGTCTTCAATAAAGATTCAAGACGGATGCAATAATTTTTGCACCTACTGCAGAATAAGACTCGCGAGAGGAAAATCTGTTTCACTTGAACCGGAAATTGTTATTCAAAGAATAAAACAGCTTGAACAGACAGGACACCGGGAAGTAATTATTACAGGCGTAAATCTAAGTCAGTATAAATCTTCGTATGAAAACAAAACCATAAATATTGCAGATCTCCTTGCGCTGCTTATTGATAAAACAGCGCATATTTCGTTTAGAATCTCGAGTCTGTATCCGGAACGGGTGGATGATGAACTTTGCGCAATCCTTAAGCATGAAAGAATCCGCCCCCATTTTCACCTTTCTGTTCAATCAGGAAGCGATAGAATATTAAAACTTATGAAGCGGCCATATCAGGCTCAACAGGTTACTGAGGCAGTTGAACAGTTAAGAACAATAAAAAAAGATGCTTTTATTGCCTGTGATATTATAACAGGCTTTCCGGGAGAAACAGACGAAGACTTTTTTAAAACACACAAAATGTGCCGGGATCTTAATTTTTCGTGGATACATGCATTTCCGTTTTCGGCCCGTCCAGGCACAGAAGCCTTCACTATGAAACCGGCAGTAGGGGCACAAACAGCTTCCAAGCGTGTCTTATTATTGACAGAAAGCGCAAAAGAACAGAAAGAAGCATTTGTGCAGAGTATGACGGGTAAAAATCTTAAAGCTATTGTGGAAAAAAGACAAACGCTTCCCCTGCGGGCTGTTACAGAAAACTTTCTCCACACAGAGCTTGTAATTCCCGAAAACGTTGATCCGGAATCAATAAAGGGAAAAGAGGTTATTGTGAGAATTACTGAAAAAAGCTCACTTAGTAATTGCGAGGCAAAAGCACTATACCTAGGGCTTATTTAGTATTTTCTCTATTATATCCATTATAAATGTAACATTATTGTTTCCTGTCTTGTTTTTTAGCCTATATAGCGCTACTATTATAGTGAAATTAGGTATATTACGGATGAACAGCATCACAAATGCTGGTCATATTTTCTAATACTTTTTTGGAAGTAACGGATGAAAAGAATATTAAAAGTTAATGCAGTACTTGCATTCATTATAGTAATTACAGCATGTAATTTCTTTACAACATCATGGGGTTCAGGACTAAAGCGTGACAATGCTGATAAACTTGCACAGTTGACCGTTGATGATCTGGCAGTTCTTCTCACAGACCCGGACTACACTTCTGATCCTGAGTCAATTGCATCTCTGCTTGACGCACTCGGAGAAAAGACGCCGGAAGAAATTCAAGGGCTCAGTGTTGAAGACAAACAGGCCATTCTTGAACTCACAATTTCTGCAGGAGTGCCTATAAGCTCGCTCGCAGGAATAATGGAACAGGCTACTTCCGGGGATCCAGGAAGCGCCTTGTCGGAGCTGCTTTCAAGTACAGATGTTATTAATGTAGATGCTGCTGCGGCAGTTCTGACAGACCCGGAGATGCTTGAAACAGCCGATACAACAGTACTAACTGCAGCAGCAGTAACTGTACTTGTCCAAGTAGTTGCGGCGGAAACAGGGGATGCCGAAGATCAGGATGCAGCAGTTACAGAACTAGTAAACGATATTACAGACACAATAGCAGACAGCCCTGCAGATTCAACAGCAGAAGATATTGTTGATCAGATGATAGCAGACGGGGCAATATCTGAAGAATCAAGGGAAGAAATGATAGCCGTAACAACAGCTATGCAGGTTCTAAGCGGCACCTCTACCACAGGAGTTGACCGCTCAGGCGGCGATTCTCCTCTAGGCGGATTACTGCCCTAATATTTTACAGATGCTGCCTTTATGGCAACCTCTGTAACTTTGGTTCAAATAGAATTTTAACAGGAGTTTACTATGAAGAAACTTTATACAACGGTATTTTTATTACTTGTTATGTGCACAACTGCCTTTTCCCAGTCTTTTGATTACAATTTTACAATGCCGAAAATTGATCATGCAAGGGATTTAGGAATGGGTTCTGCATACTTAACAGATACAACAACGTATTTTGCATTCCTGACAAATCCTGCAAGTCTGGGCCTAACAGGAGATAAAACATTATTCCCCATAATTAATACAAGACTTGCAGGTCCACTTGGAATAATTCCTGAAGCAATAGATCTTTTCCAAACCGAAAATCCGGATATTATGGGCTTTGCGGGAAAAACTCTTGGCGAATCAAAAGGCATAAACATGGCCTTTAATACGGCCGGACCGCTTAGTTTTGGAGCCATTAGAAAAGGCTTCGGCTGGGGCGTTTTTAATGAAACGTATACTTCATTCGATATGCCTTCTCTTCTCTCTGCAACGGTATACGGAGGAAACGAGTCATTCCTGAGAATTGGATATGGCTACCCGATCAACCTTCCTTTTCCAGTTACCATAGCAGTAGGCTTATCTGCAGAAGCAGTGAACCGTGTAGAAGGATTTTACAGATTAGGCGCATTCCAGCTCCTGAGCACGCCGATGGGAGGGGACATATCGCTTGCATCATTGGCGATACCTGTTTATACATCATTCGGGTATGGTTTAGACGCCGGTATTACAGTTAAGGCATTTAAATTAGTATCTGTAAGTTTTGTCTGGGATGATTTTTTCTACGGTATTCACACACAGAAAGCAGATCAGGCATACAAGATTATTGAAGATCCGGGCAATTTTTCTTCGTACATGCAAACAGATCTAAAGCAGACAACAATTGGATCCAGCAAAAAAATGTCGGCTGGAATAGGCGTAGATATACCATTAGCAGAAATATCAAATAACTTTGTGTCTTCCTGGATAGTTATGGTTGACTGCAATGATTTAGTTAGTGCTTTTTCAAATGATCCGACAAAGCGGAATCCTGCACTGGAGTTTTCTGCCGGAACAGAAATTGTGTTTTTCAAGACAATAATTCTCCGATTCGGCGTTGATGAAATGTATCCAGCTGCCGGCATCGGCATCCGCTTAGGTGCATTTAATATTGATGCATCGATTTACGGTCAGGAATTGGGCTATGAGCCCGGCGCCCGCCCTCAATTAAATACAGCATTTTCAATTGGTTTTTATAAATAGTTTTATGAAAACTTATTGACAAAAAAAATCTATTGTTGTATAGTGGTCAAGCATTCAGCAATGATTGCTTTGGGCTACTAGCTCAGTAGGTAGAGCAACGCCCTTTTAAGGCGTGGGTCGATGGTTCGAATCCATCGTAGCTCAAGTAAAAAGGAACTAATCGTAAGATTTAGTTCCTTTTTTATTTTAAATAAACAGGATTCGAACCGGAGATCCGGCGCAAGCTGGCGCAGCGCAAGTTGCCAGGGATGGCAACTTAGGAGCATAGGCGGCCTTTAATGAGCAGACAGGAAGTCTGCGAATGAAAGGCGAATCCATCGTAGCTCAAGTAAAAAGGAACTAACCGAAAGGTGTAGTTCCTTTTTTAATTTTAAATAAAGCTGGATTCCTAAGGAGAAGAAACCTCCTGTTTCTTCTCCTTTTCGAGTTTGTTGCCACAAACTCGATTTACCCAC
>Ga0116148_1002761_pt1 | contig 16886 bp, 14 predicted proteins | sample AD_UKC055_MetaG_FD_89786 | JGI IMG/M metagenome (GOLD analysis project Ga0116148, IMG submission 89786) | Active sludge microbial communities of municipal wastewater-treating anaerobic digesters from USA - AD_UKC055_MetaG | ecosystem: Engineered > Bioreactor > Anaerobic > Digestate | place: USA... | reverse complement strand
TTCAACAGCATGATAAAGGATATGTATTTTAATGAAACCAAGAAAAAAATCGTGCGTTAAATTATTTATATCTTTATAATTATCAGATTTCGTTATCATATTTCGATATTACGATATTTAAATAATAATGTCAATTAAGTGTTGATAAGATTGCTGAAAAACCCTCAATTTTTATTCTTGTCTTCACGAAATTGGGGGATAAACGGGAATCCAGTATCTCCTTTTATTTTGTCATTCCCGTGTAAACGGGGATCCAGTAATTCAATTTTGTCATTCCCGTGAAAACGGGAATCCAATATTTTTATTTTGTCATTCCCGTGAAAACGGGAATCCAGTATTTCAATCTGTAATTTAGATTTTTGCTTCCATAAGAATAAAAGTTTAAACAATTTTTCGGACATCTTGTCGATCTATAGTGAAAAACATTTTTATTAGATATAATTTATAATTATATGGGGCAGTGGCTCAGAGGGAGAGCGCATCCTTCGCAAGGATGAGGTCGCGGGTTCAAATCCCGTCTGCTCCACCAATTTTCTTTAATTCCTCTATTATATTTCCTAAATATTTTACCTTCTTTAAATAATATATTACTCTATTTTTCTGTTCTTCATTGTTAATTATTAAATCATAGTTATCTGGATATTGATTTTTTATATCATCATCACTCACTTCAATATCTTTAGATAAAATATCAAGTATGATATCATATTTTATCTCAACCATAGAATTGATATCAAAATTTTTTTCAAGCTCTTCTAAAGTTTCTCCTCTCTCTTTAAGAAAATCTTCAATTGTGTATCCACTTTTTAATAACTCTTCCTTAAGATGCTCAATTTTGTGGTATGTTTCATCTTTAATATAACTTTTTGGAATATAGAAATCATTAATTTTAATTAATTTTTCTTGTATCATCCTTTCTAAGTAGTCATCTTGAAATCTCTCTTTTAATATAATATCTTTAACTTTTAATTTAAATTCATCTATACTATTTACACCAAAATCTTTTATAAATCCCTCATTGATTTCAGGATATTTAGGACTTTTAATCTCTGATATCTCTATTTCAATATTGTTATTATTAATATTAATCTCTTTTCTTTCGCCTTTTGATAAACCGATTAAATGATCTTCAAGTATATTTTTCTTCTCTCCAACAATAACTGCAATTTCTTTAAAATCATCTTCTTTATTAAATCTGTATTTAAAAATAACATAATCACCATTTTCAATAACTCCCTTCTCCTTAGGAACAAACTCTTTCATTTCCTCTTGTATCTGTTTTATCTTTTTATCAATATCCTCTTCTTTGATATCTTTTATATTGTTAATAATTTCATTTAAATCAACAGATTTAACTTCAGGTATTTTATATGTTGTTAAATAAAATTTTAAGTTCTCTTTCGAAAATTCAGAAAAATTTGATTCGATTGAGGGAAAAAGCTCCTTGTTTTCATTAAATATCTTCTCGATACTTGAATCTCTTATCTCCTTTTTCAATTCTTCGATGATTGCATCTTCTCCAACAGCATTTTTTATCATATTATCTGGTGCTTTACCTGGTCTGAAACCAGGTATTTTAACTTTATTTCTAAACTTATTTAAAATTTTGTTATATGTTTTGTCATATTCTTCTAAATCATATGAAATTTCAAACTCTAATTTATTTTTATCTTCACTTTTGATTGAAATATTCAAATTAACCTCCTTCTTCTTTTCCTAAAAAAACTGTGTTATACCAATTAATAATTTTCTCTACTCTATTTCCATAGATAATTATTTCCTGATTCTCCTCCATTAATTTATCTTTAAGTTGAGCTAATCTTTTATTTGCTTCAACATTTATATATTTTTCTTTTACCTTGTCTTTAAAACTCTCAAAGTCATCGATTCTATCGATAATTTTAAATATATAAAAACCATCGATAGTACTTATTGGTTTTGAAACTTCACCAATTTTTAAATCAAAAATTACTTCATTAATTATTGCATTGTATTTATATATATCAAAATAATCAGATATGCCATCGTTATCTTTAATATCTGAATATTCTTTGACAAGCGAAGTAAAAGAGTACCCTCTTAAAAGCTTATTATATGCCTCATTTATTTTTGCCTCTTTTACCTTTCTTTCGGTATCATTTGCTTCTGACTTAATATAAATTATCTGTGCTTTAATTAATACAAAATCGCTTTTATTATCATTAAAATATTTTAATAATTTCTCGTCTGATAAATTATTCTTAATTTCATTTTCTATTTCTTTTCTTATCAATTCAACAAAATAAACTCTATATTTATCATTGCCAACATAATCTTCATTATTCAACTCTTCTTCTTTAACTTCATAACCTTTTTCCTTTGCATATTTCATAACCAATGAGTCTTTAACAATCTCATCTGTTACCTGTTTTTTAATTGTTAAATATTGTTCTTCATATACAGGATTATCAATATTTTCGATTCCAACAGTTAATAGTATTCTATTGTTTATTTCTCGATAGGTAATAATATCATCACCAACTTTTACTGCAATTTGAGACTCCTCATACCACCATCTTGAAATTTGCCTATATGCAAAATATCCGATAGCTACAATTATTAAAATTATAATAAGCCATTTAAAAATTTTGTAATTTTTTCTTTTTTTCTTTTTCAAAATTTTTCATCCTTTCATAGTGGTGCGAAGGGCGGGACTCGAACCCGCATGGACTTAATGTCCACTGGATCCTAAGTCCAGTGCGTCTACCAATTCCGCCACCCTCGCAGAATTTTTTACAATTGGTGGGTCGTACAGGAGTCGAACCTGTAACATCCTGATTAAGAGTCAGGTGCTCTACCACTTGAGCTAACGACCCATTAATATTGTTATCATTGGTGCGCCTAGCAGGAATCGAACCTGCAACCTGCGGATTAGGACTCCACCGCTCTATCCTATTGAGCTATAGGCGCAAATGGGGTGGACGACGAGATTCGAACTCGCAACCATCGGATCCACAGTCCGATGCTCTAACCAATTGAGCTACGTCCACCATGGTGCGCCCAGCAGGATTCGAACCTGCGGCCTACGGATTAGAAGTCCGTTGCTCTATCCAGCTGAGCTATGGGCGCGAAATGGTCGGGGCGAGAGGATTCGAACCTCCAACCTCATGTACCCAAAACATGCGCGCTAGCCAAATTGCGCCACGCCCCGAAATTACCTTTAAAAGTATATCTAAATTTTAGAAAAAATTCAAGTAATTTCACTATAGTCTACAAAGTAGACTGTCTACCTTGTACACTATTTTATAAATATAGATAGAATGAATGCAATTATTAATGCTGGTAAAAAATTTGCGAGTTTTATTTTTTTTATACCAAGTAGATTTAAACCGATTCCAATTATTAATACACCCCCAACACCTGTAATCATATTTATTGTGTGAGTAGTAAATAGATTTTTTATTAAAGACGAAAATAAAGTTATTCCTCCTTGATATATAAGAATAGGCAATGTTGAAAACATTACTCCAATTCCAAGTGTTGAAGATAAAGCAATAGAAGTTAATCCATCAAGAATTGATTTAGTATATAAGATTGTGGCATCGCCAGTCAATCCCTCATTTATAGAACCAATTATAGCCATTGAACCAATACAAAATATTAAAGTAGATGTAATAAAACCCTCAGTAAAAGATAATTTTGCTTTGATTCTATTTTTTATTTTGTTACCAAAACTTTCAAGAAACTCCTCAATTTTTAAAATTTCCCCAATGATAGCGCCAAATAATATCGAAAAAACCATTATTATTATGTTGTCTGTTTTTAATGCAAGTATTATACCAAGAGTTAAAGATGATAAACCAACAGCGTCAAAAGCAATTTTTTTTATATTTTCAGGAAATTTTTCTCCAATTAAAATTCCTATGAAACTCCCCACAATTACTGTAACTATATTGACAAAAGTACCTTTCATTTATAAAGGCTGGAGAGTTAAACACTCTCCAGCTCTTCTTCCTTATTTTTTTCAACTATTTTTATCTTTTCATATTCACTGAATCCAGTGCCAACAGGAATTAAACTTCCTACAATTATTGCTTCTTTTAATCCCTCAAGGGTATCTGTTTTACCAGCGATAGCTGCTTCAGCAAGAACTTTTGTTGTTTCTTGGAATGATGAAGCGGATAAGAATGAATCAGAAGATAAAGCAGCTTTAGTTAATCTTAAAAGTAAAACTTTATAACTGGCTTTTTGTTTACCTTCAGATTCAATAACTCTATTCTCTTCTCCAATTTCACTTCTTTCAACCTCTTGACCTGGATAAAAATTAGTATCACCTGGATTTATTATGATAGCTTTTCTTGTGAGTTCCCTTAAAATAATTTCTATATGTTTATCATTGATTGAAACACCTTGGCTCTTATAAACATTTTGTATTTCATTAAGAAGATATTGTTCTGTTTCTCTCAAACCTTTAATCTGGAATATTTTATGTGGATCAAGTGGTCCTTCTGTTAATCTATCTCCTGCCATAACAAAATCGCCCTGTTCAATTTTTAAAGTTTTGCCATAGGGAACTCCATAAATTGTCTCTTTACCCATTAATTTCTTTATAACTTCATCCTTATCAAAATTTATCAAATCTTTTATTTTTTCAATTTTTATTTCTTTAAGAACCTCTTTTATCTCTTCATTAAATTCACTATCTTTGATTGAAACATTCAAATCAATAGAGTTATTTTCATTCAAAACAGATATAATTTTCTCATACAATTCTATTGCTTCTTCTTTATTTCTTGGAGTGATTATAATTTTTCTTGATTCTTCTTCGTTTCTGATAACTACATAGCCTGAAACTTCAGAAATTACTGCTCCACCTTTTGGTTTTCTAACTTCAAAAAGTTCTTCTACTCTTGGTAAACCGGTTGTTATATCCTTTGCTGCGATACCTCCTGTATGGAATGTTCTAAGAGTTAATTGAGTGCCTGGTTCTCCAATTGATTGTGAAGCAATAATTCCAACAGTTTCTCCAAGATTAACAAGTTTTCCAGTTGATAAATCTCTTCCATAACATTTTGCACAAACTCCGTTTGGTGATTGACAAGTTAGAATAGAACGAATTTTTACTTTTTTAACACCATAATCTTTTATTTTTTGAACTGCTTTTTCATCAATCTCTTCACCTTTTTTCAAAAGTAACTCTTTTTTCATAGGTATTTTTATATTGAATTCAAAAATATTATTTTTTTCAAGAGTTTTTATAACTTTTTCTGTTAATGGTGTGTTGTTCTTAATAATCAAATTATTATCATTATCATAAATATCTTTTGCAATACTTGCTTCTTTAGGTATCTTTTCATCAGTTTTATATTTTATTATTTTCTCTGGAGGAGAGTAGATATCTTCTGCTGTATATCTACCAATAATTCTTTCTTCAAGTGTTTCGATAATTCTTTGACCCTCTTTTATCTCTTCAACTTCTATACCATCAGTAAAGTTTCTAATCCATACAGTTTCAACTTCTCTTTTTTCAATTTCATTAGCTTTATCTTTAGTAATTTCATCATCTTTTTTAACAATAACTTCTTTTGTTTTTGGATCAATAACATCTTCAGCTGCAACTTTTCCTACAATTTGTCTATAAAGTGACTTTACAACTTTATCTCCAACCTTTAGTGCTTTTACAGGTATTCTTTCACAATCATCATATTTTATGAAAACTTTATGAGCAACATCAGCAAGTCTTCTTGTTAAATATCCAGCATCTGATGTTTTTAAAGCAGTATCAGCAAGACCTTTTCTTGCTCCATGTGTTGATATGAAGTATTCAAGAACAGACAAACCTTCTCTTAAGTTAGATTTAATTGGAAATTCAATGATTCTTCCAGATGGATCTGACATAAGCCCTCTCATACCAACCATCTGAAGTATCTGTTCTGGTTTTCCTCTCGCTCCAGATTGAGCCATAAGTAAAAGGAAATTGAATGGATCATATTTATATATTTCTTTAACAAGATCATCGCCTGCTTTTAACCATATATCGATTGTTTTTTTATATCTTTCATTATCTGACATTAAACCTTTTTCATAATATTCTCTTATCTTTTTTTCTTCCTGTTCTGCAATTTTTATAATCTCATTTCTTTTTTCAGGTATCACCATATCATCTAAACCAATTGTCAAACCAGCTATAGTTATCATTTCAAAACCTATTCTTTGAATAGCATCGAGAAGCTCTGCTGTTTTTTCAAAACCATACTTTTTGAATATTTGCATAAATAAATCGTTTATACTTTTTTGATCAATAAGTTTGTCAAAAAATGGAAACGAATCATCTTCAAGAACTCCATTCATTAAATCATTGAATATGACCCTACCTACTGTAGTGTTCTTTATCCAACTCTTTTTCCAATAGAAATCAATTATAGTATGGTATGAAATTTTTTCATCATCAATGGCTGCTTTAAGATCTTCTACAGTGAAAAATTTAAGACCTTCTCCTTTTTCACCCTTTTTCTCCATTGTCAGATAATAACATCCAGCAACAACATCTTGAACAGGAAGAGTTAATGGCTTCCCATGAGCTGGAGAGATTATATTGTATTTTGAAAGAAGAAGATATTTTGATTCTGCTTGTGCGGCAATAGAAAGAGGAAGATGAACTGCCATCTGATCTCCATCAAAATCTGCATTGAATGGAGGACATACAAGAGGTGATATATTAATTGCTTCACCATCAACAAGGACAGGTTTAAATGCCTGTATACTCATACGATGTAATGTTGGTGCCCTATTTAATAGAACAACATAATCTTTAACAGTATCAGCAAGAACTTTCCATACAGGGCTGTTTATATCTTTTACCGCTTGTTCAATCATCCATTTAGCACTTCTTAAATTTAAAGCTATTCCTCTTTCTTCAAGATTATGCATTAAAAAAGGTTTGAAAAGTTCAAGAGCAATACTTCTTGGTACTCCACATTCATCAAGTTTTAAGTTTGGTCCAACAACTATTACACTTCTTCCTGAGTAATCGACTCTTTTTCCAAGAAGATTTTGTCTGAATCTACCCTGTTTCCCTCTCAAAATATCAGAAAGAGAATGAAGTGGTCTATTATGAGAACCCATAATTGGGTGAACCTTATGTGAATTATCTAATAGTGCATCAACTGCTTCTTGTAACATTCTTTTTTCATTTTGTAACATAATATCAGGGGCATTAACATCGATTAATTTTTTTAATCTATTGTTTCTATTTATCACTCTTCTATACAAATCGTTCAAATCAACTGAAGCAAATCTTCCACCATCAAGCGGAAGAAGTGGTCTCAAATCGGGTGGGATAACGGGAAGAACAGTTAATACCATACTTTCAGGTCTACTTCCAGATTTTATTAATGATTCAACATAGTCCAGTCTTTTCATTGCACCAGTTTTTTTCTGTTTTGAATATGAATTCTTTATATCTTCTTTAAGTTCATCTCTTAATTTTTCAAGATCAATAGCTTTTAAAAGTTCATAAACTGCCTCAGCTCCTCTTTTTGCAACAAAGTTAAATCCCTTTTCTTTATATTCTCTATACTCTTCTTCACTTATAACCTGTTTTTCTTTTAAAGTAGAATTTCCAGGATTAATAACAACATAGGCAGCGTAATAGACAATTTTTTCAATATCATTTTTAGACATATCAAGAATAACTGGGATTATATTTGTTGATCTGAAATACCATATATGAACAATTGGTGCAGCAAGAACAATATGACCAAATCTTTCTCTTCTAACCTTGGAAGTAGTTACTTCAACTCCACATCTTTCACATACAAGACCTCTATATCTGATTCCTTTTAGTTTTCCGCAATGACATTCATAATCTTTAACTGGACCAAAAATTCTTTCACAAAACAACCCTTCCATTTCGGGTTTAAAATTTCTATAATTAATGGTCTCTGCTTTTTTGACCTCACCATGAGACCATTCAAGTATATCTTCAGGAGATGCTAAAGATATTTCAATCGCATCAAATTTTTTATGAACCAAATAAATTCACCTCCTAAGATCTCTCAGATTCTTGCTTTCTTTTTTTTATAATATCCTCAGCTAATCTTTGAGGAACTTCTTCATATTTAGCAAATTTTGCTGTGAAATATCCTCTACCTTGAGTTATAGATGCAAGATCAAGTCCGTATGTTAGCATCTCTTGTTCTGGAACTAATGCTCTTACAATAGATATTCCTTTAGCTGAATCCATACCTAAAATTTTAGCTCTTCTTGTATTTAAATCAGAGATTATATCTCCTAAAAATTGTTCAGGTGCTCTAACCTCAACTTCAAGAATAGGTTCTAAAAGTATTGGATTTGCTTCATTGAAAGCTTTTTTAAACGCCATTGAACCTGCTATTTTGAAAGCAAGTTCAGAAGAATCAACAGGATGATATGAACCATCATATAAAACAACCTGAATATCAATTACAGGATACCCTGCAAGAACACCTTCTTTCATTGCCTCTCTTATTCCCTTTTCAACTGCTGGAATATAATTTTTGGGTATTGCTCCCCCAAAAATTTTATCTACAAATTCAAATTCTTTCCCTCTTTCAAGTGGATTAAGTTCAATAAAGCAGTGACCATATTGGCCATGTCCACCTGTCTGCTTCTTATATTTTCCTTCTGCTTTTGCAGAACCTTTAACTGTTTCCTTATATGCTATTTCAGGCTTTGTTAAAATAACTTCAACTCCGTATTTTCTTGATATTTTTTCAAGGTTTACCTGAAGATGAGTTAAACCCATTCCTCTTATTATCAGTTGTTTTGTTATATCGTTTCTTTCAACAAGAAAAGTTGGATCTTCTTCAGACATTTTAAACAAAGCATTTGTTAATCTATCTTCATCTTCTTTTCTTTTTGGCTCAACAGCATAAGCAACAACAGGGTATGGAAAATCAACATAATTATAAATAACTGGAAAATTATTTTGAGCTAAAGTATCACCTGTAGTTGTCAAATTAAGTTTAACTAAAACCCCAATATCACCAGCAGTTATTTCAGAAGTTTTTTCTTGATTTTTTCCTGAAATAAATGCAATTCCAGAAATTCTTTCTTCCTGCTCTTTATTAACATTATGAATTTTTATGTCTTGAGTTATTTTCCCTGTAATAACTTTTATAAAATTTATTCTTCCAATAAATGGGTCAATGATAGTTTTAAAAACTAAACCTGAAAATGGTTTATTAATATCAAAATCTGTAACTACAACTTCTTTTGTTTTTGTATCATAACCATTTCTTTTTTCACTCAATTTTGGTTCAGGAAATTCATTCACTATAAAATCAAGAATCTCTTCTGTTCCAACATCTAAAACACTTGAGGAGATTAAAACAGGATGAATTGTTCTATTTCCAATACCTTTTTGAAGTCCTCTCTTTATCTCATCTTCATTTAAAGTCCCATTAGAAAGATAGTTATTTAAAAATTCTTCATCAACTTCAGCTATTTTCTCAACAAGTTCATTTCTATATGTTTCAAATTTTTCTTTTTCACTATCAGGTAAATCAATCTCTTTAAGGTTATCATTTTCTAAAATTTTTGCTTTTCCTGTTATTAAATTTATATAACCTTTGAAGTTTAAACCTTCTCCAATTGGTATCATATATGGAACTGCATCTTGACCAAAGAATTGTTTAATAGAATCAAGTGCATTTGAAAAATTTGCATTTTCTCTATCCATTCTGCTTATAACAAAAGCAACTGGTAAATTTTCTTCTTCTGCAAATTCCCAAACTCTTTCTGTTCCAACCTCAACTCCACCGACAGCATCAACAAGGATAATTGAACTTTCAGAGGCAATTAATCCCCCCCTAACTTCTGAGATAAATTCGACATAACCTGGTGTATCAATTAAATTTATTTTATATCCTTTCCAATTACAGGGAAGGATTGTAGTTGATAAACTTATATGTCTTTTAATCTCTTCTGGCTCAAAATCAGAAACTGTGGTTCCTTTATCAACACTTCCTTTTTTTTGAATTGCTTTTGATATAAAAAGAATTGATTCTGTTAATGAAGTCTTGCCAGCTCCGCTATGAGAAATTAAAGATACATTTCTAATTTTAGTTTTTTCTATCATTATTGACTCACCTCTTTCTTTTTATTTTTTCTTTTTCTTGTCGGAAGGAAAAATTTTAATTCTTTCTTTTCCTCTTTCTTTTCAAGATCAGGTATTGTTCTTATGTTTATACCAAGTCCTCTCAATTCTCTTACAAGTACTTTAAAAGATTCTGGAATTCCAAGTTCTTCGATATCTTTACCTTTAACTATACTTTCATATGCTTTTCTTCTTCCATCTATATCATCAGATTTTACAGTTAACATCTCTTGAAGTAAATTTGCAGCACCATATGCTTCAAGAGCCCAAACCTCCATTTCTCCAAGTCTTTGACCTCCAAACTGAGATTTACCACCAAGTGGTTGCTGTGTTACAAGTGAATAGGTACCAGTTGATCTTGCATGTACTTTATCAAGAACAAGGTGATTAAGTTTCATAAAATATGCATAGCCAATAAGAGCAGGAGATTTAAAGGGTTCACCAGTATATCCATCAAACAAAATTTCTTTACTATCAACATTTATTCCTGCTTTTTTTAAAATTTTTTCTATGTCTTTTTCCTTCATTCCTGAAAAAATTGGTATTTCATATCTTAAACCAAGTTTATATGCAGCATAGCCAAGCATAGTTTCAAGTGTCTGACCGATATTCATTCTTGAAGGAACAGATAGAGGAGATAAAACTATATCAATTGGAGTTCCATCTTTTGTATATGGCATATCTTCTTCAGGTAAAATAGTTGCAACAACTCCTTTATTTCCATGTCTTCCTGCCATTTTATCTCCAACCATAACTTTTCTTTTTTGGGCGACAAGAACTTTCACAAGTCTTTCAATGCCAATAGGAAGTTCATCGCCTTTATCTCTTTGATAAATTTTTGTTAAAATTACAGTTCCAGATTCACCAGGTGGCAATCTCAATGAGTTATCAACTACATCTCTTCCTTTTTCTCCAAACATAGCTCTCCATATTTTTGACTCTGGAGATGTATCAAGTTCAACTTTTGGTGCAAGTTTTCCAACTAAAATATCGCCTGGTTTAACTTCTGCTCCTAATCTAACTATTCCCTCTTCAGTTAAATTTCTTAGTTCTGATTCCTCTACATTAGGAATATCCCTTGTCAAAATTTCTGGTCCTGCTTTTGTCTCTCTAACAGTGGTAATATATTCTTTTATATGTACAGAGGTAAATGTATCATCTTTAACAAGCTTCTCGCTTATAAGAATAGCATCTTGATAGTTATAACCTCTCCATGGAAGATATGCAACTAAAACATTTCTACCAAGTGAAAGAACGCCATCTTTTATCGCTTGACCATCAGCAATTATATCTCCTTTATTTATTTTGTCGTTTTTCTTAACAATTGGCCTTGTATTTATCGATGTATCCTGATTTGATCTTGAAAATTTATTAAGTTCATAAATTTTTTGCTCTTTTTTACCTTTTATAACAATCCTATCTCCACAAACCTCTTTAACAACTCCATCTATATTTGAAATTACTATACTTGGATCATTTTTTGCAACCTCTTTCTCAATTCCAGTTGATATGATAGGAGGTTCAGGAAAAAGAAGTGGAACTGCCTGTCTTTGCATATTACATCCCATAAGAGCTCTATTTGCATCATCATGCTCTAAAAATGGAATCAATGATGCTGAAACAGAAAAAACTTGTAAAGGTGAAATTTCCATAAATTGTATTTTATCCAATGGAATCTTTTCCAAAACTTCACCTTTATATCTTCCTGTTGCAAATCCATCATTTAATAGTTTTCCTTTATCATCTTTTAAAAGTTCACCGTTTTTATTAACAGGAGTATTTGCCTGAGCAATATAATAATTTTCCTCTTCTAATGCTTCAAGGTAAAATATTTGATCTGTTAATTTTCCATTTTTTACTTTTCTATATGGAGTTGTTATAAATCCATATTTATTAACTTTCGCATAAATTGTTAATGAATTTATAAGTCCAATGTTTTGTCCTTCTGGTGTCTCTATAGGACATATTCTTCCATAATGAGAAGAGTGAATATCTCTTACCTCAAGACCTGCAGTTTCTCTTGTTAATCCTCCTGGTCCCATTGATGATAATCTTCTTTTATGAGTTATTGTTGAAAGAGGATTTGTTTGTTCCATAAATTGTGAAAGTTGTCCTGTTCCAAAAAAACTTTGAAGTGCTGCAGTAATAGGCTTTGAATTCACTATATGTTGTGCTGTAAGCATCTCTTCAGAATAAGTGCTTATTCTACCTCTCATAACCTTTATCATTCTCAAGAGACCATATCTCATATTTGTTTCCAATAGTTCACCAACACCTCTAACATATCTATTTCCGAGATGATCAATGTTATCAAGAGGCGCTTCATTATTTTTAACTTTTACTGAATGTCTAATAATTGCTATAATATCATCAAGAGTTACAATATTATCTTTCAAATTAAGATGGAATCTCTGATTTATTTTGTGTCTTCCTACATCCGAAAGATAATTTCTTTTTGTATCAAAAAATGTTATCTGTATTAAATTTTTTGCTGATTCAAGGAGAACTCTTTCACCTGGTCTTAATTTTCTATATATATCAAGAATCGCATCTTCTTGTGTTTTGTTTGTGTCCTTTTCAAGAGTTTTCTTTATTAAATTATCAACAACATCTTTATAAATTTCTATATCATTTATTCCAACTGACAAAAGAATATCTATTTTTTCTTTTGTTAAATCATCATTTTCATAAAAAATCACCTCACCTGTAGATGAATCATAAATATTTTCTGCAAAACTACAAGGTAGATATTTTTCAATCTCGCTCACACTTATTTTTATTCTTCTTTTCTCTTTGAAGAGCTCCATAATCTCTTCATCACTCATCTCTTTAAATACTCTTAATATTGTTGGAAAATAGAGTTTTCTTGAACCTTTATTTAATCTAACAACAAGAGTATTGTTTGTTTCAATTTCAAAAATAAACCATGTACCTCTTTCAGGAATCAATCTTCCCTCAAAAAGTACCCTTCCTGAATGTGCTGAAGATGGTTTTGTGAAATAGATACCTGGCGATCTTATGAGCTGTGAAACTATAACTCTTTCAGCACCATTGAAAACAAATGAACTATATGAAGTTATATAAGGAATTTCTCCTAAAAAAACCTCCTGTTCCTTTATCTCTCCTGTTCTTTTGTTTGTTATTCTAACCTTTGCTTTTAGAGTTCCTGAATATGTTAATTTTCTCTCTTTGCACTCATCAACTGAAAGTTCTGGTGGGATCGAAACTGGATCAAAAAATTCAACCTCTGCTTTTGGAGTTATGATTGGCGATATCTCATCGAGAAGTTTTGGTATCTTTTCCTCGATAAAATCAAAAAATGACTCTTTTTGATATTCTAATAAATCAGGAATCTCTAAATTACCAAAAATAAAATTATTGAAGTTTACAACTTCTTTTATTTGCATATAATCTCCAGTATTAAAAATAGTGAAACCCCGAAAAAATTAATCGGGGTTCTTCTATTTAATTTCCACTGTTGCTCCAACAGTGGAGAGTTTGTTTTTAAAATCTTCTGCTTCCTCTTGACTTACACCTTTCTTAATTACCTGAGGGGTTGATGCAACAAGATCATTTGCTTCTTTAAGAGATATATTTAATATCTCTCTTAAAACTTTAATGACCTGGATTTTTGCTTGTCCTACACTTGTTAGAACAACATCAAAAGTAGTTTTTTCTTCTTCTTGAACTGGTGCTCCACCTTGCTGTTGTGCATTACCTGCTACTGGAACTGCCATTGGCATACCAGAAACACCAAACTTCTCTTCAAGTGCTTTAACAAATTCGACAAGTTCAACAACACTCATCTTTTCAATTGCTTCTAAAAGTTCCTCTTTTGTCATTACCTTTTTCCTCCTTTATTCTTTCTTGCTTTTTATTTCATTCAAAACATTGATTAACCTTGATAAAGGGCTCTTCAATGCAAATACCATTCTTATTAATGGTGATTTTAGTGAATATGCGAGATTTCCATAAACCTCTTCAATTGAATTTATAGATGAAAGAGAAATTAAATCATTAGATGTTAAAATAGATTCACCAAAAAGTCCTCCCTTAATATTAAAAGTTTTTCTATGCGTTTTTTGATAATTAGAAATTAGTTTAACAATTCTAAATGGATCTTCATAACCAAAAACAACAGCAGTTGGACCTTCTAAAACATTATTATTAAGGTTGATTCCCTTCTTCTCTAAAATCTTTTTTATTAGAGTGTTTTTGAAAACTTTAAATTCACCTTTTTTTGTCTTTAATTCTCTTCTTAATGGAGCAATTTCTGAAACAGGAAGTTCATTGAAAGATGTAAAAATTATAATTTTAGAATCATCAACTCTTTTTTCTATTTCTGAAAGCATAACTCCTTTTTTCTCTTTGGTTATCATTGCATCCTCCTAAAATTAAAAAGTCCTTCCACCGAAGGACATGATAATAGTTTATTTATTCCATGCCTCGATGGGCGAAAATCTTTAAGCTTTTAAAAAGCACCCATTTTCTCAGGCTCAATTAAGTTAAAGAGTTTAAAACTTTTACAACATCTAATTTCAAAGCAGGGCCCATCGTTGTTGCTATATAAATCGATTTAATAAATTGACCCTTAACTGAGGATGGTTTTGCTTTCATAATAGCATCAATTAAAGCTAAAAAATTTTCCTTAAGTTTATCTTCATCAAAACTAACTTTACCAATAACTGAATGTATATTTCCAAGTTTGTCAGTTTTTATTTCAATTTTACCCATTTTTATCTCTTTTATAGCTCTTTCAACATCCATAGTAACAGTTCCTGTTTTTGCATTTGGCATAAGACCTCTCGGACCAAGAACTTTTCCAAGTTTTGAAATCACTGGCATCATATCTGGTGTTGCAATTACAGAATCAAAATCCATCCAGCCTTTTAAAATTTTCTCAACGGTTTCCTGATCTCCAATATAATCTGCTCCTGCATCCTGAGCCTCTTGTACTTTTTCTCCCTTAACAAATGCTAAAACTTTTTTTGTTTTACCAATTCCATTAGGCAAAAGCACTGAAGTTCTGATTGTTTGGTCTGTCTTTTTTGGATCTATATTCAATTTTATATGAACTTCAACACTCTCATCAAATTTTGCACTTGCAAGTTCTTTAATAAGATTAAGTGCTTCATCAATTTCATAGTTTTTACCTTTTTCAACTTTAGAAAGTAGTGCATCATATCTTTTTCCCATTCATATCACCTACCTTTCAACCTCAACACCCATACTTCTTGCTGTTCCCTCAACAATTTTAATTGCTGTTTCAAGTGAATCAGTGTTAAGATCTTTCATCTTTTTTTCAGCAATTTCTTGCAACTGTTTTTTTGATAATTTTCCAATTTTGTTTTTGCTTGGTTCTCCAGAACCTTTTTCTATTTTTAAAGATTTTTTAATAAGTTCAGAAACTGGTGGAGTTTTTATTTCAAAAACAAAACTCTTATCTTTAAAAACAGTTATTATTACTGGTAAAACAATACCTTCCTGGTCTTTTGTTCTCTGATTAAATTCATTACAAAATTGCATAATATTGATTCCTTTTTGTCCTAAAGCAGGACCAATTGGAGGAGCTGGTGTTGCTTTTCCTGCAGGTATTTGAAGTTTAATTATTGCTTCAACTTCTTTAGCCATCTATTACCTCCTTTATATCTTTTCTAAATGGACAAAATCAATTTCAACAGGTATATCTCTCCCAAAAATTGAGAGTCTAACCTTTGCTTTTTCTTTATCTTCATATATCTCTTCAACCTTTCCAATCATCTGATCAAAAGGTCCTCCCATAACTCTTACCGTATCGCCAATTGTAAAATTTAACTGTGCTTTGGCCTCTTCAATTCCTATTCTATCCATAATCACTCTTACCTCTTCATCAGTTAAAGGTGTTGGTTTTCCACCACCACCAACGAAGCCAAGAACTCCAGGAGTATTTCTAACCACAAACCAGGTATCATCATCCATTATCATTTCAACAAGAATATAACCTGGATAAACTTTTTCAGGGATAATCTGTCTCTTTCCATCTTTTAGTTTGATTCTCCAATCAACAGGAACTTCAACTCTAAATATTCTATCATGCATATTATTTGCGTCAATACTTTGTTCAAGATTTTTTTTGGTTTTCTCTTCCATTCCTGAATAAGTATGAACAATATACCACTTTTTTTGTTTTTTTTCTTTTTCTTCTTTAATCTCTTCTTTTTTCATTCTCTTATATTGATGTTATTAATTGTAGTAACCAAGCAAAAGCATAATCAAACACTCCAATTATAACTGCCCAAAATGCAATAAATATTAAAATGGTTACAAAAGAACTAATTAACAATTCCCTTGATGGCCAAGTTGTTCTATAAATAAATTCCTGTTTCACTTCTTTAAAAAAGTTTTTTATTTTTGTAAAAAAACTAACTTTTTGATTCATATTTAAAATGGCAGGCCAGGAGGGACTTGAACCCCCAACAACCGGTTTTGGAGACCGGTGCTCTACCAATTGAGCTACTGGCCTACTTTACCTCCTTATGGACAGTATGTTTTCTGCACCATGGACAATATTTTTTTAACTCAATTCTATTTGGATCATTGTTTTTATTTTTTGTTGTTGTATAGTTTCTTCTTTTACATTCTGTACATTCAAGATTGATTATCATTCTCATATTTCACCTACTCTATGAGTTTTGATACAACACCTGCTCCAACAGTTCTTCCACCCTCTCTTATTGCGAATCTTTGACCTTCTTCAAGGGCTACAGGGTAGATAAGTTCAACTGTTATT
>Ga0116148_1002741_pt1 | contig 17005 bp, 16 predicted proteins | sample AD_UKC055_MetaG_FD_89786 | JGI IMG/M metagenome (GOLD analysis project Ga0116148, IMG submission 89786) | Active sludge microbial communities of municipal wastewater-treating anaerobic digesters from USA - AD_UKC055_MetaG | ecosystem: Engineered > Bioreactor > Anaerobic > Digestate | place: USA... | reverse complement strand
ATTTAAGCAGTTTCCAGTCTCAACTGGTAAGCCCAGAACACCCACACCTATAGGGCATTTTACAGTGGTTAACAAATATCCTAAAGCTTGGTCAAAACAATGTGGTTTGTGGATGCCTTATTGGTTAGGACTGGACCATGGCCAATTTGGTATTCATGAGTTACCTGTCTGGCCCAATGGCTATCGGGAGGGAGCCGATCATTTAGGTAAGCCAGTATCACATGGCTGTATTAGATTAGGTATTGGACCAGCGAAATATCTTTATGATAGAGTAGATATAGGTACCGAAGTAAATATTTATAAATAGATTATATGTTATATAGTGAGAAAGTAATTGATCATTTTCAGCACCCACGCAATCAGGGGGTTTTAGATAAACCGAGCGCGGTAGGGCAAGTGGGTAATCCAGTGTGTGGCGACATTATGAAAATTTATCTGCAAATCAATAATGGAATTATTGAAGATATTAAATTTGAAACTTTGGGTTGCGCTGCAGCTATTGCTGTTTCTTCAGCTTTAACTGAATTAGTAAAAGGTAAGACGCTAGACGAGGCTTATAAAATAACTAAAGATAAAATAGTTAATGATTTGGGGGGGTTGCCACCAGCCAAAATTCATTGTTCTATGCTGGGCGTTGATGCTTTACATGCCGCGATTGATAATTATCGTCAAAAAATGAAAGATGCTGTAACATAATCATGTTAATCTAGTTATTATGAGCTAATAATTAAATATATTATGATAGATACTAAGCAAATAAGTTGGTGGTCTGAATTAGAAAAAATTATTGAGCAAGAAATTCGGCCTAGTTTACAGCTGGACGGAGGAGACATTCGGTTAGTCGATTTTAATCCAGCAACTGGAGTTTTAAGTGTGGAATTTCAAGGACACTGCGCTGGTTGTCCAATGATGGAATTTACTCTCAAAGAGGGAGTTGAGGCTGAGCTTATTTCCAGATTGCCAGACATTAAACAAGTAGTAGTAGTTTAATTTTATGAAAGTTTATTTAGATTATAGCGCCACAACACCAGTTGACCCGGTAGTTTATAGGGCGATGAGACCTTATTTTAGTCAAGTTTTTGGTAATCCAGCCTCTCTTCATAGCTATGGCCAAGTAGCTCGGGCGGCAGTGGATCAAGCGCGTCAGGTAGTAGCAGATTTTTTAGGCGCTCAGCCCCAAGAAATAATTTTTACTTCAGGAGCTACTGAATCAGATAATTTAGCTATTGGGGGGCTCATTGCTAGTCTTAAAGCTAATAATTGTTCGTTTAAACCTCATATTATTGTGTCTAGTATTGAACACGATGCAGTGCGTCAACCGGCTCGTCAGTTAGAACAATTAGGAGTAGAGGTCAGTTGGCTACCAGTTAATAATCGAGGTATAGTTGAAATTAATAGTGTAGAGAGATTAATTAAACCCAATACTGTTTTAGTTTCTGTAATTTATGTTAATAGTGAAACTGGGGCTAGGCAGCCAATTAGAGAAATTGGAGAATTGCTAAAAAAAATTAATAAGACTCGTGAAGCCACGCAACGCAATATAGATGCTAATTCGGCACAACGGTTACCTCATATTTATTTTCATACTGACGCTACTCAAGCTATTAACTATTTTGATTGTCGTGCAGACTATCTCCACTGTGATTTACTGAGTTTTTCAGGACATAAAATTTATGGCCCCAAGGGTATTGGGGTGTTATATGTTCGGTCGGGGACACCGCTTCAACCAATACAGTTAGGTGGCCATCAGGAAAACAATCGTCGTAGTGGCACTCTTAATGTGCCTGGAATTGTGGGGTTAGCCAAAGCATTAGAATTAGTGGCTGACCAGCAAGTGGAGGAAGTTAAGCGTATCGGTGGTTTGCGCCAGCGCTTAGTTGAGGGCCTTATTCACCAAGTGCCCGGGGTAGTTGTTAATACGGAATTATCACAAGCTAGTCCGGCTCATGCTCATGTTTCTATTATGAGGGTAGAGGGGGAGTCAATGCTTTTAGCTTTAGATTTGGTGGGTATTGCTGTTTCTACTGGTTCAGCTTGTGCTGCTGGTAACCTAGAAGCATCTAATACCTTGCTAGCTATGGGTATTACACCTGAGATATCGCATTATAGTTTAAGATTTTCTTTGGGTAGATGGACCACTGCAGCTGAAATTGATTATGTTCTTGAGCAATTACCACCTATTGTACAACGGTTGAGCCATTTATCTGCCAATTTAAAGATATGATCTTATGAAGTTATTTATATCTAAAATTATTAATTATTTTTATATAACAGGTCAGGCCTGGCAAGCAGCCTGGTTAGATATATGGTATGAATTGGTGGGGCGAATTCTAATTATTATTAATGGAATTTTATGGCTAAGTAGTTGGGCTATAGCTAGTATATTATATTTTTTAGGCGGTAATAAATTATTGATTCTCCACTACAATGTTTATTTCGGCATTGATTTAATAGGCAGTCCGGGCATGATTTATTGGTTGCCGCTAGGCTTAACTATGGCTATAATTTTAAATAGTTTTCTGCCGTTAGTTCATTATTCCGCCCCAAGACAATTACGTCTGGTAATTTTAATTGGTACTTTATTAGTATCGGTTTTAGTTAATGTAGTTTTAGGCAGTTTATTATTTATTAATTTTTATTAATTGTATGGCAGATTTTTATATTATTCGGTTGTTATTATTATCGGCGGGGGCTTTTATTTTTACCATAGTCTGGACGCCGCTACTAACTAATTTTTTATATCGTCATAAATTGGGTAAGACTATTCGCCATAATGGTTCTACTCCGATATTTTCTAAATTACATGCTGCTAAGAGCGGAACACCAACTATGGGTGGAGTGTTAATTTGGGGGACAACACTTATTTTTGCTCTGGGATTAGCTCTAATTCAGTGGTTATGGCCCAATTTTTGGTTAGGAAGGCTTAATTTTTTGAGCCGTAGTCAAACTTATTTACCTTTGGGTATTTTAGTTTTAGCTGCCTTGGTAGGTCTGTTTGATGATTGGCTAGATGTTCGGGGGCTGGGTATAAAAGGTGGCGGAGGATTAACGGTTAAGGCCAGGTTATTAATTTATACCGGAATTGCTCTAATAGGGGCTTTATGGTTTTATTTTAAATTAGGCTGGGATACTTTTCATGTTCCATTTTTGGGTAATTTTAATTTAGGGTGGTGGTATATTCCAGTGTTTATTATAGTCATAGTTAGTACTGCTTTTTCAGTTAATGAAACGGATGGTCTTGATGGTCTAGCTGGTGGCACTTTATTGGGGAGTTTTATGGTTTATGGTGTATTGTCTTTTTTGACCGGACGTTATGACCTAGCGGCTTTTTGCGGGGTAATTAGTGGTGCTTTGTTAGCCTTTTTATGGTTTAATATTAATCCTGCCCGTTTTTATATGGGGGATACTGGTTCAATGAGCTTAGGTATTACTTTGGGAGTAATAGCCATGTTGACCAATACAGCTTTAATTTTGCCGGTTATTGGCTTGATTTTTGTGATTGAATCTTTGTCAGTAATTATCCAGGTTTTATCTAAAAAATTACGTCATGGCCGTAAAGTTTTTCTCTCGGCCCCTATTCATCATCACCTGGAAGCCAAGGGCTGGTCTGAACCTAAAATAGTAATGCGCTTTTGGGTTATTGCTGCTGTTAGCGGGGCTTTAGGTATTTGTCTATTTTTACTAGATCATAGTTGGTAAATCAAAGTCATGATGCGCCCTAGCTCCACAAAAAATGTAACAGTGCTTAAGAATCGTCCACCAGTTAAGGGAAAGCCAAAAATGGTTCATCATCGTCCTGATCGTTTTTTAATGATTGGGGTTATATTACTATGTTGTATAGGGCTTTTTTGTTTAGCTAGTGCTTCATCAGTAGTTGCTTATACCAATTATGGAGATGCTTATTATTTGGTAAAAAAGCAATTATTTTCTTTAATTATTGGCGGTGCCGGATTTTATGTTTTAAGCCGAATTGATTATCATCGCTGGCAAAAATTGGGAGGCTTAATTTTATTAGTTACTATTGGGTTTTTACTGACTATATTTACACCGCTAGCTAAAGAACGAGCTGGTTCTATAGCGTGGCTTAATATCTTTGGTTTTTCTCTTCAGCCATCTGAGTTTGTAAAGTTATCACTAACTTTATATTTATCGGCCTTGATGACTAAATTAGCCAATAGTCAAGAAGAAGGAGAGAAAAAACGATTAAATATAGTTTTTTGGCTGGTACTTATGGCGGTTAGTGCTTTAATGTTAGCTCAACCCGATTTGGGAACTTTGGTTATCATCGTAGCTGCTAGTATTTTGATTTATTTGGTGGGCGGTGGTAACCGAAAATGGTTAATTTACATATCGCTATTAGGTCTGATAATGTTTACCGCTTATATATTTATTAAGGGTGGATATCAGAAAGATCGTTTTTTGTGCGTACTCAAGCCTGGCTATAGCCCAGACAAAAGTTGTTATCAGGTCAACCAATCTCTTATTGCTGTGGGGTCGGGTGGTTTTTGGGGACGGGGGCTGGGAGAGAGTCGGCAGAAGTATCTCTATTTGCCAGAGGTACAAAACGATTTTATTTTTGCCGTTATTGCTGAAGAGCTGGGGTGGTGGTTTTCTGTAATTCTTTTGGGTCTTTATTATTTAATTTTTTATCGCGGCTATATGATTTCTCGGTCAGCACCAGACCGCTATGGCCAAATTCTAGCTATTGGACTTAGCGGGGGTTTGTTAATTCAGGTTCTTATTAATCTGGGAGGTATTCTTAATCTTTTACCCATGACCGGAGTTACTTTGCCGCTTATAAGCTATGGCGGTAGTTCGCTTATTGCCGTATTGTTAAGTTTAGGTATTTTGGCCAATATCTCTAGTCAAACTAATTTATCCCATAATAAATTAAAGCCATGAGTTGTCGTAAGGGGAACAATAAATTAGTGATATTAACTGGTGGTGGGACGGCTGGCTCGGTGACACCATTGTTAGCTATAGCAGAAATTCTTAGCCATAATGATAAAGGGATCCATTTTTTATGGTTGGGAACAGCCCATGGGCCAGAACGTCAATTAGTAGAGGAGGCTACAATACCATTTGTGGCAGTGGTTGCCGGTAAACTACGTCGTTATTGGTCTTGGCGCAATATTATTGATATTATTAAAATAATTGGTGGATTTTTCCAAGGAGGTTACTTGTTGATAAAATATCGCCCTAAACTAGTAGTAAGCGCCGGTAGTTTTGTCAGTGTACCTATAGCTTGGGCGGCTAAAATTTTAGGTATTCCTTTAATCATTGAACAATTGGATTATCGTCCTGGTTTAGCTAATAAATTAATGGCCAAGGCAGCGGATTGCATCGTGGTAACTTTTGCTAAGTCACTTCAGGATTATGGAGCTAAGGCTGTCTGGCTGGGTGCGCCAATTAGTCCTCAGCTGGCGGTTATGTCTTATGATATAACTTTATTGCCTTGGGAAATCAGCCAGCAACGGCCGGTGGTTTTAATTATGGGTGGTGGAACTGGTGCGTTAGCCTTAAATGAGGCAGTATATTGCCAGATAGAAAAATTAACTCAGCTAGCAGACATAATTCATATAACGGGCAAAGGCAAAGGGCAAGCCATAAAACAAAAAGGTTATTTTTCAGCTGAATTTTTAAACCATCAGCAGATAATAACTGCCTATAAACTAGCAGATATAGTGGTAGCCCGAGCTGGATTGGGAACAATGATTGAGCTGGCAGCTTTAGCTAAGCCCAGTATTTTAGTGCCCCTGCCAAATTCTCATCAACTAGATAATGCTAGGGTGGTAGCTCAAGCCAGGGCAGCTATCATCCTGCAAGAAGAAGACTTACTCAATGGTGGATTGACAAAAACTATTGAAGCTTTATTGGTGGATAACCACAAGCGCAATGATCTAAGTCATAATTGGTCTCAAGTTATTAAGGTGGCTCAAGAGGCAGAAATTTTAAAAATTTTTGGAAAGTATCTTTAATATGGATTGGTCTTCAGTTAAAAAAATTTATTTTATTGGTATTAAGGGCGTAGGTATGACGATGTTGGCTCAATTTTTGCATCGTCGCGGCTATGAAGTGGTGGGTAGCGATATAGCCGATACCTTTATGACTGATTCGGTTTTAATGACTAATGGTATTCGTATTTTGTCCGGGTTTAGTCCTAATGAAGATTTATATTCTGCTGATTTAGTAATTTATTCTACGGCATATAATTTAGACAATCCAGAAGTGGCCTGGGCTTTAAGTAATCGGCCAACTATAACTTATGCCGAAGCCCTAGGAGATATTTTTAATCAATATTATGGGATTGCTGTTGCCGGTTCTCACGGTAAGACCACTGTCTCTGCTTGGTTAGGTTTTATTTTATGGCAGGGTGGTTTGTCTCCTAATGTTCTAGTGGGATCTAATGTTCCGCAATTACAGGGCTCTGCTGTAGTGGGCAAATCTAGTTTGATGGTGGTTGAGGCCGATGAATATCAAAATAAATTACGTTATTTACAACCTAAGATGGTGCTGTTAAATAATATTGACTATGATCATGTAGATTTTTATCCAACTATTTCAGATTATGAGCAAGCATTTATTGATTTTATCGAGAAAATTCCGGTTGACGGTTATTTAATTGCTAACTATGATGATCCAGCGGTACGTCGTTTAGCTCCAGTTCATTGTCGAGGTCAAATAGTAAGCTACGCCCTAAATTATGAGGCCGATTATGTAGCTTATGGACTGCAGCTCATTAATGGACGGCAGTATTTTAAGGTTAAATTGAGGGTTGACCCTGAAGAGCCAGATTCCATGCATGAAAAAATAAGTAAATTAGCCGTAGAGAATCATGGAGATTTAGGAGATTTTAGTACAGCTCTTTTAGGTCAACACAATATTAGCAATAGTTTAGCTGTTTTAGCCGCTAGTGTAGAGTTAGGGGTACCGCTTTATAAAATTAGAGATGGGATAGCTAAATTTTTAGGAGTAAGCCGTCGATTAGAGATGCTAGGCAATTTTCATGGGGCTGTCATCATTGATGATTACGCTCATCATCCTACAGAAATTAAGGCTAGTCTTCAGGCTCTGCGAGGACGTTATCCAGATGCTAAAATAAGAGTTTTTTTTCATCCGCACACTTTTAGTCGGACGGCTGCTTTTTTAGATGATTTTGCGCTTAGTTTTATGGCGGCTGACGAGGTAGGTATTTTACAGATTTATAGTTCAGCCAGAGAAAAACAGGGGACCATTTCTGGTCAAAACCTAGCTGAGAGAATTTTTTTACGACGACAGGCGGCTGGTTTCAAGAATGAGGTGCCATATTTTTCAACTATGGAACAGCTTACTAAATTTTTAAGAAAGTCTGCTGACGAAGGTCAGATTATAGTTTTAATGGGGGCAGGAGATATTTTTAGGGTGGGTCAAGCCATCCTGTCGCCACAATAATAATATGAAATTACCTATTCAGCAAAATATTCCTTTAGCGCCGTATACAACTTATAAAATTGGCGGGTCAGCTCAATTTTTTATACGTCTTTCTTCTCTTGAGGAATTATCTCAGGCGGTGGACTGGGCTAAAGAGAGGGGGCTACCTCTAAGGATCTTGGGGGGTGGTAGTAACTTGCTTATTAGTGATAATGGGGTTAATGGTTTAGTTATCGCCTTAACAGCTCAGACGCCAGTTTTTGCAGAAGCTAGGGTTAAGGTCGGTGCTGGTTATGGCCTTAGTAAATTAGTTAGTGATGGTGTGATGCGAGGTCTGCAAGGACTAGAATGGGCAGCTGGTATTCCTGGTCAAGTTGGTGGCGCAGTGCGGGGTAATGCTGGTGCTTTTGGAGGATGGATAGCTGATAATATTCATATAGTTGAGGTTTATAATACTCAAACTAATAAACTGGAAATTTTTAATAAGGCAGATTGCCACTTTGGTTATCGTGATAGTCTTTTTAAAAGACGATCAGAATTATTAATTTGGTCGGCTAGTTTTAATTTAACTTCGGCGGACCGCACGTCTTTAGAAAGTATAGCCGAAGATCACCGCCGTTACCGACGAGAGCACCATCCTATTCTTCCTAGTGCTGGCTGTGTCTTTAAAAATGTGCCAGTTGATCAAGTAGTAGAACGGGCGCCAGAATTATGGTCGGCCGCTCAACTTGCTCGAGCAGTAAATGGCCAGGAGATAGCAGCTGGGTTTATTATTGCCCAAGCGGGTCTGGCTGGCTATGCAGTAGGACCAATACAGGTAAGTACCCAGCACTCTAATTTTTTAGTTAATCAAGGAGGAGCTACAGCCCAGGAAGTCCATCAATTAATTAGTTATATTCAGAAGACTATTCAACAACGGTACCATCTAGAGCTTGTTCCAGAATTGGCTTTTTGGGAGTAACAAAAAATTGATTTTTTAAGTGTATTTGCTATACTCAAAATAGGTTATTCGCCAGTTTTATTATTGTCTAAATTTTTATTAATGCTTATTAAACGTATTGCCATTGATCTAGGTACTACCTATACTTTAGTTCACCTGCCTAAAAGGGGGATTGTCGTAAATGAGCCTAGCGTAGTAGCAGTATCCATGACGGACAAGAAAATTTTAGCTGTAGGTAATGAAGCTAAGGACATGCTAGGTCGTACTCCTGATAGTATTATGGCCATAAGGCCATTAAAAGATGGAGTAATTGCCGATTATCATACTACAGAAATAATGCTTCGCTATTTTATCAATAAGGCCTTGGGTGGTATTCATTTATTTAGACCCGAGGTGATGGTAGCTGTGCCGGCCAGCATTACTTCTACCGAGAGACGGGCGGTGGTTGATGCTACTTTAGCGGCAGGCGCTCGGGCGGCTTATTTAATTAAAGAACCAGTCGCCGCGGCCATTGGTGCCGATATTCCAGTGGGGTCAGCGTCGGGACATATGATTATTGATGTTGGTGGTGGTACGGCGGAAATGGCAGTAATTTCTTTAGGAGGTATTGTGACGGCTACCTCAGTGCGAGTAGGTGGGAATAAAATTGATTTATCTATAATTGAATATGTACGTCGTAAATATAATTTAGCCATTGGCGAGAGGACGGCCGAAGAAATTAAGATTGGAGTCGGCAGTGCTCTTTATTTAACAGATAAATTATTTATGGAGATTAAAGGACGGGATATTTTGACTGGGCTACCTAAGATTATTACTATTTCTTCTGATGATGTTACTGAAGCTATTCAGCACGAACTAGAGGCTATTGTTGGGGCGGCTAAAAATATTTTACGGGAAACACCTCCCGAGTTGGCTGCTGATATTATGAGTAAGGGGGCAGTGTTAAGCGGGGGAACTGCTTTATTAAGAAATTTAGATCAATTAATATCTAGAACTACCGACGTGCCGGTTATTATAGCTGAAGATCCTTGGGCTTCGGTAGTCAGAGGTACAGGTATGGCTTTAGAGAATTTAGATAGCTATAAACGGTCTATTTTTGCTACTAGATAATATATGATTATTGGTATTGATGCTTCACGAGCTAATCGTGACCATAAAACTGGGGTAGAGTGGTATGCTTACTATATTATTAAAAATTTAGTAGAGATTGACCATGATGATGACTATATTTTATATAGTGATAAACCGCTTAAAAATGATTTAGCGCAGCTATGTAGAGAGCATGCTAATTGTCAAGAAATGGTGCTACATTGGCCAGTTAGACGTTTCTGGACACTAGGTCGATTAAGCTGGGAGATGGTTATGAGGCCACCTGATGTTTTATTTGTACCGGCCCACACTCTGCCTTTATTTTCCAAGACTAAAATGGTTAACACCATTCATGATGTTGCTTTCATGATTTATCCTCAATTTTATAGCCGTTGTGAGCGACTTCATCTTCGCTGGTCTACTAGGTTTGCGTTATCGCGAGCTGACCAAATTATTACGGTATCTAATTTTACTAAACGAGAGATATTCCGTTATTTTTTAATGGTTCAAGGAGACAAAATCTCGGTAGTTTATCATGGTTATGATAAGGCATTATATCATCCTGTTGTTGATCCAGCAGCTGATAACCAAGTATTAGATTATTATCATTTAGAGAAACCATATTTTATATATATTGGCCGGCTAGAAAGCAAAAAAAATATTGTTGGTCTTCTTAATGCTTTTCGTAATTTTTGCCAAGCCAGACCCAATGATGAGACTATGCTAGTATTGGCCGGTCAACGGAGCCGCGATTATGCCCCCATTAGTAATTTATTAGCCGACCCCGTCATTAAGGGACGAGCCAAAGAGCTAGGATGGGTGCCGGAGCAAGATTTACCGGCTTTATTACGGCAGTCTATGGCCTTTATCTATCCTTCGTGGTATGAGGGTTTTGGCTTACCAGTTATACAGGCTATGGCTTGCGGTGTGCCGGTTTTAACTACTCGAGTTAGTTCATTGCCGGAAATTGGAGCTAACGCCGCCCTTTATTTTGATCCAGCCGATCAAGATGAACTTTTAGACAAAATGAAGCAATTAGCTGATGATGCTGCTTTACGTCGTCAATTATCTCAAGCTGGGCTTAAGCGAGCCACTAAGTTTAGCTGGTCTCAAGCGGCAGCTCAAACTCTAGAGATATTAAAGAAAAGTCATGATTAGTTTTAAGTTAAGAAATATTCACCATAAAATATTGGGTGGCCTTATTGCTTTGGTCTTGGTTCTGCTTATTGGCAGTAAAGTCGAAGCTGATGAATTATATAAAATAGCCTTATCGCCCTCGGATAGTTATTATAATAATCAATGGTATCTTCAAAAAATTAAAGCATCAATTGCCTGGGAGGAACAAAGAGAAAGCCCAGATATCGTTATCGCTATTGTTGATTCGGGAGTGCAAATTGACCATCCTGATCTAAAGGATAATATTTGGGTTAATGTTCGTGAGATACCAAACAATCGAAAAGATGACGATGGTAATGGTTTTATCGATGATGTCAACGGCTGGGATTTTGTTAATAGTGTTCCTGACCCTAATCCTAAATTTCAGTCTGGCTTTACTGAAGAAGGTATTTTTCATGGAACGATTGTCGCCGGCGTGGTGGCTGCTATGGGTAATAATGCCGCTGGAGTAGCTGGGGTGACTTGGAGCGCTAAAATTATGCCCCTTAAAGCCTTAGATGATCGAGGGGTGGGAGATACTTTTAGAATTATTCAGGCCGTTGATTATGCCATTAATAATGGGGCTGATATTATTAATTTAAGTTTCGTTGGCTATAATTATAGTCAGAGTTTAGCCGAAGCGATAGACAGAGCATATAAAGCTGGTGTCATTGTAGTAGCCGCTGCTGGCAATGAAGAATCAGGGGGGTATGGTCATTCGTTAGATGAATTGCCAATATACCCTGCTTGTCTTGATGGGGGCAAAAATATGGTACTGGGTGTGGCCTCTACTGATGCCTTGGATCAGAAGACTAAATTTTCTAGTTATGGAACTCATTGTGTAGATATTGCTGCTCCAGGAATAAGTATTTTTAGCACCGTAGTTTATAGTCCCAATCATCAGATTGATGGTCGGTTGCTTAACAAATATTATGATGGCTATTGGTCTGGTACTTCAGTTTCGGTGCCTATGGTCAGCGGTGCTTTAGCTTTAATTATGGAGAAAAATCCTAGCTTAAAACGAGACCAGGTTATTCAAGTGTTATTAAATAATGCTGATGATATTACTCGGCTAAATATGGCTTATTTAGGTAAGCTGGGGCGAGGACGGCTTAATATTGCTTCAGCTATTAATGACGCTTCTTTACAATTATCTAATAAAGTAAATCGTTTTTTAGTCGCGCCGGCCAGTTCTAGCAGTCAGCCGGTTAAAATTCTTGATTTTGATAACCACGCCGTAGGAGAGTTTTATGCTTTTGGAATCAATTTTCCTTATGGTCTAAGAATAGCTAGCGGTGATTTGGATAATGATGGAGCTCCAGAAATAGTGGTTGTGCCTGACAAAAAAGGTCAGTCAGCGGTTAAAATCTTTAATTATAAAGGTAAATTAGTGGGACAGTTTATTGCTGTTAGTAAAGATTTTTCAGCTGGCCTTAGGGTAGCAGTTGGTAATGTAGATAGTGATCGAGCCGGGGAAATTATTGTTGGTACCGGCTATGGAGCTATTAATGAAGTAAGGGTCTTTACCGCCCAAGGTGTATTAAAATATAAATTTAGGCCTTATGATGCTAATTTTAAGGGTGGTGTTAGTGTGGCCACTGGAGATGTTAATGGTGATGGAATAATGGAAATTATTACTGGCGCTGGCAAAGGTGGCGGACCACATGTACGAATTTTTAATGGTAAAGGACAAGTTTTAGGACAGTTTATGGCCTATGAATCAAACTTCCACGGGGGTATTGAAGTTTCTGCTGGTAATTTTGATTATGGTGCCAAAGCTAATCGCGATGAAATTGTTGTTTCGCCTGGTGCTGGCCGTTTGCCCCAGGTGCGGGTTTTTAATAGTCGTGGTAAAATGATGTCTAGTTTTTTGGCCTATAATAATAATTTTCAAAAAGGTTTTGATGTAGCTTTAAGTGACATAGACGGTGATGGGCTTATGGAAATTATTACTGGGGCTGGCCCAGGTGGCGGACCACATGTACGAATTTTTGAAGCAGGCGGAGAGCTTCGTAAGTCATGGTATGTATATAATTTGCTGTCTAATAGTGGGGTTAATGTTGCCCCTCTTAACTTAAGCCGACAATTTATTAATTGATAATTATATGGCAGTTCAAAAAATTTTTGACAAAAAAAATGTTTTAGTCACTGGTGGCGCTGGCTTTATTGGCTCACATTTATGTGATGAGTTAATTAAAACTAGTAAAGTTATCTGTGTAGATAATTTTTTAGGTGGTAGTGAACGCAACATTGATCATCTTTTAGCTAATCCTGATTTTATTTTTATTCGCCACGATATGAGTGAACCTTTAGACTTATTAGCTATATCAGAATTAAATCGTTTTAAGATTAAATTTCAAGGTATTCAGGAGATATATAACTTGGCTTGCCCGATGTCGCCGGTGGATTTTATGCAAAATCGTGTTGCTAATTTATTAGCTAATTCAGTCGTGGTGATTAATACTTTAGAGATGGCTAGACAGTATCAGGCTAAATTTATGCATTTTTCTTCTTCAGTAGTGTATGGTACACGTGAAGTACATAATGGCAGTAAAGTTGCTGAAACGGATTTAGGGATAGTTGATCAGCTGTCTGAGCGAGCCTGTTATGATGAAGGTAAACGTTTTGCTGAAACCATAGTTAATACCTATCGAGATTATTATGGTCTGGATGCCAAGATGGTTCGACTATTTAGAATTTATGGTCCACGGATGTCCATTAATCAGGGTCACATGATTCCTGATTTTATAGTTAACGCTTTAGATAATAAGGATTTAGTTATTAATGGTGATATAAATTTTACTTCATCTTTTTGTTATGTGTCTGATGCTATTGACGGGGTTTTAAAGTTAATGCAAAGCGAACTGACTGGCCCAGTAAATATTGGATCTGAAGTTGATATTAAGCTTACCGAGGTGGCAGAAAAAATTATTCAAAAAACTCAGTCATCATCTAAAATCATCTATGAAGGTAGGTTACTATTTATGACGGAGCTTAATTTGCCAGACACTACCTTAGCTAGAGAGCAGCTTAGTTGGATGCCTATAGTTAACTTAGATCATGGGCTAGATAAAACTATAGCAGATTTAAGGTCTAGCAAGGCCTTAAAAAAATTACCAACTAATTGGTAAATTATGAAAGTAGTTTGCGTTATACCAGCCTGGAATGAAGCGAAAACTATTGTTAATGTCGTTCAGGAAGTGAAAAAATATGTTGATGAAGTTATTGTAGTTGATGATGGTTCAGAAGATGAGACTGGGCGTTTAGCAAGATCAGCTGGTGCTACCGTTTTAGTTCATACTATTAATCGGGGACAGGGTGCAGCCTTAAGGACAGGAACAGAGTATGCCTTAAATATTGGGGCTGATATTATTGTTCATTTTGATGCTGATGGTCAATTTGCCGCTCAGGATATTCCTAAGGTTATTAGTCCTGTAATTCAAGGAGAAGCAGAGGCCGTATTTGGTTCTAGATTTTTGGGGGAGAGGAACAATATTCCATTTTTAAAAAAGGCAATTGTTCTGCCACTGGCTCGCTTATTTAATTTAGTGTTTTTAGGAGTGCGGGTGCGTGATCCTCAGAATGGTTTTCGGGCTTTATCGGCCCAAGCAGCGCGTCAATTAAATTGGCGGCAAGATAAAATGGCTCATTGTTCAGAAATTTTATGGCTTGCTCGGCTGGCAAAAATTAACTATCAAGAAGTGGGAGTGACAGTCCATTATAATAATTTTGGACAAAGAATGTCCGGTGGCTGGAAGATTATTAGTGATTTATTTTTAGGGCGTTTTCTTAAATAATTTTATTATATGTTGCAAAAAGTTTTGGCTTTAATTGTTGTTGCTTTTTTTCTGGCTAAGCTATTATGGCAACAGCGCAAGCGGCGATTATCGTGGACAGAATTCTTTTTCTGGCTAATTTTTTGGCTACTCTCGGCTGTGGCTATTTTAATGTTAGACGATATTGACAAATTAGTAGCAAGGTTGGGCTTCTCTGGCAGTGGAATTGAGGTTCTGCTCTATATTGGCTTTGCTCTCTTACTGTATTTTGTTTTTCGTTTACGTTTAAGGTTAGAAAAAATAGACCGTCAATTAACTATTTTAGTGAGTTCAATGGCTCAGCAAAAGCCCTTAGAATCAATTCAGAATAATAAGATAGAAAATAAATAATAACCAATGAAGATTGTCCATTTAGTTTGTACTTTTCCCCCTTATTCAGGGGGGATGGGTAATAGCGTAAAAGAGATGGTGGAGAGGTTAGCTTTGGTTGACCCTTCGGCCGACATTACTATCGTTTGTCCTAACTATGGTTTGCAGGAAGTAACACCATTAAGTAAGCCATACTCAGTAAGACGTTGTTCTAGCTGGTTACGATTTGGTAACGCTGCAGTTATTAAAGGTTTAAAAAAGATATGGCAGTCAGCAGATATAATTCATTTACATTATCCATTTTATGGGACAGATGCCATAGTATGGCATCTTAAAAAGAAATATCCTAATACTAAATTGGTTATTCATTACCACATGGATTCACAGGCTGATGGTTGGAAAGGATGGATATTTAAAATTTGGCAGAAATTATTTTTAAAAAAATTACTTACCCAGGCCGAAGCCATTACTTGTGCCTCCTTAGATTATTGGCATTATTCATCAGTGAGCCGTATTAATAAATTAAATGATAAATTATTTATCGTGCCGTTTACTGTAGATACTGATCTTTTTCAACCGCGCCCCAAGGATCAAAAACTGCTGGAGCAATATGGCCTTAAAAGCGGAGTACCCATTATTTTAATGGTAGGAGGTCTAGATAGGGCTCATTATTTTAAGGGGGTTCCAGTATTGTTATCAGCTTTAGCTAAAGTGAAAGCTACAGCTGGAGCGGGTTATTGCCAAGGTATTATTGTTGGAGAAGGTGATTTGCGAGATAAGTATTGTAAAATGGCCAAAACACTAGGTTTAGCTCAAGATGTGGTTTTTATTGGTAAGGTTGAACAGAACAAACTGCCAGCCGTTTATAATTTAGCTGATTTATTTGTTTTACCTTCGATTAATAGTTGTGAGGCTTTTGGTTTAGTGCTTTTAGAAGCAATGGCAAGCGGCCTACCATGCCTGGCGTCTAATTTACCAGGAGTTAGACAAGTTATTGATCCGCCGCATAATGGACTTTTAATTGAGCCCAATAATGTAGATGATTTAGCTAATAAAATTAGTCAATTACTGACGGATGATTTAAAATTAAAAAAAATGGCTCAAGCAAGTCGGCAAAGAGCGATTGAGTATTTCTCCAGTTCAGCCCCCAGTTCTCTGGTAGAAATTTATCATAAAATAATGGAGCAACGATAAAATAATTATGAAGATTTTATTGGTTAATAATGTTTTTTATCCTTATAAGCGGGGAGGAGCTGAAGAGATAGTGCATTATCTGGCTGAATCCTGGCCCGAGGAAGGTCATAAAGTTATGGTAGTGGCTTTGGCTCCTAGGGGTCATAAGCTAAATAAAGCAAAGGGCCAGGCTAATTTATACCAAACAGTTTATTGGTCTAGTAATTATTATGGTTTATCTAATTTACCCCAGTGGTTGAGGTTTATATGGCATTTACCTGATTGGTTAGGGTTCAGACACTATTTTAGGTGGCGGAAAGTTTTAAAAAAGTTTAGACCGGATATAGTGGTACTGAATAATTTAACTGGCCTAGGTTTTCAGGTTCATCATTTGTGCTGCCGCCTAGGCATCCCCAGTGTTCAGGTGATTCATGACGTTCAATATCTTCAGCCTAGTGGTTTATTACTGTTGGGAGAAGAGAAAGCGTTAACTAATAGTTGGCTGATGAAGGGCTATAAAAGTTTAACAGCATACTGGCTAAAACCAGCCAAGGTTTTAATCAGTCCCTCTCAGTGGCTTATGGATTTTTATCTGCATCATAATTGGTTAAAGAATAATTGCTGGTTAAAATTAGCTAATCCTTTAAAAATACATTTATCTTCAACCTATCGGTTGCCTGATCAATTGCGTCAGGCAATTTTTGTTGGTCAGCTTACGCCAGCCAAGGGCATTGATTGGCTAGTAGGGCAATGGTCGGATTTTAATAAAATATTATTAGCTGCCGGACTACCAGCAGCTAATTTAACTATTATTGGTGATGGGCCGTTGCTGGCTTCTTTAAGCCGCGATGCTAGTTTAGATAATCATTTACGTTTAATGGGTCGCCTAGAACATGACATGGTGCTTGATCAATTAAAAAAAGCCGATGTGCTAATAGTACCCTCTTTTTGTTATGAAAACTGGCCCACTATTCTTTTAGAGGCAGCATCTTCGGGTTGTTTAGCCATAGTGGTTAATCATGGAGGAGCCAGAGAATTAGCTGAGGCCTTGGGTTATTTAACCTTTGAAGCTGGTAATTTAAATAGTCTTTTT
>Ga0116148_1002733_pt1 | contig 17037 bp, 19 predicted proteins | sample AD_UKC055_MetaG_FD_89786 | JGI IMG/M metagenome (GOLD analysis project Ga0116148, IMG submission 89786) | Active sludge microbial communities of municipal wastewater-treating anaerobic digesters from USA - AD_UKC055_MetaG | ecosystem: Engineered > Bioreactor > Anaerobic > Digestate | place: USA... | reverse complement strand
GCTGGCTTCGCCGCGCGCATGTCGAAGGATCACGGAGCCGGAGGGGACTGCGGGTAACATGGATCCATCCGCACACCACGCTCACTGACCAGGAGGCCCCCATGGACACCTCGCCAACTCCTGCCGGTCCGGGCACCGCTCAACAGAAGACCCCCGACCAGTTCAGGAACTACGCGGCAGAGGCGCGCAGCACGGTCAAGGAGTTCTACCGGCTCAACCACGCGAACCAGTCGCTCGACTTCGTCCTCGCCAAGAAGAAGGAGTACCTCGGGCTGAACCGGAAGCGGATGCGCGTCTGGGAGGCGCTCGAGTATCTCGAAACCTTGGTAGACGACTCCGACCCGGACACCGACTTGACGCAGATCGAGCACGCCATGCAGACGGCCGAGGCGATCCGCCGCGCCGGCCAGCCGCGGTGGTTCATCGTCACCGGGCTGATTCACGATCTCGGAAAGATGATGTGCCTCTGGGGAGAACCGCAGTGGGCGGTCGTCGGCGACACGTTCCCTGTGGGCTGTGCCTTCTCGGAGAAGATCGTCTACCCCGAGTTCCTCGAGCTGAACCCGGATCGCCACCACCCCGTCTACTCGACGCGGCTCGGGATCTACGAGGAGGGCATCGGCCTCGATCGCGTGCACCTCTCGTGGGGCCACGACGAGTACATCTACCACGTGGTGAAGGGCCTCCTGCCGATTGGCGCCTTGTACGCGCTGCGGTATCACTCGTTCTACCCCTGGCACAAGGAAGGGGAGTACGAGTACCTGACGGACGAGCAGGACCGCGAGAACCTGAAGTGGGTGAAGGCGTTCAACCGGTACGATCTCTACTCGAAGGGAGATGGCAAGCCTGACACGAAGGCGCTTCGTCCCTTCTACGAGGATCTCGTTGACGAATTCTTCCCCGAGCCGCTGAACTGGTGAGCGGGCTGGGGGCTGGGGGCTGGGGGCTGGGGGCTAAGGGTCGGGATCACTTGACCGGCAGCGTGACGCTTTCCTCCGTCTTGACCTGGAAGCGGCGGAACTTCGAGTAGCCGGCCCGCCCTTCCATCAGGATGCGGCGGCCCCCCTGGAGGTAGGTTTCGCGCATCTGGGTCGGGACCCACAGGCCAAGCGCCGGGTCGCGCCCGTAGCGCACGACGATCTCGCCGTTCACCGTCTCCTTCGACAGTGCCACTGTCGTCTCGACGATCGCGCCCGTGAGCTGATCGACGAGGAAGCGGCCCTTGATGGGGATGTCCTCGCCCTCGAGTCCCTCGACGAGCGTGGGGCGTTCGCGCTCGGTGTAGTCGATGCGCCAGGCGCGCAGGCCGTCCACGTCGGCGTCGCGCCCCAGCTTGAAGTCGAAGCGCTCGCGGTTCCAGCTCTTCAGGATGTCGAGCGGGAAGAGCGGGACGTTGATCGAGCGAACCACTGGGCCGACGTTGTACTTCGCGCTCTCGTCCATCACCGACTGCAGGCGCGCCTGGGCCTCGGGTGTCGGGTCCAGGAACAGGCGACGCAGCCGATCCTCGCGGTCGCGCACCGGGCGGCCGTCCACCTCGAACACGTCGCGGAACGAGACCCAGCGGTTGGCCGGCCGCACCAGCAGCAGGTCGGCGCGGGTGAGTGTCCGCCCGCTGCGGTGCGTCTGCAGGTACTCCTCTTCGGTCACGAGCATGGAGTACTGCCGCTCGTAGGCGTCGGCATATTCGAACAGGCGAGCGAGGGCCAGCTTCAGCTCCGCCTCGCGGGGCGAAGGGCTCGAGCCGGCGCGGGCGAGGGCCGCTGGCGCACCGGTCGAGGGAGGCGCGGTCTTCCACTTCTCGGCGGCGGGCGAGGCCGCCTCGGATGCCGCATCCGCTGGCGCCTCGGTTGCGAACTCCTGCGCCGCAGGCGTCTCGTCTGCTGGGGGTTCAGCCGCCGGAAGCCAGGCTGCGAACCGCGCGGTGGCACCCTTCCTGGCAACCTCGACGCGCACCGCGTGACGGCCGCCGTCGGTGTCGGAAGGGTCGGCCTCGATGCCCAGCACGTAGCTGGCCGACAGCTCGGCGATGGTGCGCTCGACCGCCCGCCGCGGGTTGCGTCCGAGCATCGCGAACGACCCACCGGTCGCGCGGGCGATGGTTTCGATGGGGCCAAGGTCGGGTGCGCGCCGCGGGCCCTGCGCGACGCCGCGGAGACCGTAGGCGTAGACCGTTGCGCGGGCGAGTGCCGCGGTGGCGGCCGTCTCCTCGACCCGCACCTGCGACGGGGCGAAGAGGCCGGCGGAGAACAGCAGCACCACCTTGCGCCCCGGAAGCCGCTGCAGCGACGCCATCAGCCCGTCCAGCGTCGTCAACGCCGTACGCGCGCTCGCCAGGTCCTCCTCGGTCGCGTCCTTCTCCATCTCGCCCGCGGCGGCGCGCACCGGCCCGTCGGGGGGCTTGTTCAAATCGGGCACGCGATCAATCGTCGGATCGGCGCTCGGCTCCGCCATCGCAGACAGCTCGGCCAGCCCTGGCGTCTCCGCCGGCGTCGTCGCTGGCGCCGATCGGCCGACGATGGTGGAGAGGGCTTCGCGGATGGGAGGGCGCTCGGTGGTGAGGGTCAGCAGCGTTTCAGCGGGAACGGGGATGCGGACCACCGCGATCAGGTCGTCGATGCCGAGGCGTTCGAGCAGGGCATCGGCGGCGCGGACGACGTTCCGCTCGTCGCCCCGCACCATGGTCGCCTCGTCGATGACGATGAACACGCTGCGGCGGGGCTCTGCGGCGTAGAGCCTTGCGCTGTCGGCGCCGAACTGCCTTGATGCCGCGTCGGCGCTGGCGCCAGGCCCGCGGCTGACGCGCTTGACCCAGAGGACGGGCCGGGTACGGCCGTCCACGGTGACGCTGAAGTCGGACGGCCCGAGGCCTTCGACGAGGCGCCCGTCGCGATCGACCACGAGCGCCTCGACGGCCGTGGTACCAGCCGGCGCTTGCTGGGCGCCGGCCGGCCGCTCGCCCGGGATGGCGGCGACCGAGGCGAGCGCGATGAACGCGACGATCCACCGGAGCTGGGCGGCCTGCACGACAGAGAGTCTGCCACGGATTGGGGCCGTACCTGAAGCGTGAGAAACGTCACAGGTGCCGGGGCACGGTTCCGACCGGCTACTGCTTGATCATCTGCGCCGCGATCGCCTCGGCCGCCTTCTCGGCCAGCGGGGTCAGGATGTCCTCGCCGTCGCTCTGGGCCTTGGCCTGGAGGGTCGCTGGCCTTGCCGTTGCCGCCGCGTCGAGCGTCGAGAATTTGTACTCGAGGCGCATCTCGTCCTTTGCCCTGGTGGACGACGCGACCGTCGAAACGGCCTGCGCGCCCGCGATGACGGCACCGCGCGCCATCACGCCCGAGGCGCTCGCGGTCCCCGGGACGTACCACGCCGCCGTGCCAGCGGCCTGGCCGAGGGCCCGGCCGAGGGCGCCCCCGCCGCTTCTCTTGCGCGTGAGCGTGGCGGTGAGGATGTTGTCGCAGCCCTTCTGGCGCGCTTCCTCGACCGCCTGCGACTGCAGCCGGGCTTCGAGCGCGATCGTCCTGAGAGAGGGGCCTGTCAGGTAGCTCGTCAGCAACTCGCGCAGCGCACTGCTCACATCGCCCGCGCTGCCGTCGACGCCGTGCACGCTGGGCAGCACGATCGCAATACAGGGAGGTGTCGGCACGGCGGACACCTCGACGGCAGGGGCGGCCTGCGCCGCGGAGATTGCCGGCAGCGCCAGGATGAACGTCACCGCAAGAATCTGCCACTTCGAACGAACGGTCGAGCGCCGTTCGGGGCTGTCTGTCATGGGGCGCCTCCAGTTGGCGGGTGGACGCCGGGCGCCCGGTGCAAGACCAGCGCCGCGAGTCCGGGGTGGCACAGAGCCAGTGGCACAGGCGTCTCGCCTGTGAGGAGTGGCACAGGCGTCTCGCCTGTGGGAAGTGGCACAGGCGTCTCGCCTGTGATGGCCGCCATTGAGCCAGTGGCACAGGCGTCTCGCCTGTGACCTGCGCTAAGCTAGCCCCATTTCCGTTTCGAGGAGGCCACGTGCCCTGGATCCAGAAGTCGTTCGCGCTGTCGCCGCGGCCCCGCGGCTTCCACCTCGTCACCGACGAGGTCGCCCGGCAGCTCCCCGAGCTGCAGACGATCGAGCGGGGCCTGCTTCACCTCTTCATCCAGCACACCTCCGCGTCGCTGTCGATCGGCGAGAACGCCGACCCGAGCGTCCGCGCCGACTTCGAATCGCACTTCGACGTGCTGGCCCCCGAGAACGCCCGGCACTACACCCACGACGCCGAGGGGCCCGACGACATGCCGGCGCACCTCAAGTCGGCGCTGCTCGGCTGCAGCGTCACGATCCCGATCACGGCGGGCCGCCTGAACCTCGGCACCTGGCAGGGCATCTACCTGGGCGAGCACCGTGACCGCGGCGGCTCGCGCAGGGTGGTGGCGACGGTGATGGGGGAGTAGGGGACGCAGGGCGAGCACGTGCACTCCTCGTCCATCGTGGAGCTGCCCGACGGCCGGTTGTTCGCCGTCTACTACCGTGGCAGCGGCGAGCGCAGGGCCGACGATGTGCGGCTGGAGGGGGCGCTGCTGGCGCGCGGCGGCCGTGAGTGGAGCAGCCCGTTTCAGGTTGCCGAGACCCCAGGGTTCCCCGACTGCAACCCGGTCACGTTCCTCGACGGCCTGGGCCGCCTCGTGGTCGCCTGGCGTCCATCCCGAACCCGGGGTCGAGCCTGCAGGTGCTGGCGCTTCGCGGCGGCTCGTGGCTGATGGTTTCGAACGACACCGAGCGCGGGCGCGCGCGCCTCTCGGCCTGGCTGTCTCGCGACGAAGGGCGATCGTGGCCCTTCCGGCGGCCGATCTACCTTCCCAGCGCCCCTGCGATCTCGTCTTGCAGCGCGGCCAGGCGCTGCTCCACCACCGCCCGCTCGCGCGCGCGGAAGCGGTGGAACGGCTCGGCCATGAAGTCGTCGCAGATGCCGAGGCAGGCGAGCGCGCACTTGATTCCCTTGATCACCGCTGAGGGGTGCCGGCCGATGCGGTACAGCGACTCGCTGACCCGCACCACCTGGGCATGCAGCCGTCGTGCGCGCGCCGTGTCGCCGGCGCGGAAGGCTTCATACAGGCCGACGTACAGCGCGGGAAACAGGTTGGCCCCTCCGTTGACGCCGCCCTGTCCTCCCGCCTCGATCGCCTCCAGCAGCCGCTCCTCGGGCCCGACGAGCAGCGACCAGCCGGGGCGCCGCGCGAGCAGCGCCGCCACGTCCCGGAAGTAGGCCATGTCGCCCGAGCTGTCCTTGAGGCCGGCGACGCGCGGGTCGTCCATCGCGTAGCGGACGGTCTCGATCTCGAAGGAGACCTTGGCGAGTGACGGCATGTTGTAGAGGAACAGCGGCAGCGGCAGCTCGCGCACGAGGTGGCGGAGGTACTCGCGCAGCTCGGGCTGGCCGCCCGGCAGGTAGTAAGGCGGAGCGGCCACCAGGGCGTCGGCGCCCGCGTCGGCCGCGAAGCGGGCCAGGGCCAGCGATTCGACGAACGCCGTGTCGGTGATGCCGACGAGCACCGGCACGCGGCCTCGCACCTGCCGGCAGGTGCGCTCCACCAGCTCGCGGCGCAGGCGGTAGCCGAGGCTCGGTCCCTCGCCGGTGGTGCCCAGGACGAACAGCCCGCTCACGCCGCCGTCCAGCACGTGCTCGATCAGCCGCTCGAGGCCGGGCACGTCCAGCTCGTCGCGGCCGCGCATCGGCGTGACCAACGGCGGGACGATGCCGGTGAGAGGTCGTGGGATCATCGTTGAAGGCACCGGTGGAGCGCGCTTACGTAGAGCAGGGCTTCAGCCCTGCTTCCTGTGTCGTATCAACGGCCTTCGCAGGGCGGGCAGCCGTTGTCGAGGACGATCTTCCAGGTGCCGTCGGCCTCCCTCCTCCAGACCGAGTTGAAGGTGCCAGTCCGTTTGCCTGACGGGTCGCGCACCGGGCCGGAGCTGAGGGCCAGCGTCCCCGACTCGATTACCTCGACCCGCTCCGGCTCCCACGAGAACGGCGCCTGCGGCCCCTCGAACAGCCGCTTCCACGCCTCGGCCACGGCGTCCTTCCCGCGGAACGCCTGCTTCTGGCCCACGAAGACCGCCTCGTCTGCCAGGAAGGTGACGAAGGCAGCGTGATCCCGCTGGGCCATCGTCCTGGCGAACGCCCGCTCGCGTTCCCGGACCTCGTCTGCCAGCCTGGCGATGTCGGCCGCCACCTGCGGCTGCTGGGCGTGGGCGCCGGCAGCAATGGCGGCCAGGAGAAGGAGGATTGCACCGCTCTTGAGCATCGCGCCTCCGGGTGCATTCTACCGCCGGCTGGCTGCGGTCGCTCCTGGCCACGCGGCGGGGCGCCCTCTTCGGAGTCGGCTCCGCTCGTTCCGCTCAACGCTTGGACAATCGCACCACCTTCGACGGCGTTGCGGCGTTCGTCGTCGCGGCGGCGCTGCTCACCTCGTTCCTCGCCGCCCGCCGGGCGGCCGGCATCGAGCCGCTCGAGCTGATGAGATCGGAGTAGTGCGGGTGCAGCGTATGATGACGCACCGGCCGGCTGGGGCACTGGCGGACCGGGGACGAGGGTTCCGCCCCGTGTGAGTTGACCGGCATGGTTCCAGGTTTCGGGGGCGGCTTCGCGCGTTTCGGTCACGTGGACGGCAAGGAGGCTTCAGATGGGACGCCGCTCATTCCTGTGCCTGGCACTTGCGGTAATCGTCGTCGGATCCGCCGTAGCGAGGGCCGCGGAGGCGCAGCCGGCGGTGGGGGCGGTCAGGGCGGCGGAGGCGCAGCCGGCGGCCGAGACGGCCGAGAGGGAAGCCATCCTCGCGGCGCTGAACGCCTCGGCCGCCGAGTGGAACAAGGGGAACCTCGACGGCTACATGAGCGTCTACTGGCACTCGCCCGACCTCACCTTCTCGAGCGGCGCCAACACGACACGGGGCTTCCAGGCCGCGCTCGACCGCTACAAGCGCAACTACCAGGCGCCCGGCCGCGAGATGGGCCAGCTTGACTACCGCGACGTGCGGGTGGACATCCTCTGCGCGGACACGGCGTTCGTCCGCGGCTTCTGGCACCTGGCGCAGTCGGGCGGAAAGGAACCGCACGGCGTCTTCACGCTGTTGATGAGGAAGCTGCCGGAGGGCTGGAAGATCGTCCACGATCACTCGTCGGGAGAGTAGGAGAGCCTGCCATGGCCGAGAACAAGACCCGCCCGACCCGCCAGAGCGTCGCCTCGTTCCTGCGAGCCCTGCCCGAGGAGCGCCGCGCCGATTGCCGCATCCTGGCCGACATGATGAAGGAGCTGACCGGCGCCGACGGCCGCATGTGGGGCTCGGCCATCGTCGGCTTTGGCGACTACCACTACAAGTACGCGAGCGGCAGGGAAGGGGACTGGTTTCTGACGGGGTTCTCGCCGCGCAAGAACGATCTGACCGTCTACGTGATGGCGGGGCTCGACGGGTACGCGGAGCAGCTGGCCCGGCTCGGGAAGCACAAGGCCGGCAAGTCGTGCCTCTACCTGAAGCGCCTCGCGGACATCGATCTTGGCGTCCTCCGCGCGATCCTCGCCGACTCGATCATCCGCCCAATGGGCGGATGATCGGCCCCGCGGCCTCAGACGATTTCGATCACCCTTGAAGGTCCATATTTCGGCGCGGTCTCCAGCTCGAACCCGGGCTTCACGCCGTGGCGCGCGAACGCGCGGCGAACCTCCCGAAGCGCGAGCGAATCCTCGTTGCGGTCTTCGCTGAGGTGCCCGAGGACGACGTTCCCCGGCCCGGCTCCTCCCGGCCCGTCGTCGGAGGGGGCGAACGCCCGCGTCAGGAGGTTCGCCGCCTGGCCGTTGTTCAGGTGCCACTGGCTGGCGTAGTTGAAGTGTCTCCTGAGGAGCTCGACGTCGTGGTTGGCCTCGAGGAAGACGAAGTCGGCCCCGCGCAGGTGGGGGAGCAGTGCGGACGGGTCGCGGAAGTCGGTGGCGAAGACGAGGCGGCGGCGCCGGTTTCCGAGGGCCGCGCGGACGACGAAACCGAAGCAGGGGGTGTCGGGGGCGTGCGAAAGCGCAACCGGAGTGATCCGGAACTCGCCGACCGCGATCCCCTCGTCGCCGAACGCGCGGAGAGGCGAGGGCGAGCGGCCCTCGATCCCGTTTCGCTCGCGAAGCTGGGGAAGCACCTTCCGGTGGCAGTGGATCGGGATCGCCTCCTCCCCCATCACGCGCAGCGCCTGCCGGCTGAGGTGGTCGCGGTGCGCGTGCGACACGATCAGCGCGGCGACCGGGTCGAATAGCCCGTGCTGGCGCCGGAGCAGATCGCGACAGTCGCGCAGCGTGCCGATGCCGCAATCGAAGAGGACGCAGGTCTGGCCGGTCCAGAGCGCCAGGCAGTTGCCGGCGCTGTTCGAGCAGAACGAACGGAAGTGAAGCGTCGCGGGCATCAGGTTCGCCGGCGGTGGGACGCGGGCCGGCCGAAAGAGTGTGCCACAGGTGCGGCTTCCGCGCCGCTTTCCCCAGCCCCTCAGGGCAGGCCGAGGCGGTCGAACATGGCGCGAAAGGCGGGGTGAATCGCATCGGATCCATGGCGGGATCGTTCTTGAGCAGCGGGACGATGCCTTCGCGTTCGTCGAATGCCCGCGCCAGCCACTGGAGGTGGGCGTGGCGGTCGCCGGTATACGCGGCGGCCCACGCGAGCGGGCCGACGTACCGTTCGCTCGAGAGCTGCTCCGGGTTGTTGTCGGATGCGCGGGCGCGGCCGCCGCCCCGCGCCGGGTGGTGAAGGCTGGTGTTGCGTGCGAGTGTAGCGTGCGGGCTTGCGTCCGGCGGACGACGATGGCATCGTCGTATCCGCCCACCGGGCGGCCGCTTGCGGGCCGCTTGGGCGCTGCCCTTCGACCGGCGGGTACGCGTGTTGCGGAAGGGTTGCTGCCGGACGCGTCCGGCGGCGATGCCTGGAGCTGTATTCAGGCCTGTCTTGGCCGGGTAAGAAGATCATGAACGTGGACGATGCAGCGGAGGCTGGAGGGAATCTCGATCGGAGGATCGCTCGGATGGAGCAGATCCTGCCAACTCTCGCCACCAAGGAGGACCTGAAGCCGCTGGCGACGAAGGAGGAATTGAAGGCGCTCGCCACCAAGGAGGAATTGAAGGCGCTCGCCACCAAGGAGGAACTCCGCGAGGCGGTGGCCAAGTTGGCGACCAGGCTTCGTGAAGAAGGTGAGCGGAGCCGCCGCTACATGAAGATCCTCATCGAGGACGTCAAGGACACGATCGCGCTGGATGCCGAGCGTTTGACGGCGGTGGACGAACGGGACGCGAAGCAGCACGCCGAGAGCGTCGAGGCAGACCAGGCGCTCGACCGCCGCGTGACCGCGCTCGAGGCCGCATCGCGCAGGCGCCGCCGCCAGACAGGCCGCTGAAGCCGTTCTTCAGCAGCCCTCCGAGGGTCGTCGGCCCGCGCCCTTCGAGGCGCCCGACGGCTTCAGGTGGCGATGACCAGTGCTCGCGATCCCGACTGGCTCCCGCCGGAACGCGATGATGTGCCGCAGACGGAAGGCGAGGTCGATGACGCTCCAGCAGGTTCGCGACTTGATACCGCTTCCGGACGAGGAGATGCTCCCGCTGCCGGAGCTGTTCCTGCACAGGAGCACCCTGCACGGCCAGGCGCACGTCGGCCGGGTGATGGTGCACGCGCTGCGCCTGATCGGGGCGACCGGGGCCGTCGAGGAGACGATCCGGGTGTGGGCAGCCGTGTACCTTCACGACATCGCGCGGCGTCATGACGGCGTTGCGCCCCGGCACGGCGCCGAGGCGTGCGCGAGGCTGCGCGACCTTCCCGAGACGCTCGCCCTGCTCGCCCGGGCGGGGCTGCGCGAGGAGGATGTTCCCGCCGTCGAGGTCGCGGTGACGCGCCACTCGAACGGAGAGGGCCGGCCAGGGGAGCCGCACCTGCGGCTCATTCAACTCCTCAAGGACGCCGACGGCCTCGACCGTGTGCGGCTTGGCGATCTCGACCCGCGCTACCTTCGCATCCCCGCCGCGCGCGGCATGGCCTCGTTCGCCGAGCAGCTGTACGAGGAGACCGACGGGGGGCACGCGCCCGGGGCCGACTACTTCGCCTGGCTGTGGGGCCGGGCGCTGAAGCCCACGAGGCAGGTGCGCGAACCGTGATGTGGTCGAGTATGGCTTCCTGCTCCGCGAGGGCGACCGCGTGACCATGGCGCACGACCGCCACGTGGAGGGGCTCTTCTCGGAGGCTGACTGGCATCGGCTGCTGGAGAGTGTGGGTTACGCTGTCGAGACCATCCAGCGGCCCATCGGGAGCGGCGAGGTTGACCGGGTCTTCCTCGGCCGGCGGCCCTGACGGCCCGATTTCCTTTGCGCCCCTGCGAGCGCCTCCGCCGAAGGTTGCATTGCATCTGCATGCACATGCATGTAGGATGAGGGCTGGAGGAGGAAACCGCGGTGCGGACGACCATCGAGCTCAAGGACGAGCACCGGGCCAGGCTGCTGGAAATCGCGGCCCGCCGGGGCGCGAAGGGGTTTTCGGCCCTGATCGAGGAAGCCGTCGAGTTGTACCTCGAGGCCGCGGATGCCAGTGAGGCGCGGCGAAAGGCGGCCCTGGCGCTCAGGGGCCGGCTGAGCCCCCGCGACGCCAACGGCTTGCGCGCCGCTGCGGCGGCGCTCAGGGAGTCGTGGCGATGAGCATCGTCGCCGACACCGACGTCCTCATCGACTTTTTGGCGGGCCAGGAGCCCGGCGCGTCGCGCATCGCACTCGAGCTCGAACACGGGGAGCTGAAGACGACCGCGGTGAACCGCTTCGAGTTGCTGGCCGGCGCACGGACCGCCCGGCAGCAGGCCGCGGTTCGCGACCTCCTCGAGGCTGTCCCCGCTCTGCCGCTCGACGCGGCGTCGGCGACCGCGCCGCTGCGGTCAGGCGCGACCTCGAAGCGCAGGGGACGCCGATCGGCATGGGCGATAGCTTGATCGCCGGCATCGTCCTCGCCGCGAACGCCATCCTCCTCACGCGCAGCGTCCAGCACTTCGAGCGGGTGGCCGGCTTGCGGCTGTCCGGCCGTTACGCCGAGTAAGCCCCCACCGGTTGCGCCCCCACCCGCGTCCGCCGTCGTCGGGCGGACGCGTCCCCGCGCAATGATCGCGAGACCAGCGTGCATGTCATGAAACAGAGATGGTTGCCGGGCTTCGACGGGCCGGAACTCGAGGACGAGGCCGCGTTTGACCTCGACCACGTGGACCTCGACGTCGAGGAGGACACGCAGGGGGTTCCGCCACTTCCCGGGCAGGCGGGGCTCTTCACGGCGGAGCGCGAGCTGATCGGCCTGATGGAGGCAGCCGTCGTCGAAGGGCGGTTCGAGGAAGCCCGCCGCTTCCGCGACACGCTCGTCGCCCTCGAGGGGGCATCGCGTGAGGCGCGCCGGCTGTCGGTGCTCGACCGCCTCGGCCTGCGAGGGTTCTGGGAACGCCCGATCGAACAGTGCGTCGACGAGTGGCACATCGTCGAGCGCTCGCTTGCCAACGAGGACTCCGCCGCCCACCGGCTCGTTCGAAGCGGATTCCTGGCGCGGCTGATTACTTCCTCGGCGCCGGAAGCGATTGTCCGGCTCCGTCCGGCCATGCTCGCGCTGCTCGTGAACTTCCTCGCCGCGCGCGACGGCGATTCGGACCGGGCCGGGTCCGCTGAGAGCCTGCTTCGTGATGCGCTGGCCGCCGGCATGTCGGCGGCGTCCGGTGGCTTCGACGAGCCAGCGCTCGTCGATCTCCTCGCCGAGGACCGGGCGCCACAGTGGCTGGCCTGCCTCGGAGCGGTCAGGCGGCTCTGGCCAGTCCCGCCGCTCGACACCGGGAGTGCGACGGTCCCGCCCGATCCGCCCCCCGATGGCGACGAAGAGCGTGGGGCGCAGTTCTGGCACTGTCTTCGCGTCGCCGTGTCCTGCGCCCGGGACAGCGTTCCAGGCGAACAAGCCCGCAAGCGAATGAAGCTCCTCGACGCGGCTCTTCACGCGCAGTTCATGCGCCAGGGCGTGCGGAGAGAGTGAGGGGGAGAGTGACGGGGGCTAGCGGCGCTCACGGCGCGTAGCGGCCTCCCCATACGCCCGTCGCCGACTACCCGGGCGCTCGCTCACCCGGATGCCGCCACCCGCTCCTGGTGCGCCAGCATCCGCCGGCGGTGTTCGAGGATCTCTGCGCCCGACGCGCTGGAACGCTTCGCCGCCCTCATCTCCGGCATCGACTCGGCCTCTCGGACGCTTTCTTGCCCTAACTGGCCATGCCCGATCCACCTGGTGGCGACGGCGACAACCTTGGCGCCAGGTCGGGGGTGGGAGGGCCTCGCTCTCGCTCGGCATGCCCGGGCGCGGCGAGCCGGCGTATGATCTCCCGCGCGGAGGACTCATGCTCAATCGCTTGTTTGGCCGCGGCCCGTTGACCGCACTCGCCCTCGTCGTCCTGCTGTTCGCCCTCTCCGGCGTCCACTCCTTGATTGCCGAAGGGGAACGATTCACTGCCGCCGACCAGGCGCCCGCCGCGAGCCAGGCGCCAGCGGCCGCGCCGTACCTCAACCCCGACCTTCCCGCCCAGCAGCGCGCCGCCGATCTCGTCTCGCGGATGACGCTCGAGGAGAAGGTGCTGCAGATGCAGAACGCCGCGCCCGCCATCGATCGGCTGGGCGTCCCGGCGTACGAGTGGTGGAACGAGGCGCTGCACGGGGTGGCGCGGGCGGGCCTCGCGACCGTCTTCCCGCAGGCGATCGGCCTGGCCGCCACGTTTGACACCGGCCTGATGCATCGCGTCGCCGACGTCATCTCGACCGAGGGGCGCGCCAAGTACGCCGACTCGGCCGCCCGCAACGAGCGCGGCCGCTATCGCGGCCTCACGTTCTGGTCGCCGAACATCAACATCTTCCGCGATCCGCGGTGGGGACGCGGCCAGGAGACCTACGGCGAGGACCCGTTCCTCACCGCCCGCCTGGCGGTGGCCTTCATCAAGGGCCTGCAGGGCACCGACCCGCGGTACTTCAAGACGATCGCCACGCCCAAGCACTACGCGGTGCACAGCGGCCCCGAGTCGAGCCGCCACACCTTCGACGCGGTGGCGACCGAGCGCGATCTCGCCGACACCTACTTCCCGGCGTTCGAGGCTGCCATCGTCGAGGGCAAGGCGTACTCGATCATGTGCGCCTACAACAGGCTCTTCGGCGTGCCCGCCTGCGCCAGCCCCGACCTGCTGCAGGAGCGCCTGCGCGGCGACTGGTCGTTCTCCGGCTTCGTCGTCAGCGACTGCGGCGCGATCAGCGACATCTACAGGACGCACAAGTGGAAGGCGACCGCGGCCGAGGCGTCGGCCGCCGCGGTGAAGGCCGGCACGGATCTCACCTGCGGGAACGAGTACCGGTCGCTGACCGAGGCGGTGAAGAACGGGTTCATCACCGAGGCGGAGATCGACCGCTCGCTCGTGCGGCTGTTCGAGGCGCGCGTCAGGCTCGGCATGTTCGATCCGCCCGAGCGCGTCCCCTTCTCGAAGATCCCCTACTCGGTGGTCGACGCGCCCGAGCACCGGCAGCTGGCCCTCGAGGCGGCGCGCAAGTCGATCGTCCTCCTGAAGAACGCCAACGGGGTGCTGCCGCTTGCCGCCTCCGTGCGGCGCCTCGCGGTGATCGGCCCTGCGGCAGACGATGGGGAGGCGCTTCTGGGGAACTACAACGGCGTCCCGTCGAGGCACGTGACGCCGCTCGAGGGGATCCAGAAGCAGTTCGCCGGCAAGGCGGAGATTGCCTACGCGACGGGCGCCACCTACACGGCCCAGTCGCTGGCGCCGCTTCCGCCCGGCGTCCTCACGCCGCCCGACGGCAAGGGAAGCGGCGTCCTCGCTGAGTACTTCGAGGATCTGTCCTTCCAGGGATCGCCGAAGCTGCGCCGCGTCGAGCCCCGCGCGTCACGCCCGGCGCTGGCCGACGCGCAGGTGGCCGGGGCGTTCGGGTCGAAGCCGTACGCGCTTAGGTGGACCGGGACGCTGCGGGCGCCGTTCACCGGTGAGTACGCGATCGGGCTCAACGTTCCGCCCTTCACGCGCGCCTCGGCGCGCATCTTCCTCGACGACCAGGAGGTCGTGGCGAAGGCGGCAGCGCCCGCTCCCACCCCCGCCGCACCCGCCTCCGCAGCCCCGACGCCCCCGCGGGTGCCGCCCCCGGCCCGCGTGCAGCTCGAGGCCGGCCGCACGTATCGGCTTCGGGTGGATTATCCGAACGCGCATCGCACGGGCGGCGAGCGCGGCAGCACGCAGCTGATGTGGATTCCGCCGGCGCAGCCGATGCTGGACGAGGCGGTGGCGGCGGTGAAGGGCGCGGACGTCGCGCTCGCGTTCGTGGGCCTCAGCCCCGCGCTCGAGGGGGAGGAGATGCCGGTCTCCATCCCCGGCTTCGCTGGTGGCGACCGCACCACGCTCGACCTGCCCGAGCCGCAGGAGCGGCTGCTGCAGGCGGCGCTGGCCACGGGCAAGCCGGTCGTGGTGATCCTCTCCGGCGGCAGCGCCCTCGCGGTGAACGCCGCGGCCGAGCGGGCCGCGGCCGTCCTCGAGGCGTGGTACGGCGGCGAGGAGATCGGCACGGCCATCGCGGAAACGCTGGCCGGCACGAACAACCCGGCCGGGCGTTTGCCAGTCACGTTCTACAAGAGCGTGGACCAGCTGCCGCCCTTCGAGGACTACGCCATGAAGGGGCGCACGTACCGCTACTTCGAGGGCGAGGCGCTCTATCCGTTCGGCTTCGGCCTGAGCTACTCGACCTTCGAGTACTCGGCGCTGCGGGCGGCGCGGGGCGGCGAGGGTGCGACGATCACCGCGCGCGTGCGCAACACGTCGGCCGTGGACGGCGACGAGGTGGTGCAGCTGTACGTGAAGGGCGGGGGGAACCCTGGCGATCCGATCCGTCAGCTGCGCGGCTTCGAGCGCGTGCGCCTCCGCGCCGGCGAAGAACGGGAGGTGACGTTCAAGATTCCGGCGACCGACCTGCCGAAGGGTACGGTGCGCGTCAGCGTGGGCGGGGGCCAGCCGTTTGGCGCCACGCCGCGGGTGGAAGGGGAGGTCTAGCGCCGAGCACACCGGGGGCCGTACCGGACGCGTGAAAAATCGCACGCCGTAGGGCCGTACCGAAAGCGTGAGAAAAGTCACACCTTCGGTACGGCCCCTCCGCGTGTGGTGCTCCTCGGCTAGGGCCAGAACACGACCGATGCGCCTGGCCGACAACCCGTAGTTGTACGCGAGGCTGACAGCCGGCTCCAACCATAGCTTCGCCTCACCGGCTACGTGCTCCACATGCACGTGAGGGCGCGTCTCCTCCCGGGAGAAGAAGTAGAAGCGGGACGACGATGGCATCGTCCAGGGGAGGGGTCAAGGTTCAACTGACCGGGTTCGGCCTGGCCAGCTTCGCCAGTTCGGGCGCGGCAAGGCGCGCACCGGGGTAGCCCGGCACGTCGCCAAACCGGCGGACGAAGTTCCACCACATGAGGATCGTCTCGCCGAAAGGCCGGCCGCCGACCAGCAGCACCCGCGCGCCGCGCCCGCTCGCCATCGTCACCTCCGAACGCCGGGTTCCGAGGTAGTACAGCGTGGCGGGGTCGAGCGCCTGCCCTTCGAGCGTCGCGTCGCCGCCGAGCAGCATCACCCCGTGTTCGTGCTCCGGATTCAGGGGGACGGCGAGCGAGCCCGCGGCGTGCACCTCGAGGTCCGCGCCGACCAGGTCCGAGTAGTGCCGTGCAGGCGACCTGGCGGAGCCGAGCGTCCCCGAGAAGACGCGCGCGATGCCGCCGCGCTCCTCGAAGGCCGGGACCTCGGGCAGGTGTTGGAAGGCAGGCGCCCCGCCCCGGTGCGCGTCCGGGAGCGCCGCCCACAGCTGCACGCCGTTCAGCCGGCCCGTGTTGTCGTCCGGCGTGCGCTCGGAGTGGGCAATCGCTGCTCCCGAGGTCATCACGTTCACCCCGCCCGGCCGCAGGAGGGCCTGCTGCAGAAGGCTGTCGTCGTGCACCACCTCGCCGTCGAGCAGCCAGCTCACCGTCTGGAGACCGATGTGAGGGTGCGGGGCGACGTCCATCGGGTTCCCGGCCGCGAAGGTGAGCGGCCCGAACCGGTCCAGGAAGCACCACGGGCCGATGAGGCGGCGATTCCGCACGGGCAGCGCGCGCAGGACGGGCAGCTCGCCGAGCTTCACCTGCCGCGCGGCGTACTGCTCGAACTGCTGGCTGCTGGCGCCGAGCGCGGCGCACCGCTCCGCGGCGACGCGGGCTTCGCTCATCGAATCCTCCTCTCGCGGCCTGCGGGAAACCCGTCGGCATTGTACGACGTCCCGACCGGCCCGGCGCGGTTCCCCACCGAACCGCACTGCCCGGCCATGAGCAGCGCTGCCAGGCGTCCTGACCTCTCCTGTCACGCCCGCATGCGACACTGCTCCGGTCGCTGACCGCCGCATTTCAGCGGCGGCTGGGAGCGAAGGGAGGAAACGCGGATGCGATCCGGGAAGGCCGCCTTGTCGTCCGTGCTTGCGCCGCGAGACCGCGCCGCCGAGCACCTGCTGGTGCCTGCCGGCCGGCGCGCGCTCACCCGGGAGGCGCTCGAGGCCCGCTGCCTGCCGCGTCTTGCCCGGCTGCTCGAACGGACCGCGATCCGGCACGGCGAGGACCATGGCCGGCACTGGAAGCCGGGCGACTTCGACATCCTGCTCGTCGAGACCACCGTCGCGCCCGACGCCGTGCTCTACGTGCAGTTCTGGTCCGAGCCCGGTCAGCCGACCCTCTGGGAGGTCTGCTCGGGGACTCCCAATCCCGGCGCGCGCCGGTTCATCACCGCCCGGGCCCGGCGCATCATCGGCGAGATGGGCTTCGCGATTGGCGGCCAGGCCGGCAACTTCCGCAAGAAGGTCCTGGTCGGCAACTCCGGCGACGCGCTCGCGGCCGCGGGGGACGTGCTGCGCATCTTCCACGAGGCGTTCCGGTATCGCGGGGCGACGCCCCTGGTTGCGCGGGTCGTCGAGGCCGAGCGCT